>Ga0208303_1000059_pt1 | contig 42901 bp, 61 predicted proteins | sample CB_VirMetaG_2_FD_184537 | JGI IMG/M metagenome (GOLD analysis project Ga0208303, IMG submission 184537) | Freshwater to marine saline gradient viral communities from Chesapeake Bay - CB_1504_2 Viral MetaG (SPAdes) (version 4) | ecosystem: Environmental > Aquatic > Marine > Coastal | place: USA... | reverse complement strand
GTTCCGTAGTCAACATGGGTCACAACAAACCTAATAATTTCTCGGTCAAGCATAGAATTTGAAAGTGAAAGCACTTGGGCGTCCGTGATATTGCGAGCAACAGCCTCAACCGGCATTGCATGGTAGTGCAGCCCATCGTTGCCGTTTTGAGCTATAGCCTGCATGCGCGGGCTGTCGTCGTCGATGGCGGCGGCTGGCTCGACTACTTTGCAAGCTGGATCTGGCGCTACATCAACCAAGGCTACGTGATTGGCGTTGATTGTGTTCTGCTGGCCAAAGTCGTCTGGAATTCCAGCAGGCAGTCGATCCTCAACCAGCTTTGCGTAACCCTGAATGTCGTGCCAGTTGTCGGCGTAGTTCGGGTCGCCGGACAGGATGCGTGCGATCTTGTCGGCGATTACGGTAAGTGCCTGGCGCTTCACATCATCAAGCCGAGCCCAGCCAGGCCCGATCCGCATGTCATCCTGAATTGCCTGTGCAATCTTCGCGTGATCAGTGAAATCGCCGTAACGCGCGCCGCGCTCGGCCAGTGTGCCTTCTACGCTCATACTGCTTGCTCCATCTGATCCGCCAACAACTTCAACTTAGCCGCCTCCTCATCCTCACGCCGAGCCCGGTCAATATCCCGCTGAATTCCAGCCGGAATGCCGTATCTATTGCGCTTGAGCTTGGTCTCAGGATCGATACGCGACGAGCGCTTAGGCCGTGGCGCGATACGCTCAAAGCCTGGCACTACTGTCGGCTTGACCTTCGATGCAGCTAGAGCAGCCGCCAATTGCTCGGCGACCTCCTGGCGACTGGTTGGCGTGCGGCTGCACTTGGCAAAGCTCGGCGTGATCACTTCGCGATTGAATTGGTAGTCCATGGCATTATTCCTCATCTGCAAACGGATCATCAGAAGCGCCAGCCGGGGCTGCCTGTTGCTGGTGTGCAGGCACTGTCTCGCGCTCGACTGGTGCCAGTGGGTTAAAGCCGCCGCTGGACAGGTCAATATCGCCGTCATCACCCTGGCCACGCTCTGCCGCCTGCCGGTCGAACTCTTCGGCACTGCTGCGGGCCATGTCGATAAACTGCTGGCCAAGCGCTTTCTTGATCTTGGCTGGCAGAGTTTCCCATTGTGCGTTTACCGCGGCTAAACCGTCACCAGTAATGCTCAGGATTGTATTGCGGGCGCGCTCGACTTCGGGGTCGAGTTGTTTGGCGCCGTCTACCCAGCGACGGATATTAAGGCCGTCTTTCGGGGTCAAATAGCCTTCGCCGCGACCGAGAATGGCTTGCAGGTCGGCCGGGCATTTCAGCACGTCTTGACGCAAGCCCTGGTCGTGCATCATGAGACTGGCGGTCAGCTCAAACGGAACGTTTTTCTCGCAGATCGGTTGCAGGCCAAGGCTTTGCGGTGCCTTCGGGTCTTTGAAGCTGGTTTTCTCCCGGGCGCGCAGGCACAGGATAATGTGCATATCGCAGGTCAGTAGCGTATTCATGAAGCGCTTGTGCTCGCGCTTGGCCTTTTTCCAGTTGGCCACCTTGCCGCCATCGTCTGCAATATCCTCACAACCTCCTTCGCCCTCCCATTCATGGCTGCCCGAGTCGATTACCAGCACCTCGACGCCGGCCTGCTGGAACTCTTTGATGGCCTGACTGTAGCGCGCTGGCGAGAACGGCGCGTAAAGGTCGGCGATCAAGAACGGCTGCACCTGGCCTTCCTTGTTCTTGAGCGAATCGGCATACAGGCTGCCGCGACGGTTTTCAGTGTCCAGCAAGCCAATCTTTTTTCCGTCGCCATTGGCCAGGCCGTAGGCCAGTTGAAGCGCTGAAAAGGTCTTGCCGCTGCCGCTGGTGCCGATCAGGCCTATTACCAGTCGCGCACCTTCGCGCACCGCTGGGCGGATGTTGAGGATTCCCATGGTATTGCTCCTGTCTTTTCAATTATTCAGCGGAATCGGTCGGCAAGCCAATCGCGGCGTTCAGCGACTCGACATTGACTGATGGCAGATTCTTGGCTGCAACGGCTCGCGAAGGGATCAGTTCTTTTGCCTCTGGCCACACGGTCAGCAGCTTATTGATGGTGGTTACTGAATCGACTACAGCGCGAACCTCGTCGCGAAGGTTGCTTTTCTTTTTTGACAGCTCTCGCTGGCGAGCCTCCAGTTTTTCAAACTGGATGGTAAGCGGGTGGTCTGCGGCAAGCATAAGGCCGCTTTTTGCCGGTCTACGATTATCCCACTCATTTAATAGGGTACGCATTCCGCCAAGCGATACGACAATTGATCCCTCAAGCGGCCCAGCGCGCAGATCACTTTGCAGATGCTCAGGTAGAGACTTCACAATACCTGCAATTTTCTTGTTGGCTGCATCAAGTTTTGCGACTACATCACTTCCTCCGATTGACTCATCAGCTACGGCGCACGCCCACTCTTTGCGCTCTTTGCGATACTCGGCAAATGCCTTGTTTATACCCGCTTTTTCGACAGCGTTATCGACAATGGCGTCGCGAATCCAGCCGGTTAATTTGCTCATGTTTTGCTCCTGTCATTCCAAAATTAATGGCTAGCCGCCATGCGCGCACTATACCAAGCGTGCACTATGGCGGAAAGGGTTATTTTTGCATGGCGGCGTCGATGGCTTCATCCATCTTTTTCTCGCAGACCATGTGCTCATTGAAAATATGGCCTTTATCCTCTCGACTCGACAGGAAGGCTGGCGACGTGTTTTCGCTGCGCAGGAAACGATACCGCTCCGCATCCCGCTTCAATTCTGCGCGCTCGGCGAGCAGGGTCAGAACCTCGCCAGTCTCGATCATGAAGCCTTGCGGATGCTCTTTGCATGCCGCCTCAAGCTCTGCCACCAACTCATCCGTAATCGACACTACTGGTGGCGCGGTCATACAATCCCATCCCGCTTCAAAGTCCACTCAGGAACAATCAAATCCTCAGTACCGCCCAAGCCTGGCCACTGATCAGCGTCACGGCACTTGCGGTAAATCTTGATGGCGTCGACCAGTTGCTTGCGGCCCAGCTTCCAGGCCGATGGCTGGTCATCCTCGCCACGCGATTTGTCAAAGATCACGAACTGCTTGCACAGATACGGCGAATCCTTTTCCTGCGCCAGAATCGCGTACCCAGCCGGATACTCACCATACAGCGCCTTGAACAGCTCGCACTCCATCACGGCACGCATCGGATAGCCGTAGTCCGTCGCGTTGCGGCCAAACTTTTCCGGCTCAGCATTCAGCGTGGACTTGTAGTTGACGATCCAGGCACCGGACGTGATCAGGTCAGGGCGACACTTGAATTCGTCGCCGATAATGGACAGCTCAGAGTGCCCGCCTTCCAGCATCTTGGCTCGCGCAGGATCAGCCAGCACGGCGTGACGCATGGCGGTGATTTTGTCGAAGTCCTTCACCGGGATGAATTCAACCGACTCGCCGAACTTGGCGCGGTACGCCTGTCGCTCGACTTCTTCGATGTGGACTGGCTCGCCGGTTTCCAGAATGCGCGCCGTCAACTCAGCTTTCGAGCCGCTCACTTTCAAGCCGCGCTCTTTCAGCCAGGCCGACATGTCGGTGGCGGTGACCAGAATGCGCTCGTAATCAGCCGAATCAAAATCCCGCGTATAGTCACTATCGAAGCGCTCAGGCTCCAGGATCATGGCGTGCGACCAAATGCCGAAGTCCAGCGCCTTGCGCGCCGGTATCTCGCCGAACTTGGCCTTTGCTGGCGAGTGGGTCAGCAGGCGGTGCAGGAAGCTGCCAGAGACTTGCGGCATGGATTGGTATTGTTCGTTGGTCAGCTGAGAGGGGGTGAATAGGGTTGTTGTCATTCAGATTGCTCCTGTCAATAAGGAATGAGGTCTTAGTCGGATTTTTCGACATGCTGGTCATGCCCAATGGCCCGCAGCTTGCTGATGCGCTCAAGCAGGAGGTTGATTCGATGCTCAGCTTGGCCGCGCTCGACAGCCACCTGGCGCTCCAGCTCGTCAATCTGAGCTTGGCGCGTATCAATTTCCGGCCAGTCAATTTCAACATCTTGCTGCCCGAGCCAGATGCGGTCTTTCATGAATTCGCCGCCACGAAAATCCGCCTCGCAGATAAAGCGGTGGCCTGGGTTGTATGCCGCAGTGCTTTCGTACAGATGCAGCGTGATTACTTGCTTAGCCATTCCAAATTGCTCCTGTCATTTGCCAAATCGGCAGGCAAAGTATTATCCCAAATAATCACTATGTCAAACGCTTTCCCTTGATAAATTCAAGGAAATCGGCGTAGGCCAGTTTGAAACTCTCAAACCCGTAGCAGACCGCGCAGAAGTGGCCCCGATCAGCCGCAGCCTGAAGGAATTCACGCTGGGCAACAGACAGCCTCGATTTGCTGCTGTCCAGTCGCTTCATCTCGAAAAAGCCAGTGATCGGGCCGTTTGCGTCGATTATGTCCGGCACGCCAGGACGCACGCCTTCCTTCCGGCGCATGGCCATATGCTGCGGGCTGGCTTTCGTTTCCCCCGGGCAGTGGAAAATCAGCGGCCAGCGCTCGGGGTGGTTATGCTCCAGCCAGCCCATGGCGTCGATTTGCTCGCAACGCTCTGAGCGGCATGGGCCTCGGTAGTTGGGGTTGTAGGTGTGGATCATTGGCGGGCGCGCCCGGCCGCCCTGTCGTCTTCACCACCCTTAACCACCCATTCCCAGCAGGGCCGACTGCCGCTGACGATATAAGCCCCCGCGTGCGGCATGCCCGGCGGAACTCGACGCTGCTGGCGGATCATAGTCACACCCTTGACCACCTTTTCATCACCGGCAGCCGGCTTCTTGCGGTCGCTTGCATGGCTGATATGTATTCTCACAACACCACCTCCCCACTCTCAGCATTTGCCCACTTGCGCCTTCCGATATTCCATTTGGATTTTGCATTCTCCCGCGCACAAATCTCCACCGGCACCGGGATCAACTCCAGATTCTGCATAATCGTTTCCGCCTTCATTGCGCCTAGCCGGAATTTTTCCTTGTCCGGTATCGGCAGGGTTTTGACAAAGCCTTTCCAGATTCGGGTATTCAGCGCTTTCTGCTGGCCAGCCTGGGGATAGTAAATCTCCACCGGGTTGCGACCATCTGCCAGCTCATAGCGAATCATGAGCTTGCCGCCTCGGCCTGATTCGATTTTCATGGCGCGGACGGGGATCGACTCGGCGTCGGTGTAGTGCTTGCGTTCAAGATTGGCGTTAGGGTCGATCAGCATGCGTCGGCACGCCTGGTTGCGGCACTCCCGCGCCACCTGGTCGTTTTTCGTGTTGCAGCTCGGGCACATGCGGAACGACCAAAAATGGTCACAGCGCTGGCCGCTATGGTCGCGACCAATGCAGCGGCGGGCATGCGGGCTATTCATGGTTGCGCAAACCGGGCATTCGATCAGCTCGAGGTGTTCTTTTTTGGCTTTTTCGAGGTCGGCTTGTTCAAGTACCGGGTTTTCGTACAGGTGGCCAAGCGTCTGCATCACGTTGGCATAATCAAGCACCAGAGCATCGGGCTTCGCACTGGCCGCAATCAACGCTAGCCGCTCGTCAGCGGTCAGTGCGTCGCGCCCCAGCATTGGCACTTCGTCGTCAGCGATCAGCAGGCGCAGCACCCGGCCAATGGCTTGGATCAGCAGTACCAGCGAGCCGATAGGACGCATGAAAACCAGCGTATCCCACCAGGGCACGTTAATTCCCGTGGTCAGCACAGCGACGTTTACCGTGTACTTGACGGCGCCGGTCTTCGCATCGGCCAGAATCTGACGACGCTCCTTGGTCGTGGTCTTATCAGTGATCACGCCAATCTGATCGGCTGGCACTTCCAGCAGTTTCAGTGCTGCAGCAATCATCCTGGCATGCCGCTGAGTGGCCGCAAAGATCAGTACGCCCTTACGGCTGCGCGCTTTTTCAATCACGTCCTGGCAGATGGCAAGGCAGGTCTCGCGGTCGCTGGTTGCGGCGTCAAGCTCAGCCTCGGAGTAATCCCAGCCGTCCGGCTCAAGGTGGCTAAAGTCATATTCCTTGTCATGCTCGTCAGGCCAGCCAAACACTGGCGGCACTACCCAGCCCTGCTCGATCATGAACTCAGTGCTGATCAGGCCATTGCCTACGGCGTCAGCAGGGTAGTCGGCATCACCCAGCTCCATACTGGCAAACTGGCGCCACAAGTGATCAGGCGAGCTGCCAACAATCGACTGAATACTGCGGAACGGAGAACCGGTGAACCCGGCCAGGCGCATGTGCGGCTTGCAGGCGTAAAAGTGTTTCAGCACGGCCATGTACTGGCTGTCAGGCTGCTCAAAGGGCGTCTGGTGGCATTCGTCAACCAGGCACAAGTCAGGGTGAAACTTACCCAGCTTTGCGCGCTGATCCGCAGGTAGCGACAGCTCTTCGGGCGTGTACGGCGAAAACCGATATTGCTCCAGCGCCCTGGCCATTGTGCCCTCAGTACAGTAGACAACCGAATAATGGGTGGACTTGCGCCCGCCACAGCTGGCCGAGTAGACCGAGTTTTGCAGCCCGATAGACCAGGCCGCATCGCTGTTCTGTTCGCACAGCTCACCCTGTCGCTGGATTACCAGAACATAGACCGTGACCGGCGTAGCGCGACCAAGGGCGGCGTCCTTCACAGCCTTGGCCAGCTCGCAAATCATGATGCTTTTGCCTGACGATACCGAAGCGTTGACGACTATCGGCGGGTGAATATCCAGCTCGCCCCATTTCACTGTTTCGCGGGTCTTGAAGTGCTTGGCGCAGGCGGCTACGGCGGGTTTTTGGAATTTAAGAAGTGGCATTATGCGCCCCCTCTTCTGCTGCGGGAGCCTCAAGCCCCTTAATTGCCCACTCTTCGCGACGGCGGCGCATTAGGTCGCAATACTTCTGGTAAGCCGTGCTTTTGGTCGGGCTGAAGCCAAGCCCCTTGCACCAGTAGTCATTTTTCAGAAAGGTCTTAACAATCTTGCGCCAGGTCGGAACCTTGCCATTTGCCTCAAGTCGAGACTCTGCCATGTCTGGAATACCATCCTCATAGCCGCGCTTAGACCACCACTTGAGGTAGATGGCCAACTTGTTCTTGTAATGCTCGGACGTGCGCTTGGGCATGGTGGCCAGCAAGTGCATGGCGAAACTTTCGTATGTGTGGCCATCTGGCAGTGCAATATGATGATTACCCAGCACAGCGCCTCTCTCTTGGCTGTAGATGCGCCCAGTATTTGCGCCAGCGCAACGAAGAACAACTTTCGCCCACATGGCCGGATCTACAGCCTGATAAAGCCAAAGACCCTTGCGCGCCTCGTCGCCGAATGGCTCGCAAATACGCATCTGACTGATCTTTACGCCAGCCTGGTGCATGCGGTCGTACAGGCGATTGTAAGGCTTGCCGAACTTGCCCAGGTAGCGCCAGATGTCGGCAGTCTGCCAATCGTAAATCGGGTAAATGTTCCAGGCATCGCCAGCAACATTCGTTGTCCACTGCTTTCCGTCAAAGGTCGGCTTGTCACTGCGAGCGATGGCGCGGAAACGGTTCAGGCTTTCGTCGGAGCGGATACCCACAAAACAGGCGCACGACTTGCCCTGGCCGTACCACTGGGCGAAAGCTGGCACGAATTCCTCAAACGACATGGACGGATAGTAGAAGTCAGCGAAAACAGCAGGGTCGGTGATGCTCATAGGGTGCGGCTGGCGAACCCAAAGGTCTTTCTTTTCTGGATCCCAGGCCGTCCACTCTGGCTCAATTTGGCTGCAAGCATTCCACGTCTTAATCGGCAGTGCCACCCAGTACGGCTCGATCCAGTCTGCGTAGTCGCGATACATGCGCTCGGCAAATTCAATGGTAAGGCCGATCTGGCATTCCCAATCGATAAACAGCACGCCTATTTTGCGCTGGCGCTTAATGGCTTCATCCATGATCAAGTGCAGCATCACGGTCGAATCCTTGCCCGCGCTGAACGAGCAATACACGCGCTCGAAATTGTCGAAGGTGTAGGCGATTCGTTCTTTCGCGGCTGTCAGCACGTCAATCCCTAATCCACGCTTAGGCATAGTTGTTACTCCAATGCTCAATTGCTCTGTCGGCAGCCAAGTTGGCCAGGTCTTGCTGTTCTTGAGTAAGCGTCCGCCAAGCCAGCCGAGTTAAATCCTCCGGCGCACCATGGTTGAGCGCGCATGCGGCGTGACCGATCCAGGCTTGGTGATTGATAACTGAGGCAGTCAGATTGGCTTCGCAACTGAAAAGCCATTCACGCACAACGCGCAGGCATGCCAGCTCAAAGGCTGCATGGTCAATCATCAGTGCAGCGGACGCAGCGATTGCTGCATCCTTGTCTTCTGCCTGGCGCCACATCTGGCTTGAGAATTCCTCGCACTTTAGGTAGTGGTGATAGACGCGCTTAAACTTGCGTTTCATTTATCGCCTCCACCTCTGAAAACTGCTCAGCCTCCCACGCCTCCGAGAATTCCTCATCAGCAAACAGCGCGCCCAAGCCTGTAATCTGCTGAAGGCGCAGAACCTCATCGGGCTCCATGCCAAGTTCTTTCGATATGCGCTCATCGCTCCAGAATCGACGCTTAAGCTCGACCACAATTTCAGACATCGACTCGACCTTATGAGCTCCGCGCGCCCTGTTGTGACGGATTGTCGCCGCCATTCGGTCGTTTCGATCTTGCTGGCGAGGATTGATCGTTACGATTGGCAGGTAGCCGTGAATCATCGCGGAAACCTCCTGGCTTTCCTTGCCGACCCGATGGCGGTGGAATCCATCGACAACTTCGTGACCTTCGTTTGGCCAAGTCACAATCGGCTGCGTGTAGCCGTCGCTAGCAATGGAATGCTCGAGAAGTTTCATTTCTGGAGGCGCTACGCTGTTCGGGTTGTAGTCGTTGGCATGCACTGAATCAGCAGGAACCCAGCGTACGAAGTCAACCGGCTGACCAGCGAATGGGCTGTACGCACTCAGTGACTCGCGGATTGCGTTGATGGTTTCGATGCGCTCAGCAAGCGGCATGGAGTCCAAGCCAGCGAACAGCTCAGAGCAGCCCAAGATAATGTCGTTATTCATTCCTGACCCCCTATCAGATCCATTTGTTTGTCAGCATCCAGCGGCTTGTTAGCCTGACGCATTTCACGGACGGCGCTGATCAGGTCGTTTAGCAGTTCGGCATCAACCTGCACGCACTGGCCGCGACCGGCTGGATCAGCGGAAATCGCTTCGATACTGGCCAGCAGATCAGCGTTACGCTCGCAATGCGTGACCAGTACGGACGCACAAGAAACCACAAAATCAACCTTCGGCCGCGAAGGCGCAGAAGCCTTCTTCACCGGCGCAACCTTGGCCGTTACCTTATCCTTGCCCGCATCCTTGGCGGCTTCTTTCCGTCGCTCAAGCTCAGCAGCAGAATCTTGGCCGTGACCACGCACCAACTTGACGGCTTCGGTTGCGCTGATCTGGCCAGACTCAACGGCAGCGGTCACTTCGGCCTGAGCGCCGGCCAGCAAAAGCATCTGATCCACATGCGCCGGACTGCGGCCAACCTCGCCGGCAATCTCAAGCCGGCTCATGCCGTGCTCATCACGCAAAGCCAGGTAAGCGCGACCCAGCTCGATAGGCTTGAGCTTCAGCTGGCTGTTACTGCTGACCGTGCGCGCCTTGCGCTGAGCTGGCGTGCCTTCAAACTTGGCGACACTGACCCAGCCGTCAAAGTCAGGATTCGATTCGGCCCACAAGCGATAACCCTGAAGGCGGCAGTGACCATCGACCAGCTCCATATCGCCAGAGTCAGGGTTTACCCATACCTCAAGCGGCGGAATAGGCAGGCCAGCAGCAATAGCGCCAGCGATACCGGCGATATGCTCGCGCAGCTCGTCGTCATCGGTGCGGATGTTGAAGCCGTCAACGATCTTGATGCTGTTGATATGGGCTCTAAAGCCATCCACTTTTTTGACAATCTTGTCAGTGGAAAGTGAACGCAGGGTGTGCGCCATGGTGTTGCTCCTGTCGTGGTTGAGCCTAAATTAAAGAATAGTGATTATTCCAGAAGTTCAGAGTATTAGAAAGGGATATTATCAAATTCAATCTGCTTTGCCTGGCCGTCCGATTGCTCGGCGACAGGAAGTCTGAGTCCACCACCAAGATGGTACTTGCACGCGCCGAACCCAATCCGATGCGCAAAGTGATAGCCATCACAATGACAAGACCGATACCTGCCAGCCTTGGCACGCATCTGCGGCAGCTCAACGCGATGGCGGTACTGATCGACAACCCAGGAGCGCTCACCGCAGTTTGTGCAGCGTGGCTGTAATTGATATTCGTCCGGGTGGCGGCTGAGCTTTCGGCGGGCCCGGCAGGGTTTGCAGCGGGTGTGCATCTTCATCCGTAGCGCTCCACTTGGTCGGTGCCAACCTTGTCGGCATGATGCTCGCAGTCGATCATGCCTTCGATCCACAGGTCGCCAGAGTTTGTTCCTTCGCACCACGGGTTGTCGTCAGTCGATGCGCTATCAAGCCATGCATTCCAGCCGAGCATGTAGGGCGTCAAGGTCACTGGCTTTAACTGTTCGGCGCTCATGACTTCACCAGCTCCTTCCGGCACCATCACCGAATCACCCAGTTTTGCGGCTACGATGGCGCGGCAGGCGGCGATTAGAGGGGTCTTTCCATTATGCGGAAACCCTCCAGGCGTGCACGCCTCAAAAGCGCCAATGTGGTAACGATGTGTAGCGCGGTAAGGAAGCGCCCAAGGATTTGGCTCAATCAGTGGGCCGCCCTGCGCCCAGTCGGTGGATGGCTGCCATTTGGGGCCAGGGCCGTAAGAATCGCCAGGCAAGTCGGAACGATAGACCGCGCCATGGAAAACTCCGACAGCAAAACCTGCAGCAATACCTACAGCCCAATCCAGCGCCGCACCCTCAAGCTCAGCCGTTTTCACTTCAACCATTTTTGCTGTCATTTCCACTCTCCCGCCTGATCCGCCAACTTGCTAAGCGCGTCAGAATATTCACGGCTACCTTTTATTTTGCATTTCCCTGGAGCGCACCCGCACAAGCCAGCCGGGCAAGGGATAGGCTCGATGCCGATCAGTAGCTCTGGCTTAGCCAGCATTGGCTTGGCGTAATCTGCCAGGAAACCGTCAAGCTCGGGCAGATCGTCGCGCCGCCACTCAGCCTTTTCCCATTCATCAACAATCACGCAAACAACCCAGCACAGCGCGCAGGCGACCAGTGCCATCAGGATGAAAATTGCGGCAACTACAATGCCGCTTTGGTGGATTGGGATTTCCATGGCGTTACTCCTTTGTTAGCCGAATGGGATTTCGTTGGAGTCTTCGCATTCGTTGCCGTAGAGAACAGCCTGGAACAGCGCAATACGGTCATCTTTGCTCAGTAAATTGAAGCGCTTAGCCACGGTGGTTGCGGCAACGAATCGCTTGTAAAACTTCTCATCAATAGTGACGATCAGATTCACATTGCCGTGCCGGTAAGACTGAAATCGGCCTTTCAATCCGACGTTTAGCGCATCAGCCGCATAACCATCGCCAAGCTCGACAACAAAGCCGGCATCCTCCATTAAGCCAACGAACTCTTCGGCTTTACCGCCATGAATGAATACCAAAACATCTTGATCGGTATCCTTTGGCGGCGGATTGCACGTCACTCGCGAGCCGACAAGCTGCCATTTGCTCGCCGAAGCCAATAGTTGTTTGAATTCCATCTTTAAACCCCTCTCATCAGTTTGCTAAATGCATCTTTCCCGGCTAGTATTGTCACCACATAACACTATGTCAAGGGGTCATTATGCAATCACTACAAGAGACAACTGCGCAGCGCCTCAATAAGACTGCTCAAGGCCGGGCATTACTGGAACTGCTCGCAGTCAAGCCATCACGCCAAGCACTGGCCGACACCATCGGAGCCAGCTTGTCGTACATAAATCGCTGCGTGATCAACGGCCAAGTGTCGAAGTCCGGCGCAATCCTGTTCGACAAGGCCGGAGTGATGGCCAAGGAAAAGCTGCGCCCAGACCTGAACACTGAAGACTGGGCCGCAAATCCGACCGGCCTGCCGATTGGCTGCAAATGCCCGAATACTGGCGACCATCAAATCCTGTTGCGCGACCTGGCCATTCACTTCGGCTCGGTCAGAAAGCTGTGCGAGGCTGCTGGCGTGCAAATTCGTGCATTCCACAAATGGAAAAGCCGCAACCAGATTTCAGCCCAAGGCATCATCAAGCTGAGCAATCTGACCGGCTTGTCTCGCGAGCTGCGGGCGCGAGTGAAGGAGTTGCAGCGGTGAGCCATTCAGCCGGACGGGGAGAATCACGCCAAGTCTCCCAGGATCAAATCGACCGGGCGAATGAGGATATTGTCGGCGTCATCGGAAAGTATGTGCAGCTGAAAAAGACTGGCAAGAATTGGTCGGCATGCTGTCCGTTTCACAGCGAAAAGTCGCCGTCATTCACGGTCAACGCTGAAAAGCAGATGTTCTACTGTTTTGGGTGTGGCGCCAGTGGTGACGCCGTGCGATTTGTCGTCGATCACCTGGGCGTTGGCTTCCGTGAGGCCGTCGAATCGATTAATGGCCGGCTTGAGCTGTCGGACAGCGGATACCAGGCTGCACCGGCAAAGCCTCGGCCTGTTCGCTGTGATTTGCCAGGGCATGCCGAGGATGCGGAGAAAGCCGCCAAGGCAGTCGGTCGTGCCACGCCAGCCTGTCAGCATCCGTATCTGCTGCGCAACAATGTGGCGCCATGCGGTGACGTGCTACAGCTCAAGGGATCACTTATCGTGCCGCTGCTTAACAACCTGGGCGAACAGGTCAATGCTGCGGCTATCACGGCAACAGGCATCACCTACGCAGCAGGCAACCCATCGTTTGGATCAACTGCCATTCTGGAGCCAGCAGCAGGACACGACGGTCTAACAATTATCTGCGCCGATTACGCCCACGCCTGGCGCATCTGGTGGCGTCAAGGTGGCCGCAGTCGAGTTCTGTGCACCATGGAAGCGGGCAACCTGTCGTGGATGCTGGCGAACTGCAAAGACCGGTTTACGCATGTTGGTTGTGATCCGCTGGAGGCTGAGTGGTATGCCGATGAGTTGGGCTATCAAGTGGTTGCGGTGCCGGTTGATCCGTATGGGCGGCAGGCTGGAGATAGTTGCGCAGCGTAGGTAGGTTTGACTTTATGACTGGCCAGCCCTAATCTGCATACACCGTGTAAGTCTCCTGTCAAAGACCAGCCGGTAGCCTCACTTCGGTGGGGCTTTTTATTGGGCGCAGGAAAGTTGCAGGAAAGAAAAAGCCAGCGGGTTAGGCTGGCTAAATGGAGTAAGAAGAGGGTTGCAGTGATGGCTACGGCTCGATATTACCTACAGTTCAGCCACCCAAGCAACACCATCCCGCTCGCACTGCTTCAACCTGGCGTCCAAATACCAAACCGAAACGCCAAGCTCTCGAGCTATCAACTTGCGCCTGATTCCTTCTTGGCGCAGTTCGTAGGCGAAGGCCAGTTCGGCGCGACCAAGGCGAATAGCGCAACCTGGGCGCGGGCCTCGTTTCACTTTTTCAGCTCGGCTAGTTTGGCGTCGATGCGCTTATATAAATCGCCTTCTTCGTATGCTGCGAGCACCCTGCACTCAGCCAGCAACTCAACCAGCTCAGCGTCAGGCTTGGCCTCCAGGCAATGCGCGCAATGGAATGGCTCATACCGGGCTTTCATTTCCGGCGACTGGGCGTCGTAACATTTCTGGGTCATGAAGCGTTTGCAGCCCATAACGCCTTCTTTGCGTCGGTACGCTGGCAGGTGATCAGCGTCAGGCTTGGCCTCTGCCGTGTAGAGCGGTTCAATGGCGTAGTCCCAGCCCTGAAAGTCTTTCTTTTCAGCAACCCAACTTTCAGCAGCTTGCAGTGAAGTGAAGCCGACAACGTGCTTGTCATTAAGCATTGCCGGACGCTGGTCGGTTCGCAGTAATGCGCGCCAGTGAACCGCCTCACCCTGCACAGGCTCGGGGGCGGATTGGGCCATCAGCTTATTCCACGATTCAACGTCAGGCGTGGTGATGCCGCAGCCTTCGCACTCTGGCCCCTGGCGACCATCGCCGCACATCCAGCCGGTAGGGTCACATTGTCCGCCGCAGTTACGACATAGCAGCAGCTCGGCTTGCTTGGTTGTTTTCATGGGCGCGGCCCCTGTTGCTGTTCTTTGTAGTCCTGCCAAGCCCAGCGCCACACGGCCCAGCGGTTCCAGTGGATTGCTGACTCTACTTCGTCGCTTTCGCGCTCGAATATGAAATGTCCGCTATCCAGGCCGATCAGCAAATAACCTGGTGGCATCTTTTTGATGCCTAGGCGGTTGGTGTAGTCAAAGTTGTTGACGTTATCAGCTGGCATTTTCATCACCCCCATCGCCGGCCAGTGCGGCTTTCCCGTTTAAGTAAACCTGGCCAGTGATCCTAAAAATCTCCATGGTCTCAAGGCACTGACCAAGCGCCTCCCGCAGCGCCCTGACCTCCCCCTCTAGCCGCTGGCATTTGCGCTCGGCGTCGTTTGCGTCTTGCGCTGATACCTGGGCAGCCAGCTCTAGCCGCTGGTTGGCGGTGCGGAGGGTGTCGATTTCATTGGCTAGCGTTTCAATGTCGTGCTTTGCATCAGCGATGGCGAAGGCAATGGCGGTCGGGCTTAGTTTTGTTGCCATAGCTTCTGCGCTACAGCTACGCCACTGATCAAGTGTGCGTTCCAGCTTAACCCCGCTCATGACCGGCCACCATTCAGCAGGGCGCGCAGCACAATCAGCAGCGCTGCAAGCTCTTGACTTATCTCGTTCGGGGTTCGTTCGTCATGCGTGATGCGCTTAAGCTCAAGCTCAAAAGCATGCAACTCACGCGGCACCGGCACCACGTCGCTGGCTGGCGTGCAAACGCGATAGCCGAACTCTTCCCGGCATACGCAGCAATTAGCGGGGTTATCCGCATTGCACATGCCGTCGCTGGCTGTCTCAGGGGATGGGGCGGGGTAAAGCGCACGTATCGTTAATTTGGGGTCGCCAACAGCCGTGGTGGCGGCAAGCGCGTCTTTAGCCTCTCGCAAAGCCGGCTTGCAGCAGATTTCACTGGTAAGACAATCGCTGCACAGCGCTTCAGCTTCGACAAACGCACGAACAGCGGCAGGCACCCCAGCCGGGGCGGCTAACTGGGCGCGGGCTTGCTCGCTTATGTGCACCGTATCGCCGATATTCATCCAGGCTGGAACTGAACCACCATCGATCAGCAGTGTTACCTCTGACATTCCGGGGCGATAGCCGATCACGCGCGCCGCCCGATCATCCACGCCCGCGCTCGGCTGCTTCAAGGCGGCAAGCTCTTGACGGGTTTGATAAAGCTGCTCCTGCATTCGCGGTATGCCGGCCTTCAGCCGCTCAATCGTCTGCGCCTGCTCAGCCACCCGAGCCAACAACTGATCGCGCTCGCCGATTGCAAACTCGCCAACCGATGGCGGTACATTTTTATTATCCATCACTCATCATCCTCAATTAATAATCCGCATTGATCAGCCGCAGCCAGATTACTCTCAGGTGGCCAGCCGTATTCGCCATTGCTATCAACCCAGATTTGGAACATTTCGCAGCGCAAGGCTTGATCTTTATCTGCCGCATCATCTGGCAAGAAGAAGTTACCCAGGACAATCAGCACAACTAGCAGCAGGATTAACCCGCCAGTTTTCTGCATAGCCATCAGCACGACTCCTTACCGCAAACCTGGCAGCGGTAAACCGGGCGGCCGTCATCGCTGCCGACATACTTCCAGCGGTGGCCGTCTTCGGCGCAGTCGCGTGGCGGGGATTGGTTGGATTTCATGGGGCTACTCCTGTCGTTTAACTTCTGGATTTCATATTATCCCAAAATAACACTATGTCAACACCCCTCATTCCAATTCTCACGAACCGCAGCAGACACCTCATCTTTCCCGCCCGCAGCCGAACCGCCAGGCCATTCGACAACCCACTGGGCGCCATCCTTGCGCAGGGTGAATCGGTGTAATCGCCAGCATCCAGAAGACGGGTCGCGTTTCCAAGGCAGCTTTTCTGGGCAATCAGGAATGATCCGCTCAATACCAGCCAGACGACCGCAGAAGATCGACGCAATGCCAGCGCTGTCTTCTGCTTCTGTTTTTGGCTCCATGACGATGCAGCGGGAGCGCTTGCCGTCTGTGAAGGTTAGGTTGTAGTTGTGCATGATGACTCACCATTCAACCAGTGCCCCCACTGCTCACCCATCGCAGCAGCAATTCCTGGGTATGTTTTCGAGCGCTCAAGCCAGCGATTTTCGCTAGGGCTTAACCGGTTCTGGCCGCTGGCGGTTTGGTTTTCCCAGCGAGGCCGACCATCGACAATGCGCGGCGCTACGTACTGAGTCGGAACCAAAAGCGGAACACCATCACTCAACCAGAGGCCGGTAGCCTTGCTCGCGTCATCGCCAAACTGGTGTGGCTGGATGATCTGCGACGGCTTTCGAATGGCCTTGCTGACGAAAGATGTGCCAGGGTTCTCGATTGCCACCGGGAATGGCAGCGAAAGCAATCTGCTGAAATTATCCAATGCTTCGCGCCTTGCTTCGCGCCTTGCTTCGCCGACAATCGTGCCGGGCTTAACTTTCTGGTGATACGGCCCATCACCAAAAGCCCATGCAGCCGAGCAGGTCAGGTATGTGCACATAGGGTGGAGGACAGCAAAATCCCAAGGGCCATGATTCTCGATAGCGTCCCAAACATCCATCTGCAAATGATGGTGCCATCCGCGCGATTCCAGCAGATCGCATGTCCATACATCATGGCCGTGTGCCGCAAAGGCATCTGCTGTTTTTTCGCAGCACGAATAACCAATCAAAACTCTTGCCATTTTCTTGCTCCTGTCATTTTCAAACCCCTTTCGCCAGCATCCACTGATCACCCTCGCAAGCCACAATCACGCCAGCCTCCGAAGCATCCTCCCACGCCCTTTTCCAGGCCGACTTGGCGCTGTTCAGGTTCATGCCTTCGTTCTGCTGGAACATCACCAGCATGTCGTCACGGATAACCATCCGATTTACCGGCTGACCGCCGTTCATGGAAATACGGCTCTTGAGCATGCCAATCAACTTCGAACGGTTACGATCAGACACGGTCTTCTTCGGAATGAACTCTGCGCGGCCTGGCTCTTTCTCTGCCTCGGTATCCTCGCGCTCCAATAGCGTGGTCATCTTCGGCACTAGGCTGCACAGCGGAATGCCTTTCTGGCTGTGATCACCAGTACGCTGAACTTCGAAGTTGAACGCCATATCGTCAGGCTCAGTGGCGTCCTTGATCTTGTCGCAATGCATCTCTGCATACAGCTTCTGCTGGCCGCGCCTGATCCGGTAGGAGAACCCGCAGTCACCCAGGGCGACGGATGACCCACGCATGCTGTTTGGATCTGTCTTGCCGGTGTGGCCGACGAACATCACGGTGCAGCCATTGAACGAATCGCGTAAATCCTCGCAACCCGCGATAAAAGCGCGCATATCCTCGCTGGAGTTTTCGTCACCCTCAAAGCACTTGGAGAAAGTGTCAATGACGATCAGCACATGCCGCCGCTGGGTGATACGCTCAATCTCCCTGATGGCCGCCTTCAGCTCGGTTCGCTCGGTGACGTTATTAATGCTCACTCCGCGCTCAAGGATGGTCATGGCCGAATTGTCCTGCCCGGTAGCCATGCGCCACGCCTTTTTCCTGATATGCAGCTCACTGGCGCCTTCGCCTGCGATGTAAAGCACTGCGCCCGGGTAATCCACGTCGATCCCATTCCACGGCGTAGCGGTCGCAACATGGCACGCCATATCAACCGCCATGAAGCTCTTATAGCTGCCTGGCTTGCCGTAGATGTAACCCACGTCAGCGTGAGGCAGAATCCCGTAGATCAGCCACTTCTTGTTGCGTGCCCGCTCAATGGCCTTTTCTTCGTCGAACTCGACAAAGCGCATCAACCGAGCGGCCAGCTCGCTGTCGGATACTTCACTTTCAGCCGCAGAAGCCTTGGTCTTTTCTACGCGCCCTGCCTTCTTACTGCGCCCTTCCTGGCTCGCCATCATCGCGGCGTAGTCCTGAAAATCCACCACGGTCTGATATGGGTCGAACCCTTCTTGCTCTATGCTCAGCCGATCAACATCAATGCCCTGTAAATTGTCATTATCTTGGGTCATGAATTCGCCTCAACAGCCGCGACCGCCACCTGTAGCCGGTCATTCTCTTCCACGGTCAAGCCGCCACTTTGCTCAAACTGAGACCGAGCCAGGCTGACAATCAGGCGCTCAAATGCCCCGGTGCGAGTAACCGCTGGCGCGTACCGATCAATGCGCACCCACTCCACAAGGCCGCCAGACAAGACCGCACATTCGCCATCAGACCAGCAGCCAAAGGCCGCGCAACCAGGAAAGCCGATCACGAACCCCAGGCGGAACGGGTCGATCTTGAAAGCACGCATACGACCATCATCTGGCACGAAAGGAATGGTGACGCCGTAGTATTTGCTGATTGCTTGGGAGAGGTTAAGCGTGACTGGTTGAGTCATGCGACCCTCCAGACTCTTCCTTGTCCATTCTCATCAACCCCGATAAAAAAACGAACTCCGTGCCGCCTGGCGTGTGACTTTGTTGAGTTTCTGACCGTACTCCTATGCCGGATATCAAAAGAAAAGGAATCCCCCACCTGCATTTTTAAAAAACCATATTTTGGTTTTTTCCCCCGTCTCGGGGTGCAGTCTTCAGGCAGCGGTACGTCTCTTTCTATAGTGTGCATTTCGTATTCCTTTGTGGTCTTTTCGGGTTCAATTGTAACCGGCAAAAGCCACATGTAAAGCTGCGAAATCGTAAAGCTCAGTCAAAAATTCAAACGCCAGAAAATGTTCCACGAGAAAATTGCCTAGAAAAATCACAATAAAATCAAAGGATTAAAAGTTGCATCTAAGTTGCATCCGATGGAGGGCCCATTCTAGAGCTGTTTGAATTTTTTTTCCCCGTGGAACATGCCATAAATCGATTGCTTGCACCCGATAGATAAAATCTTGCACCCGGAAAAAATCTAAGCCGCACCCGCTGGAGGCCGCATTCTAGAGCGGTTTTAGAAAAACGACGAAAATCTTGCACCCGAAAAAAATCCGGCAAACCCTTACGAGATGCATCTGCACCCACCCCTCTTTAGAGAGGGTGGGTGCGATGCTATCGAGGGTCGATATGTTGAATCTGAATTTGAATCCGAAAATGGCAGGAAAAGCGGTAGGATGATCGTTGTTTGAGTAAATCGGCTCCCGCTTGCACGCAGACCACCCAGCGGCGACAATTGAGGGGAGACAGGAGAAAGCCATGCCAACCACATTCACCGACCAGCAAAAGACGGACATAAAAAACCAGATCGTTGACTGGATATCCGAAGGCATGACCTTGCGCGAGTTTTGCCGTCAGGAGGGAATGCCGAGCTGGAAGACGGTGTACCAGTGGCAGAACGAAGACGAGGACTTTAAGTCACGCTTCGCGCGCGCGCGGATAATAGGCTTCGATGTCATCGCAGAAGAGGCGCTGCATATCGCTGATACGCCGCAAATCGGCCAGATAGTCACGTCCAAGGAATGGGGCGAAGAGATCAAGGAAGAGGACATGCTGGGCCACCGTAAGCTCCAGATCGAAACGCGCCTCAAGCTGTTGGCAAAGTGGGATCCGAAGCGATACGGCGAGCGGGTAGACCATACGTCAAGCGACGGCAGTATGACTCCGAAGGCGCCACAGCCCGTAGACGCAGCCCTAGTATCCGCCCTGGTCGATAAGTTGGTGGACTGATGGCCATCCGGCCTATTGAGTGGGATAGCCTGTCGCTGGGTGAGCGTGCTGCACTGGTGAAGGCTGGAGAGCACTCCCCGTTGGCATTTACCTCCTGCTGGTTCAACATCAGCCAGGGCGACTCATTCCGCACCAACTGGCACCACCACTATTTTGATTATGCTGCCCAGCAGATGCTGACTGGCGCTGCGCAAAACATCGTGGTCAACATCCCGCCAGGTGGCACCAAGACCGAGTTCTGGTCTGTTCACCTGCCTGTATACGCGATGGTCAAGCATCGTCGCGTGCGCATACTGAACACCAGCTACTCCAAGGACTTGGTTGGCGAGAACAGCGACCGCAGCAGATCCTTGGTTAAGTCGGCCGAGTTCCAAGAGTTCTACCCGTTCGAAATCGGCAAGGACAAGGTAGACGACTGGACGCTGGAGAAAGACGGGCGTCGCATCCATCAGTTGTTCAGCCGACCATCAGGCGGGCAGATTACCGGCGTCCGTGGCGGATACATGGGTGACGGGTACACCGGGCATATCCAGGCGGATGATTGGGACAAGATCGACGACCTGTTCAGCGAAGCTAAGCGCAGGAAGTCTCACACGCGCCTGGTAAACACCCTGCGCAGCCGGAAAGCTCACTCAGGCACGCCATTCGTAGCAATCCAGCAGCGTGGCCATGTGGATGACTCGACGGCGTTCCTGCTATCTGGCGGCATGGGCCTGCGTATTGATCTGCATATCAAAATACCCGCCCTGGTCAATCAGGAGTACATCGACAGCCTGCCGGACGGCATTCGTGAGCGCTGCATCAGATCTGTGTGTGACTCCGAGCAGGTTGACGGTTACTGGTCTTACTGGCCAGCCAAAGAGAACGTAAACGACCTGATTGCCCTGCGCGATGCGCACCCATACACGTTTAGCAGCCAGTACATGCAAGACCCCGACACGCTGGACGGCGGGGTTTTTTCGGCGGATGACTTCCAGTATTACGGCGACGAGGAAGGCGCAGACCTGCCTATTCCTGAGCGCTTCGATTATCGGTTCATCACGGCGGACACCGCGCAGAAAACCAACACATGGAACGACTGGACTGTGTTCGCTGAATGGGGCGTTTATCAGGATCACCTGTATCGGCTTAATCTGCGCCGTGGTCGCATGGACGCAAAAGCGCTGCGCCAAGAGTTCGAATCGTTCGTCAAGGCGTCGTGGTCGAAAAACGGAAAGCAGCATGGCACGCTGCGCAAGATTTACATCGAAGACAAGTCATCCGGCACTGGGCTGATTCAAGAAATGGAAAAGCGGCTACCTTTGAAGGTGACGCCTGTTCAGCGCGACCGTGACAAGCTGACCCGCGCCCTGGACGTTCAAGGATTCCATGCGGCCAAGAAGGTCGTGCTGCCTTATGGCGACAGCCAAAACTACGAATTTGTCAGCGAGGTGGCTGCATTCACAGCCGACGATAGCCACAAGCATGATGACCAGACGGACGTTATGATTGACGCCTTGTCAGAGGTATTCATCAAAGGCAAGCGCTCAATACGCGACATGCTATGATCCCCAGCAATCAGCAGAACCATAAGCCAAAGGTGAACCATGGCCAAGGGCAAGACAAAGACCAGTGAAGCCAAGCAGGTAGGCGGCAAGGCGCTGACTCGCGCGCTGACCCTGTACCAGCAAAGCATGGACTCCGACCTGTCGCTAAAGACTACTGGCGACGGCCTGGTCAACGTCGCGTCCGGGCTCGGCACTAGCAAGGCAAAGCGGTCACATAATCGTTTTACCTACAGCATCCTGAATGACTTTTTCCAGCTTGATGCTGCATACCAGTCCAGCTGGCTGGCTCGGGCTATCGTGGACTACCCGGCTGAGGACATGGTGCGCGAGTGGCGGACGATCAAGTCTGATGATGCCGATGTGATCCGTGCCGAAGAAGACCGTCTGCAAGTTCCGGCCATGGTCAGCGAGGCAACAAGCTGGGCGCGGCTGTATGGCGGCGCTGGCATCCTGATGATCACCAATCAGCCACTGGATAAGCCACTGCGGCCTGAGCGCATCAAGAAGGGTGATCTGTATCGGCTGATCGTCATCGACCGTTTCGACATGACGCCGCTGAGCTTGAACCAGACCAACATCTTGGCGGCAAACTACTTGCAGCCGGAGTTCTACACCATCGCAGCAGGCAGTCAGCAGATCCACTGGACGCACTTTGCCCGGTTCTCTGGCGCCAAGCTTCCACGTCGCCAGCGCGCACAGACCCAGGGCTGGGGCGACTCCGAATTGCGCAAGTGCCTGGATGATGTAATGGACATTGTCGCGTCCAAGGACGGCATCGCTGAGCTGCTGCAAGAGGCAAACGTAGACATCATCAAGCGCGAAGGCTTGTCTGATGAGCTGGCCAGCGATCAGGACGATGCAATCACTTCGCGCTATGCCTTGTTCAGCCTGATGAAATCCAGCATCAACATGGCGTTGCTGGATGGCGAGGAAACCTACGACCGCAAGACGCTTGACCTTGGCGGAGTTGCTCCGGTGCTTGATCTGCTGATGACGTGGATCAGTGGCGCGGCTGACATCCCGGTCACTCGCCTGTTCGGAACTTCGGCCAAGGGCCTGAATGCTACCGGCGAAGGTGACATGGACAACTACTTCAACGGACTGTCCAGCAAGCGCATGACTCAGGTTGATCCTGGCTTGCGCATGCTGGATGAGGTGCTGGTTCGCTCGGCTACCGGGAAGTGGATTGAAGACTTCAACTACGTTTGGAACCCGTTCAAGCAGCCGGACATTGTGCAGATTGCCCAGGCGAACAAGGCCAAGGCTGAAACCGACATTGCGTACAAGGACGCTGGCGTGATTACTACGAGCCAGATTCAGCGTCGCCTGCAAGCAGAAGAGCTGTACCAATTCGATGACGACAAGATCAAGGCGCTTGAGGAAGATGAAGACCTTGAGATGTTTAATGATGATCCGGATGGTGATGAGGCCGATAACGAGCTGGAGCAGGCCGAGCGCTAACTCATGGACATGATCGGCATCCAATACAACGCCAAGCTGCAACGCATGGTTCGGCAAATCAAGCGGGACATTGACCGCGAGATTGTGCCGTTAGTGCGCAGCCTGGCGTCGCAGTATGTGCAGGATGCTGATGCGTCACATGAGGTCGTCACCCAAGACGCCTGGTCGGACATAATCCTTAGCGCCATGGCATCCCTGCGCGAGCGATGGACTTCGAATCGCGTAAATGCAGGCGCTCAGCGCATTGCTGGCGAGTTCGTGCAGTCTGCCCTCAAGAAGTCAGAGCGAGACCTGAAAAAGTCGGCAGGCATCGACGTGTTTAGCGGCTCGGCTGTCATGCAGGATTACTTGAAGGCGTCCGCCCAGCAAAACGTCCAGCTTATCCAGTCGATACCTGCCAGGTATCTGGAAGAGGTCGAAACGCTGCTGATAGCCAACATGCGCTCTGGCATGCGCCCCGGCTACATTGTCAGCGCCTTGGTCGATCAATACGGCATCACCCAGCGCCGCGCCAAGTTCATTGCTCGCGACCAAACCGGAAAGATTCAAGGCGAGATAAACGAGCGCCAGCAGCGCAACGCAGGGTTTGATTATTTCCGCTGGCTGGATTCTGACGACCGCCGAGTCCGTGACCGCCATCGAGAGATAGCCGAAAAGGTCACGGCATACGGCCCTGGCGTCTATCGTTGGGATAATTTGCCCTTGAGCCAGGACGGCGTTCCAATTCGCCCAGGCCAGGACTACAATTGCAGATGTACGGCGGTTCCTGTAAGTTCTGCGCAGGTGGAGCAATACCGCAAGTCTGGACAGACTAAGCCGGGAGTTTATCGGTAGTGAGTCGCGAATGAAGATCACAGTATTTGACCGGTCGAGTTACCGCATTACCAGCCGTGAATATACGGACGAGGGTTTTTTGCGTGTGCCTGGCCATGTTGCGCGTACCGGCATTCAGGAGTACCTGTCTCGCGAGCTTGGCCTTGACGGCGACCCGAACCGCATTATTCGCGTGTACCGCTCGCCCGAAGAGGTGTTCGATGAGGCATCGCTAAGCACTTATGAAGCGGCAGACGTCACCAACAACCACCCGAAAGAACTGGTCAGTGCCGATACTTACCGCCAAGTTGTTGCGGGCGTGGTTCGCGGCCCTGGTCGGCCTGATGGCGACTTTGTCCTGTGCGATCTGATCGTTAAGGACAAGAAAACCATCGCCGACATTCAATCCGGCAAGTGCGAGCTGTCAGCCGGATACACCGCAGTTTATGAGCCGCTTTCGGGTAAGACCGAGGACGGGCAAGAATACGACTATGTTCAGCGTGAAATTCGCATCAATCACGTGGCAGTCGTAGACAGAGCACGGGCAGGTGCCAATGCTCGCGTTTTTGACCACAACCCGGAGAAACACATGACCCATAAAGTCACGCTGGACTCGGGGCGTTCGGTCGAAGTGCAGGACGAGGCCACCGCAGTGCTTCTGTCCGAGAACTTCGAACGCCTCACCAAGAAAGCGACTGACGCAGAAGCTCGGGCCGACAAAGCCCAGGCCGCTGCTGATAGCGCAACCGAACAACTGGAAGAAGCCCGCAAGGCATCGAGTGACGAAGCCATTGCGGCTCGCGTTGCTGCTGTTGCTGAAGTGCAGGCAAGCGCCCGCAAAGTGGCCGGTGATTCGTTCACCTGCGACAGTCTGGTGCCGGTAGAAATCAAGCGCGCCGCTCTGGCCGTTGCACGCCCGAAAGTGTCTTGGGGTGACAAGTCTGCTGCCTATGTCGAAGCATCCTTTGATGCTGAGATGGAGAAGGAAGGCGATGAAGAAGAGACCAAGGATATGTGCGCCAAGCCTACTGGCGACGCCGCTGTCCTGTTGGCTCAGCTGGCCCAGCTTGCAAAGGATGGCGCATCGCTGCAAACCAAGGACGAGGCTCCAAAGCTGACCCCTTACCAAGCCGAAAAACAACGCCTGCGTGATGCGCACAAAGGTGTTCACGCAACCAAAGGAGCCTGACCATGTCCGTACAAGGCGGCAATGCAATTAACCACCTCCCGGCCTATGCGGGCATGCCTGCTGATGGCGAAATCTACAACCACGTTTCCAAGCTGAACGCCGGCCCGGCCAACATCCCATACGGTTACGGTGTCGTATCCAGTGGCGATGATGGCGCAGTCCTGCCGACCAGCACCAGCACCGCCGCGAACTTCATTGGCGTTGCCGTTCGTGAACTGAACCGCGCATACGCTGACAATGAAACCTTCGGAGCTCCGGTTGATCGTGATATGACCGTTCGCACCGCTGGCCCGATCTGGGTGACTGCTCGCGTGGCCGTGACCAAGGATCAGCCGGTGTATCTGGTTATCGGCGACGGCACCGGCACCAATCAGGGTCAGTTCTCCAACGTCGCTGGCACCGGCCCGACCGCTGCTGTACTCATCCCGAACGCTAAGTGGGTCAGCTCTGCTGGCGCTGGCGCTCTGGCCAAAATCTCTCTTGTGATCGGGGGCTAACCATGCAACGCCATACCTACACCATTGACGCTGTAACTGCCGAGAAAACCGGTCGTGCGGTTGGCGAGCAGATTACCTTCGCGGATAATCTGCCGACCACTGACGACGGCCTGGCTTTCTACATCAGCCAGCTGGCAAATCTGGAGTCTCGTATCTACGAGGCGAAATATACTGCGATCAACTTCGAAGAGCTGATCCCGGTCAACACTGACGTGCCAGAGTGGGCTGATAGCTGGGATTACATCAGCTACGACGCTGTGACTCTGGGCAAATTCATCGGCTCAAGCGCTGATGACCTGCCAAACGTCGCGCTGTCGGCGAACAAGACCAGCGTGCCCATTGGTTACGCCGGTAACATGTTCGACTACAGCCTGGACGAGCTGCGCAAGTCGCAACAGCTGCGCATTCCTCTGGATACCACCAAGGCCCGTGCGGCTCGACGTGGCGCTCTGGAGCATATGCAGCGCGTGGCTTACTTCGGTGATGCTGCTCGCAACATGTTCGGCCTGTTCAACAACCCCAACCTGGCTACCGATAACTCGGTGGTGGATTGGTTCGACCCGGCCACCACTGGCGAGGAAATCGTGGGCGATATGAACGGCCTGATCACTGAGGTTTGGGTGAACTCGGCCAACGTCCACCTGCCGAACGCCATCGTGCTGGATGCGAGCCGCTTTGCGTACATCGCCACCGCCCCGATGAGCGCCACGTTCCCGAACATGACCATTCTGGAATACTTCAAGCGCAACAACCTGTACACCAGCATCACTGGTCGCGATATGCCGGTGTTCTCCCGCCTGCAACTGTCGGCTGCTCAGCTGGCTGCTAACGGCGTGAGCAACGGCGGCAAAGACCGCATGCTGGCGTATGAGTTGAACGACGAGAACCTGGGCATGGTCAATCCAATCCCTTGGCGCTCGCTGGCTCCGCAGATGCACAACCTGATGGTCAAGGTGCCGAACGAGTACAAGTGCTCCGGCACTGAGTTCCGTTACGTGTTCTCCGGCGCCTATCGCGACCACGTGTAATACAATGGATGGGCGTCTTCGGGCGCCCTGACATTCAACCGAGGGATAACTCATGTTTCTGAAAAACGAAGCTGCTCGCCTGATCACCATCAACCATAAGGTGGATGGCAAGCTGGCCGCATACAAGATCCTGCCGGGTGAAAACCCAGCAGTCGAAGTTCCTGACGCCGTGGCGAAGCTCGACTTCGTCAAGGCTGCGCTGAAAAACGGTTCTCTGCGTCGCGTTGGCGCTGATGAGCTGGATGATGTTGAAGATGAAGGCGAAGGCGATGGCCTGGACGATCTGCGCGCCGAGGCTGCTGAGCTTGGCATCAAGGTCGATAAGCGTTGGAAGGAAGACCGCCTGCGCGAAGAAATCGCCAAGGCCAAGCAGGCTTAACCGCCGCAAGTAATTGCTATCCGGGGCTTCGGCCCCATCTATTCTGAGGGTGTGACGTGGAAATCACGGCAGAAATGATTACCGCTTTTCGCACGTTCATGCCTGCGTTTGTTGACGAAACAAAGTGGCCTGACGAGCTGGTCACTACCGCACTTTGCGAAGCTGAGACCGAAACCGGCTCAAGCCGCTGGGGCGCTTTCCAACTTGAGTGCGGCAACTTCAAGTGGCGCGGCATGCAGTATTACGCCGCGCACTGGCTGTCTATCAACTACGGCACCCTTGGCGCTACTGCTGCGCCGAACTCAGAGGCTCGGCTAAACGTCATGGGCAAATCTGTCGGCGATGAATCGGTGCAGTACCGCACGCCATCCATGATGCTGGTTGGTGATGACTGGCTGACCTATACCAACTATGGCACGCAGTTTTGGCGACTTCGGCGCCGGGCTGGCATGGGTGCGAAGGCGGTATAGGCATGATCAACATCGACCTAATCGGCTTCCAAGAGCTTGAAGATCAAGTATCAAAAGAGCTTGGCAAACTTCGCTCAGGCAAGTTCGTGACGGTCGGCATTCATGAAGAAGCGGGCAACGTCGAGTCAGGGGATTTGACCATGGCTGGCCTTGGCGCGGTGCAAGAGTTCGGCGCTGATATTGATCACCCTGGTGGCACCTCATACGGCTATGCCAGTAAAGCAGCGGCAGATCGTGACGAGGTGCGATTCCTCAAGAAAGGCAGTGGCTTTATGGAGCTCGGCGTTACCGGGCCGCACAAGATCAAGATTCCTGCACGCCCGTGGCTTGAGCCTGGCGTGATCAGCGCAACCGAGGAAATCAGCCGGGTTATTGAGACTGGTATCGCCAATGGCCAGCCAATGGATGAGATACTGGAGACTGCTGGCGTTGTAGCTGTAGGCGCCGTCAAGGTTTACATGACCGAGCTGAAGACGCCACCGAACGCGCCAAGCACGATCAAGAAAAAAGGCAGCGCAAACCCGCTGATTGATAGCGGCGCAATGCGTGCATCAGTGACGCATAAGGTGCAGTTGCAAGAGTCTCAGGAGGGCTTAGATTGAGCCTGAACATGCAGGGCCAGATTGACAGCGTATTCCAGAGCGTTGCTGCGTCGCGCACTGTCGATACGACTGGTGGTTATGTAGACGGCATCTGGACGCCTGGCGTAACTGTCAATACGCCGTATATCGTGAACATCCAGCCGGCCACTGATCGTGAAATCGACTTTCTTCGCCAGGGTGGCGAACGCATTGTTGACGTGCGCCGGATCTACATCAATGAAGGCGACATGCAGCTCATTGACCAGGCCGGCACTTGGTCATTTCTTGGCCAGCAGTGGAAGGCTGTCAAGGTAGATAACCGTTACTGGCGCAACTACTGCAAGGTGCTGGTGAGCCGTATTGACGATCAATCTGGTGGCCCGGCATGACCAATCAGGAGCTTTTCGCCAAGCTGCGCCCTATCATCCTGACGGCTACTGGGGTGCCTGAGTGCGTTCTGGCAGACCAATCCGGCCCGGCACAGGTTCCGGCGCCGCGGGGTGCTTATGCATCGATCACGCCACGCCAATCGGTAAGTGAGCGCGGTCAGGCCAACATCATCAGCAAGGATATGCCGGGAGACCTAGTGCAAGTAGACGTGCGCGCCCAGATCATGTGCGCCGTCAGTGTGAACTTCTTTCGTGGCGAGGCTCTGCAATATGCGGAGCGGCTAAAGCAAGCCAACAAACGCCCGGATATTAGCGTCGCACTGTTCAAGGCTGGCATCGGCTGGAATGGCGCGGATGCAGTCAATAACCTGACCTCACTGCAATCTGCCAATTGGGAGCAGCGCGCACAGATCACGCTTCGCCTGATGTATGAGACCAGCAGCTTGCCGGAAGTGAACAATATTCTCAGCGCAACCGTTATCATGCAGAATGAGAAGGCACAAACGCTGCAAGAATTTACTGTTGAAGTAGATACACCCTAAACATGGAGCTAGCAAAATGAGCTATCCCGCCACAAACATCATCCGCATTAATGCGCGGATCAGCCCGGCTGGCCTGGGTACTGCCAACTTTGCCAGCGCCATGCTGTTTGCGCCTGAGTCTGAGTTGCCAGTCGGATTCGCTGTCGATACTTATCGCGTGTACTTCGACCTGCCGTCGCTGTCCGAAGACTTCGCCGATACCACTGAAACCTACAAGGCCGCGCAGCGCTGGCTTGGCGGTACCCCTGCAACCCGCGAAATCAAGGTGTGGGGCACTGCTGACGCTGACGCCACATGGACAGCAACGCTGAACAAGGCGCGCAACTTGCTGTGGTGGTACTGGACGATGGTCACGGCTACCGTTCTGGCAGCCGAGGCTGACGTGCTGGCTGTTGCTGCGTGGTGTGAAGACAACACCAGCATGTTTATCGACAACCAGACCGGCGCAGCCGTTGCCGCCATCCGTGATCCGGTGGACGATACCGACATTGCAAGCCAGCTGACTGCGCTTGGTTATCGCCACGTCTACACCGCCGCGCACGCGACTGACGCTTACTCTGGTTCCGCGCTTGCCAAGCACTTTGCCGCCGTAAACTACAGCGCCGAGCGTTCGACCATTACCGGCGAGTTCAAGAAGTCGCCTGGTGTGCTGGCTGAGTCCCTGACCGCCACTGCCTACAGCGCGATGCAGCAGGACACCAAAAAGGCTGTGTTCTACACCGTGGTGGACAACCAGGGTTCGACTGACTCTGGCCGCTGGCTGAACACCTTCACACACAGCACGTTCGGAGAATTCATCGACGATGTGGTGAACCTCGACGCCTGCGTGAATTTCCTGACTACTGCGCTGTACAACGTGGTCGCCAACCAGCCGACCAAACTGCCGCAGACACCTATTGGCCAGGCCGTACTGATCGGCACCGCCCGCAGCGTCATGCAGCAGTTCATCGATAACGGTTATCTTGGCCCGCGCAACTATCTCGACCCTGATGATGGCTTGGAGAAGTTCACCATCGGCTACGAGATTCTGACGCAGCCTGAGGATATTCTCGACCTGTCCGACGCCGACCGTAACGCCCGCAAGTCTGCGCCTCTGCGCATTCGTCTGTTCCGTGCTGGCGCCATCCACATTGTTGACGTAGACCTCGACGTTTACTGATAGGAGCCTGACAAATGCCATTGCAGAATTTCAGCACAGACCTAGCGGTCGTCACCATCAACGGTCGCCAGATTCAAGACTGGGGCGAGGCCGCTACGCCTTACAGTGACGATCCAATCGACGCCAAGGCTCAACTGCGTCGTGGCCAGGGCGGCTCGGCTGTTCGTCTGAACCGCATCAACCCAGGCCGTCGCGTGACCATCAACCTTAACCCCGGCTCGCCTGATTCGGCCTACATGCAAGGTCTGTTCACGTCGAATGCCAATATCACACTGTCTTTCACGCAGATCGGTACGCTTGAGAATGCCATTGGCACTGAAGGTGTGATCGTGAACGATGGCGCTCGCGGTCGTGCTGGCTCTACGATCAGCGACGACCAGTTCATTATCGAGTTCAACATTTGGGAAGGCACTCGCGGCTAAGGCTTCCAGGCATTCCAGCTGCATCCATCTTGCCCCGCTAGTCGGGGCTTTTTTATGTGGCTATGCTATTGTTCCGGCAAGCACAGGAGCCAATCAATGTCCGTTAAATCATTCACCATAGGCGCAGTCCAGTACAACGCCGCCATGGCAAGCGCTGTAGATCAAGACCGCCTGCTGTCGCTGTTGACCGCGCCACTTATTGAGCGCGCATACGCAGCAGCTCGCGAAGGCAAGGAGCTGGATAATGACATCCTGATGCCTATGTTCATGGGCATGGCGCAGCAGACTAAGGCTCAGGTTGTCGAGATTCTGATGGGCAAGGTCGTCATCAATGGGAAAGAACAGTTAGTAACCGTGGCTGACTTCGGCGGCAAACTGGTGCAGTACAACCAACTGTTGGCCGAACTGCTCAAGTGGAACCTGTCCGATTTTTTCGACTGGCTGCCAAGCGTCCGAAGCGACGAAAAGGCAGCTCAGTAAAGAAATCGGCTGTAAACTGGTATCTGATGAGGCCGTGCGTTGGGATCAATGGGCTTTGTCCCCCCCTGTGCACCTGGGCACAGCTTGCGGACGGCAGTCTGTCGCTGGCGGATGTTGAGCGGTTTCATCAGGCTATGGATGAATTGCTAGCAGAGTATCAATCGAGGACATAATAAATGGCGCGGACGCTGAAAAACTTCCTGATCGGCTTGGGTTACGACACCAAGGGGTTGGAAGCGGGGGAAGAGAAATTTAAAAGCAGCATTGGTGGCGTGAAATCCAGCGCCCTGACCACTTCTGCCGCACTGATCGGCGCTTTTGCGCTGGCGGCAACTTCCGTCGCTGCAACTGCCAGCGAGGTCGATAACCTCAATCTGCGCACGCAGAACATGCGGACGGCAACCGATACCGTTTACAACTTCGGCAATGCCGTGCGCTTGGCTGGTGGCGATGCAGCCGAGGCGGTTGATGCGCTGACTCGCTTTGAAGAAATTCAGAACAATTTGCGACTGCGCGGCGATGCTGGGCCGGTTGCTGACCTGGCCTTGGCTGGCATTGACGTCAGTTCGCTGTACCAGACGCAGACCGGCGAGGAATTCGCCCGCGCCCTGTCCGCCATGCTGCCAAACCTTGATGAGGGCCAGCGCGCCCTGGTGCAAAGCTCGCTCGGGCTGTCTGACGCCACTTTCCGCTCACTGGCTGGCGGTATTGATGCTTTAGATGCATCGCTGGCGAAGGCTGAAGCGCTCACCGGAAACATTGACCAGCTCAGCGAGGACAGCCGAAAGCTGCGAGAGTCAACCGCGACACTTGGTCTTGCCGTCGATGGCGCCCAAAATGAATTGGCCAACAAGTTCCTGCCAGCCATGGTGGGCGCAACTGGTGCCGCCGCCGACTTCGCTATGACCGTCAGCGATTTTGTTGGCGCCCGCAATCCTACCGGACAAGCATTTCAACAATCCGGCGCGACTGGGGTTATTGCTGTTCAGGCTGAAAAGCTCGGCGCTGAGCAGGGTGGCGCGGCCTTGCGTGCGACCGGCGCAGTTCTTGAGAATGCCGACGATGTTGGTCTGCTGGAAATGGCCATCCCTGGCTATAAGCAAGCTCGCGAGCTTTATAGCTTCCTGTTCAGCGATTCGCCATCGCAGCAATCTGAGGTGTATAGCGGGATGGTTGATCGCTCGGCTGGTGACAGCCTTAGCCCGTCACAGTTGCGCGAAGAGGAACGAAAGGCCGGAGCTGATGCGCTGGCTAGCGCGCTTTCGCGGACGCCAATGAAGGTGGACAACTCAATCAACCTGAATGTCCAGCTTGACGGCCAAGCCATCGACGCCAGAATCATCGACGTAACAGAGCAGCAGGCGTACCAGACCATGGAAGACATGCAAAGCACGACAGAGCGCTGATGCTGTACCATTACGCCATGCGCTAAATAGCAGCGAGCCGCCGATATGAGCCTGATTCAGATATTTACACGCCAAGCACCGACCATCGCAGGATACTCATTCGATGCCGTGCTTGAGGATACTTTCGAGGCAAACGTAACTGTTACGTCATTTCCGATTGAGTCAGGCGTGCGCGTGTCTGATCACCGCATTCTCAACCCGTTCAAGTGGACAATGACTGGGGCTATCACGAATAACCCGCTCAAGACTCAGCTGACAGACTTCTTGGGCGGCGCGCTGTCAAACCTTACCGACAACCCAATCGTGTCAACCGTGGCCGGCCTATCAGCTGGCTGGCTGGCCGGTGGCGATGAAACCCGCGCCAGTACAACGCTGCAATTCCTGATCAATCTGATGCAGGCCGGCGACCCGTTCGACATTGATGCTGGCGACATTATCCTGCAGAACATGGTGATCACTCGCCTGTCGCGAACCAAAGAGCCGCGCAACGAAAACGGGCTTGAGTTCATTGTCGAGCTTCAGGAGATGATTGAGTTGAGCCGCATCCGCCGTGATGGCGAGCCGACCCAGGCGCAGCTTCGCGAAGATGACCCGTCGCAGTCAGCAATCACCCGCGCCATTAATCGCGGACAGGCCATTGCAAAGCAGGCCAATGAGGCCGTCAGTAGCGCCGTCAATAACGTGCTTGACGGCGTGACGGATGCAGCCAATACCGTTCTTGATGGAATTCTCTGATGCAAGTCATACCGCTGAGGGCTGGCGCTGCCAACGCGCACGACCGATTCACTGTGCAGCTTGGCGATAACTCCATTCTGTTTCACGTCGATTTTGTGTCCTACCTTGAGTATCCGGCATGGACTATCAGCCTGTTTCGCGACGGAAGCCCGCTTGTTCGTGGTGCCATGCTTGAACCTGGGTGTGACGTGATCTCAGGGTATCGCGCAGGCATTGGACAACTTGTTTTTGTCGGCCAGCCGGTCACGCTTAACAACCTCGGGATCGACAACCAGCTTGTATGGGTAGCGCCAGAGGTTGAGGCATGAGAGAGCGCGTATGGTCGCTGGAGTTGAACGGCGAGCCGTGGATTGAAGACCAGATCGGTCGCCGCCAGTTGCGCTGCGTGTTCTCCATCGACATTGCGCCTGGCGACGTTGTGTCCTATGCGGATATTCGCATTTACAACCTGGCCAAGGCTTCTGCTATCCCCCAGCAATCCTCTATCGTGTTCCGGGCCGGTTACGACGACAACGTGGACGCCATCTTTACCGGGTTCGTGACCAACGCATTGCGAGAGCGCCCGTCTGGCTCGCCGGAAATTGTTACTCGGCTGATTTGCAAGTCTGGAGCTGCAGCCACTGATCGGGCGTCTGCAAACCTTTCGCTTGGCCCTGGCGTGCGTATTGAGGAAGTCCTGCGCGCCTTGGCAAGGGCATGGCCGCTGCCAATCGAGATAGACAACGCGCAGTTCGCTGGAGCGCCTGCGTTCGCCTCTGGCTACATTCTGGACGGCGACATTCCTTCAGCCTTCAATGAGCTGGCCTACGCCTACAAATTCAACTGGACGCAGGATCGCGGCAGGATAGTCATTACCCGTGTCGGCATGGAGCGCAATGCAACGCCGATCAGAGTTGACCAGTTCAGCGGCATGATTGGCATTCCAGAAGTTTCGCGAGGCCCGGAGGGCTTTGGCGTATTCGTCACCACCCAGCTCAATCCTGCGCTGCGCTTCAATGGCAAGATCGACGTAGAAAGCGAGTTTGCCACCTTCAACACGGGCAACCTGTTCGTTGCCGAGCTGAGCGGCGATGCGAGCGCCAATGGCGAGTACAACGTCTTCGCCATCAAGCATACTGGCGATTCGCACGGCGACGCATGGCAGAGCGAGATTGACGCCATCCGGGCCAATACCGCGCCCGCCACTTCTTCTGTCGTCACCGCGACCAATGGCAAACTGATCTGGGGCGCTCGCGTTGACCAGGCTTTCCGAGTCAAGGTGCGTGAGGTTGGCGCCGAGCTTGGCTTTGACCCTAACTGGCTGATGGCGGTTATGGGGTTTGAGACTGGCTACACCTTCAGCCCGTCAATTCGAAATCCTGGCAGCAGTGCTACCGGTCTGATTCAGTTTATTGAGTCGACGGCTCGCGGGCTTGGCACGACTACCACCCAGCTTGCCCGCATGACCGCCGTTCGGCAGCTAGACTTTGTGCAGGCTTACTATGAGCCATACGCATCGCGCATTCGCAACCTTGGCGACGCCTACCTGGCCGTACTGTGGCCGATAGCCGTAGGGCGTCCAGATTCGTATATCATGTGGTCACAAAGCAGCGGCCCATATCAGGCTCAATATGCTGCAAACTCGGGGCTAGACGTTGGTCGAAAAGGCTACATCACTCGCGGCGATGCAGTGGCGTCGGTCAATCAGTCATTCCTTCGCGGCCAGAACTTTGTCAGGTAGGTGCATGTGAGCGGCGTTCGTAACAGGGCAAAACAGTCTGAGCTGCTGCGGAATGTCTTTCGTGACTTCATGAAGGACGTTTGCACGTCTATCCCTGGCCACATCCTGACATTTGACCCGCTGACCCAGCTTGCCCAGGTCAAGGTGGGTATTCAGCGGGTGGACGTTAACGATGCGGTCTTTGAGGTTGCGCCGATTATCGAAACGCCGGTCTACATGCCGGGCGGTGACTATCACGTCGAGTACCAGATAGACCCAGGCTGCGAAGGCGATATTCTGTTTTCTCAACGTTGCATTGATGGCTGGGTGAACTCTGGCGGCGTGGCTGCAAACCCGATTGGCCGCTTCCATAACATGCAGGACGCTTTCTTCTTGCCTGGGTTCCGCTCTAAGCCTGGTGCGCTCCCGGCATTCCAGAACAACGGCATTCGCCTGAGCAACAAGCAGGGCACTCAGTTTGTCTGGCTCAAGAATGACAACTCCATATCGGCTGACAACGGGCAGGCGAGGTTCAATATTCTGCCGGACGGATCTACCCTGATGCAGAATGCGCTCGGATCATTTCAGCTGATGACTGACGGCAGCTTCTCGATCAATGGCCTGACCATCACGCCAGATGGGAACATAATCACCGCGCTGGGTGTAAACTTGGATCAACACGCGCACTATGCTTCCGACAACGTAACACCGCTGACAGGAAAGCCAATTGTATGACCGTTCGCAGACTTGACGAAGAAACTGGCGACATTGTTACCCGTGGCCAGCAGTTCATTGGCGGCAAGGAAGAAATCGCACAGACCGTCATCACGCGCCTGCGCCTGTTCCTCGGCGAATACTTCCGCGATATTCAGGATGGCACGCCTTGGTATGAGCAAATCCTTGGCAAGTTCACCAGCCTTGACGCTGCCGAGGCTGCGCTACGCAACCGGATAGCCAATACGCCCGGAGTGGTGCGCCTTGTCAGCTTCTCGGCTGACTTCAATATCAACACTCGCGCCTACAGCGTGCAAGCGGGTATCCTTACCCAATTCGGCCTAGATGAGATTATCCTGAATGGCTAGCCTTACCTCTACCGGCTATGTGCTGACCACGCAAAACGAGTGGTTTGCCCAGGAGCGCCAGTTCTATCTCGACATTGACCCGCTGTGGAACCTTGACCCGTCAACGCCTGACGGGCTCAAGATGGCGCACGACGCTGAGATTTTCTACGCGCTGGATGAGACCATCCTTCAGGCGTACAACTCGAAAGACCCGAACAAGGCGCGGGGAATTGACCTTGACATTATCTGCGAGCTAACTGGGGCAGCCCGCTCGCCTGGGTCGCCATCAAGTGTTGCGCTTGATCTGTCCGGAACGCCAGGCACGCCAGTGCCGCAGGGCAATACTTTCGAATCGGCCACCACTGGCAGCCGCTGGACTACTGATCAGCAAGTTACGCTTGATTCTCTTGGCGCCGCTACCGTAAACGCCACCTGCACTGTTGTCGGCCCAACTCAGGCGGACGCCGGAACAATCACGCGAATAGTTGATGTGGTCGGCGGTCTTGCATCGGTAACAAACCCGGCCCCGGCAACGCCAGGCACTGACCAGCAAAGCGACAGTGAGCTGCGCGTCACCCGCGCTGCCGCCGTAGGTCGCCCAGGCAATAACCAGATTGATTCAATGCTTGGCGAGCTGTTCGCGGTATCTGGCGTGCGTCGCGTCAAGGTATATGAGAACGATACCAACAGCGCCGCAGTCGATCCTGTGGATAACCCTTACGGTCTGCCAGCCCACTCCATTGCGCCGATCATCGATGGCGGCACGGACGAAGCCGTAGCGCTGGCCATCTACCTCAAGAAAAACCCAGGAGTGTTGCTTGATCAGCCGGGCACTCCGTTTGAGGTACTTGTCACCTCACCTAAGTACCCGACCAATCAGAAGCTGATCAGGGCAAGCCGCCCCATCTACGTCGATATGACAATCGTCGTTGAAGTCACTGACGATGGCACCCTGCCCGCTGACGTTGATCAGGAAATCATCGATGCGTTCCTTGAGTTCGCTAATGGCGACCTGGTTCCGGCTGACGTTGGATTCAAGATCACCGGTTTTGATATTGGTGAGAGTGTTCCTTATAGCACCATGTTTACGCCTATCAACAAGGTGATTGGGGCTTATGGTAACAGTTACGTTTCCAGCCTGACCCTGAACGGCGGAACAAGCAATGTCCCCATTGACTTCAATGAGCTGTCGCGCTGGACTTCGGCAAACATCACGGTAACAGTCGTATGAGCCTGAATCGCGTACCTGATCGCATTTATGCGCAATACCGCAATAAGCCAAAGGCCGTTGCGTGGTACGCGATTGTTCGCGAGCTTGGCGGCGATATAGCGGCAGCTGCCGAGGCGGTGCGCAAGAGTTACGACATTGACACGGCGGTCGGCGAGCAACTCGACGTGATTGGCCGCATCGTTGTGGCGCCGCGCTCATTCATCGGTAACGTGCCGCTAAACCCCGGTCTGTTCGCGCTCACTGACGGCGACGAGTTCGGCGATGATGGCGCCATGTTTAGCGCGCTGACGATCAGCCAGGACGGCCAGCTGTCTGATGAGCTTTACCGCTTGGTGATCCGCGCCAAGATCGTGAAGAACAACAGCGACGCCAGCATTGAGAGCATTCTGACAGGCATAAACTTTCTGCTGCCTGGCGCCGAGGTGATTCGCGTCACTGACGGCGAGGACATGAGTTTCAGTGTAGAATTTGCTGGGCAGATAACGAATCTTGAGCGCTTTGCCCTGCTTAACGCCGCGCTTATTCCAAAGCCTCAAGGTGTAAGGTTCAACGGGTTCCTTGAGGAATTCGGAATATCTGAGTTCGGTGATGTTGACGCAGAATTCGGCGATACTGACGCAGAATTTATAGGATTTACGGGAGTATAACATGGCGCTTGAGTTAGACAGCCGGTATCCGGGCCGATTCAATCCGGGCGATGCAGATTATCCGCAGGGTTCGTTCAAGAATCGCACGGCGCCTGGAGCGCTGGATGGCTCTTATCTGGAACAGGACTGGGCAAACGATAAGGAAGGATTTTTCCAGCGCTTGATGGCACAGGCAGGGCTTACTGCAAATGGCGAAGTTGATACCGCGCTGGCATCGCAGTATTACGACGCATTGCTTCAGGTTATTGCTGATAATGCGGCAGCAGACCCTCTAAACGCAGCCATCGCAACCGTCGCAGCCGCAAGCACAATTAACCTAACCACAGGCGCTCCAGATACAAGCCAGCTTGTAATCAGCGGGACAGGCGCAACAATCAACGGTTTCACCGTTGCAGCAAATCGTTTCTTTGTGGTGAAAATGACGGGCGCAAGCAACGTGCTTGTTGATAGCGCGTCTTTGGTTACTGGTCGCGGATCAAATATTACTGCGGTATCAGGCGACACATTCTTGATGCGTGCAACTGCTGCAAATACCGTAGAAATTCTGTGCTATGTATCGCGCGGTATTCGACTTGGCACAGCGCAGTCGCCACTTTCTGGAACCTCTGTTGATTTTGTCGGAATTCCGCCAGGCGCTAGCCGTATTACTGTAATGCTTTCTGGCGTAAGCACAAACGGCGGCAGCAGCATACAGGTTCAGCTTGGCAGCGGAAGCATTGAAACAACTGGCTATAACGGTGCGGCTGAAATCAACGCAGCCTCAACTGCAAACACTACCGGGCTGCAAGTAAACCGAGGGCAAGACGCCGCAAGTCTTACAACTGGCTCTGCAACCCTCAACCGAATTGACGGGAACCGCTGGATCATCAGCGGAACATTCTGGCTCGATAACGTAAACCGTGTCGGCTATGTGGCTGGCGGCAAAACCGTTGTTGCTGGCGCAATTGATCGAATCAGGGTCACTACCGTAAACGGCACCGATACTTTCGATGCTGGCACAGCTAACATCAGCTGGGAAATAGGTGGTTAATATGGCCATCAGGACTGAGATTGACCTGTTAACTGGTGAGATGCGAGAAATTGAGCAGGTCGGCTATGTAGATGCCGATGGCGGCTTGCATTATTTTGATGCTGGCACTAATCCAGGGGCTGGCTTCAAAAAATGCAGCAAAGCCGAGTTTGAAAAACTGATCCTGAAAGCAAAAGAATTTGCAGAGGTAAATGAATGAGCATCGTAACAGTGGACGTAGAGCAGTCGGCAGGGGCTACTGCAGTAATCACCGACCCCGATGGTAGCGGGTATCACATCCAATTGCCCGAAGCTACTATCGAAGTAAGCGGCGCTCAGCTCACCGCTATCGTGTCGCAGGGTGGCCAGCTGGTCGGCATTCAGTCGCAGCAAGTTAAGCCAGCGTTTTTCGGTGACAGCAACATGCTGCCGCGCCCAGGCGTTACTACCGCGCAGGCATTCCCAGCCGTTATGGCGGCTGCTTTGGGGGCTGCTGAACATGGCGTATTCGCTGTCGGCGGGGAGACTTCCGGCCAGGGCTTGGCGCGCATTCAGGCTGTTATCGACTACGCGCCAACCCACGTTTTCCTTGACTTCGGCGTCAACGACTCAGACCCGGCAAAGGCAGTCACCGCTGCGCAGTACGAGGCAAACATGCGCGAGATTATCGCCAGGCTGCAGGCTCGCGGCATTAAGGTCGTGCTTATGTCGCCAATCTTTATCGCACAAACAGGTTACGTCGAGCGTCAGCGCGACACCTACATGCCGGTATGGCGGAAGCTGACGCTCATACCGGGCTTGGTGCTTGTTGACTGCTATACCCGCATGGCTGCAATCACCATGCAGAGCGCTCGCGCCGACTTCGATGCGCTGACGGTTGACGCTCAGCATTGGGGGCCGCTGGGAAACACCTGGCGGCGCGACCGCGTAAAAGAAGCGCTTGGCATTCAGTAAGGGCGAGGCATGGCAGACGAAATGAGCAGGGAGGCGCAAATGCGCAACGGCGAGGCAGAGAACTTGAGCGACCGCAGACATTGGCATCTTGATAAGTCGGTATCTATCAGTCACATCCTGACGACTGCGGTGCTGATCCTGTCTGCGCTGAAGTTCTCGTTTGATATGGAAAAGCGCATTGCCTTGCTTGAGGCAAACACCAATGTACAGACGTCTGCCGTGACCCAGCTGCTGGACAACCAGCGGCGAACGGATGCCCGCCAGGATGCAGAGCTAAACCAGATAAAGGCCCAGGCGCGGGAGGATTACATGGATCTCGGCAAGAAAATGGAGCGCCTGATTGACTACAACCAGCGGGCCATTCGGAGTGCGAAATGACTTACAAATTAAGCCGCCTCAGCCTTGAGCGTCTGCAAAAAGTTCACCCCGATCTGGTCAAAGTCGTCATGCTGGCCATTGAGCTGACAGAAGTGGACTTTGGCGTTACAGAAGGCATGCGCACCATCGAAAAGCAGCGCGAGTATTTCGCCAAGGGCGCCAGCAAGACCATGAACAGCCGCCACCTTACCGGCCATGCTGTTGACCTGGCCGCATATATTGGCAGCGAAGTGCGCTGGGACTGGCCGCTGTACTACAAGATCGCAGACGCCATGAAGCGAGCCGCCAATTCGCTTAACGTGCCGATTATTTGGGGTGGTGACTGGAAAACTTTCAAGGATGGGCCGCATTTTGAGCTTGACCGCAAGGTGTACCCATGAAGTTAAAGCTGATCGACAACGTGCCGCGCTGCCATCGCTTGTGGTCTATGCGCTTCATCCTGCTGGCGACTGTATTTGGAGCGCTGGAGCTTTCTTTGCCGCTATGGCGCGGCATACTGCCTGATCTGCACTTCGCCGCGCTTTCTACCGTTTGCACTCTACTGGCCGGCGTTTCTCGCGTAATCAAGCAAGAGTTTGAGGTGGCCAACCATGATCCGCACCAGAATCCTTGAGCGCATCAACACCCCGCAGGAAATCGTTATCCCTGGCGGAATATCCGGCTCGGCCATTCTGCGGCTGGACTTTCAAGAATTGCCCAGCTCTGGCACCGTTACCTTTGAGCGGCGTGTCAGTTACTCGGGCGGCTGGCTGCCAATCCAGAATGGCGCTGACCTGAGCGTCACCAGCGGCCCGGTCGAGGTGAAATTTGACGGCGGCGTGAATCTTCTGCGCGTCACCTTCACCGGCCTAACTGGTGGGCTGTTCCCGGTGCTTACTGTTGTTGAGACTGAGACGGCAGTGCCGCCAAGCTGGCTTATGACTGACGGCGGCTTTGGCAACTCTGCGCGCCTGCGAGTGGACAACGGCCAGACCGGCTTCTTTGACCGGCGGATGTGGTCGATAGCCTACGAGTTCGCCAGCGCAAACCCAGTCGCGGCGACCCCGCTGGCATTCCGGCTGATCATCCCGTGCAACTTCATCGTTCACGCCCATTCGCTGACAGTTGACCAGGGTGGCGTCACGCTGCGCACCTATCGAGAGGCCCAGGGCACTCCGGGCGGCACATTCAACCCGTACACGCTGCAAACTGAAAACGGCATGGATGAGCAGGAGGCGTATCAGTTCAAGGCGCTGGCCGGGATTGGCGGCACGTTCACGCCAACACCTGGCGAGCAGCCTATTACGCCGCTTCGGGTTCGAGCGTCTGGATCAACTGCCCAGCAGTCCAGCGTTGGCGGCTCGGTCGTATCGGAGAAGGGGCGTCCGGCTGGCACTTACTACGCCGTGCTGTCGCGCATGACTGGCGTTAATGGCGACTGCACGGGCGTCTACAACCTTGTGGTTGAGGAAAGGCCAGCATGATCAGTCCGCCATCCTGGGCGATTCCTGTCGCTATTGGTGCCGCGCTGATCGGTTCGCACTGGCTCGCCTACAGTCACGGCGCTGACGTTGAGCATTCGCGCAATGCGGCGCTGCTGGCCAAGTCGCAGTCGGTCGCAGAAAAAGATGCTCGATCAACCGAGCAAGCCAGCCAAACAGTCGTCAACACAGCCGGAGAAACAGCACATGCTGAACTTGAACAAGCGCGCCTTGACGCTGCTGCTGCTGCCGCTACTGCTGGCGGGCTGCGCGACGAATCAAAGCGTCTTACCGCCAAGCTCGCCAGTTGCAATTCCAGCGTTACCGCCGAGCGCCAGGCAAGAGAAAGAGCCGCTACCGAACTCGCCAACGTACTTGCAGAAATGGAACTTGAAGGCCGAGGAATGGCGGAAGCGGCTACACGAAGCCGGGCTAGCGGATTAGCCTGTGAGGCGGCTTATGACGGGGTGAAACGTGAGCATGAAAAAGCCCGCGATTAGGCGGGCTTTTGATTTGTGCGCCATGGTCGTGCCTGCGCTGGCGGGAAGCTACATTTCGACCTCCAATCGTCTGATTTATTTTTCGATAAAATTTGGCGAATATCGCCTAAAGGAACTTGAGTATTATCTCGGCATTTCTATTCGTCAAGCTGAGAGCGTCACCCCTCCCAATACTCACAAACAAGCCGATAATTATTTTCCCGCTCACTGCCCAGCACTTTGCGCTGAACATCCATTACCGCTTGGCACTGCCGAAAATTCTCATGCGGCCCGAATGACTCTACCTGGCAGTCATCCATAGCAGCGCTGGTGCAAAACGTCAGGATCAGAAAGAACATGGCGCCGACACCCCGATTGCTGGCTGCTGGCTGACCAGCGGCATTTGCTCATCGCCGCGCTCGACATTATCCGGCGACCATCCGCCAGCAGCGTCGAACACTGAAAAGGCCTGCCCCTCAGTCAGCGACACTCCGCAAGGATTCGCAATCCAGCCAGAGCCCTTGACGTGCGTAGCGTTGCACTCCTTGATCAGCGCCCGGTAGTGATGCTCGATCACATCAGCCAGCGCTTCAGACTTGTAGCGACCAACCGGCGCAATCTCGACGCTTTTCAGATACCGCTCACCGCTCGGCGACACGCAGAAAGCACCGATGTAGATCACCCAGGCGTGCGCGTAGTCACAGACTGCATTGGCCATCACTCGGCTGTGACGGACATTCTTGAGTGACTTCCAGCTCATCAATCCCTGACGGTTGGCCGGGTCGATGTTGACGACGCAGACGCCGTGCTGGCGCAGTAGGCTGGCTGAGGCGGTGGCCATGCGTTTGTGCATGTTGTGGGGTTTGCGGGTGGTCATGGCGTCACCTTGGCGGCAATAACCTGCTGCAGTCTTGCCGAGTTGCCCTTGTCAGTTCCGTAGTCAACATGGGTCACAACAAACCTAATAATTTCTCGGTCAAGCATAGAATTTGAAAGTGAAAGCACTTGGGCGTCCGTGATATTGCGAGCAACAGCCTCAACCGGCATTGCATGGTAGT
>Ga0208303_1000058_pt1 | contig 43046 bp, 31 predicted proteins | sample CB_VirMetaG_2_FD_184537 | JGI IMG/M metagenome (GOLD analysis project Ga0208303, IMG submission 184537) | Freshwater to marine saline gradient viral communities from Chesapeake Bay - CB_1504_2 Viral MetaG (SPAdes) (version 4) | ecosystem: Environmental > Aquatic > Marine > Coastal | place: USA... | reverse complement strand
TACCATAAGAACAGCATACGGGTCTTTTTTTTTTATATCTTTGCATTTTCTATATATTGGTACATATGTATCAGTATAATATGCCATTTCTTATATGGCATCGATAGATAAATTATTTATTACGTTTTAGCATTCGCTAATAATAAACGTATTTCCAACATTTAAATTGAGGACAAATGACAAACAACAGAGATTTGCTTAAAGAAGCAATCGCAGATGCAAAAGCCGTTAAAGAAACTGCTATTGTAAATGCAAAAATGGCACTTGAAGAAGCATTCACCCCTTATCTAAGAGAAAAACTATCTGCAAAGTTAGCGGAAATGGATGAAGAGGAAGAAGCTGAAAAAGTATCAGAAAATGCTAGAACAGATGCCGAAGAAGAAGGCTACAAAGATGGTATGAAAGATGAAAAAGAGGACATGGAAGAGATGTCAAATCCAGTAATGCGCCATGGTCTTAAAGGTGATGATTCAACTGAGTACGAAACTGAGATGATGAGAGACAAAGAAGGCATGGATGAAGAAATGGATTTGGATGAACTTTTAGCTGAACTCGACAAAGAATTAAATGAAGATGCTCGTACAGATGCTGAAGAAGAGGGTTACCTTGACGGTATGAAAGACGAGAAAGAGGACGAAGAAGACAAAGAAGATGATGAAGAAATTGATCTTGAAGATATGTCAGAAGACGACCTTAAATCATTCATTGAGGATGTAATCTCAGACATGGTTAAAGCTGGTGAATTAGAAGGTGAAATGGAAACAGAAGATGAAGATCTTGAGGGAGATGAAGAATCGGAAGATGTAGAAATTGAAGTAGAAGATGAAGAAGAAGTAACTATGGAAGAAAATGCTCGTACAGATGCTGAAGAAGAGGGTTACCTTGACGGTATGAAAGACGAGGAAGAAGATCTTAAAAACATGAAGAAAGAAGTAGAAGAACTAAAATCTGAATTGATGGAAGTTAATCTATTAAATGCAAAACTTCTTTATGTCAATAAAATCTTTAGAAGTAAAAATTTGAGCGAAAATCAAAAAGCAAAAGTATTAGGTTCTTTTGATAAAGCTACTACTGTAACAGAAGTTAAACTCGTATTTGAAACATTAAGCGAAGGTTTAACCCCCGTAAAGTCTGTTATTAAGGAAAACTTAGGTAGTGCATCAAAAGCAATGGGCAGTGCCCCAATTAAAAAAGCTATTGTAGAGGTTGACTCTCAAGTTGCAAGATGGCAAAAACTTGCCGGAATTAAATAAAATTTTAACAATTAAAAAATAATTAAAAAATGTCACAAGTAAATCAATTATTAGAGTCTGCTGCTGGTTCATGGAAGAACCTACAGTCTGACGCTGCTAAATTAGCAGGTAAATGGGCTAAAACTGGCCTATTAGAAGGTCTTGGTGAAGTTGAAAAGAACAATATGTCTTTGATGCTAGAAAACCAAGCAAAACAATTAGTAACAGAAACTAACACAATCGCTACTACATCTACATTCACATCAGGTGTTGAAGGTGAAAACTGGGCTGGAATCGCTTTACCATTAGTACGTAAAGTATTTGGTTCTATTGTAGCTAAAGAATTTGTTTCTGTTCAACCAATGAACATGCCATCTGGTCTAGTGTTTTTCTTAGATTTCCAATATGGTAATAGTAAGAATCCATTTACTGCTGGTAAATCACTATATGGTGATCGTAATGATGCTGGTAAATACCCATTCTCAACTCCTGCAGCTGAAGGTGGTCTTTATGGAGCTGGTCGTTTCGCTTATTCAACTAACCAATTCTCAGCTTCATTTGCTTCAGGATCGGAAGCAGTATTTGCTGCTGCAACTACTGAATCTGTAAATTATGATTCACGTTTCTACGCTGATTTAGCTAATTTATACACTATAACATTAGCATCAGCTTCATTGGCTGCAGTTGCTGAATTTGCTGATTTTGATGCAGTTAGTGCATTCATTATTACAGGTACTGAAGCAACAGTAGCAGGTAACTTGCAAAACTTCACATCGTATGATGCAGTTACTGGAGATGTTACTTTTGTAATTAATGGAGATTTAGCTAGTGTTACTGGGGATTATGAATTATCATATAACCAAACAACTGCTGATAACCGTAGAGGTGATTTCGAAGAAGCACCTAACCAATTCCCATCAGCTCCTAACTCATTAAATGCTGCTCAAATTGTTATTCCTGAGATTAATGTAAAAATGCAATCTCAATCAATTACTGCTAAAACTAAAAAGTTGAAAGCTGTATGGACTCCTGAGTTTGCTCAAGATTTAGCTGCTTACCAAAATATAGATGCAGAAGCAGAATTAACTAATGTTATGAGTGAGTACATTTCAATGGAAATTGATTTGGAAATCTTAGATATGTTGATTACTGATGCTGCTGCTGGTACTGAATATTGGACAGCTAAAAACAATGGTGTTTGGAATGGTTCAGCTTTTGAATTTCCAACTACAACTTCACAAACTGGTTTCTATAACTCACAAGGTGAGTGGTTCCAAACTTTAGGAACTAAAATGCAAAAATTAAGTAACAAAATTCACCAATTAACTCTTAGAGGTGGTGCTAATTTCATTGTTACTTCTCCAACAGTTGCTACTATTTTAGAATCAATCCCAGGATTTGCTTCTAATTCAAATGGGGATGCTGCTCAAGGTGAATATGCATTTGGTGTACAGAAAATCGGTACTATCAATAACCGTTACAAAGTATACAAAAATCCATATTTCACAGACAACTTGATGTTAATGGGTTATAGAGGTACTCAATTCTTGGAAACTGGTGCTGTATTTGCTCCATATATTCCATTAATCATGACTCCACTAGTTTATGATCCAGAAACATTTACTCCACGTAAAGGTCTAATGACTAGATACGCTAAGAAAATGTTACGTCCTGAGTATTATGGTAAAATCTATGTAAGCGGTTTAGAAACTGTTTAATTAATTAGATTAACATTTTAATACAATAAAATTAGCCCTGCGAAAGCAGGGCTTTTTTTATCCATATGTATGATTAAACAATTAAATGTAGTTATATTATGGGTAGATATGATATATTATCAATAATGATTAGTGGATTAAATCGATATATAAACGTTTATAATCAACTGTTATCTAAGAATGGCATGACCCGTGACAAATCCATACACCTCTCGATTCTACATCTTTCCTTCATTTATTAATAATAATTTAAAAAGAGTATGACTTCAAACCATCACGACGACAATATCTTTAAAGAAAAAAGAATAATTAAAAATCCAATAAAATTTAAAATCCCACTAAACGAGGAACAGAAAAAAGCAAAAGACGAAATTCTAAATAACACTTTAACAATATTAGCAGGTAGAGCAGGTTCAGGAAAAACATTATTAGCTTGTCAAGTAGCCTTAGATGGTCTTTTAAGAAGACACTACGATAAAATAATCATAACGCGACCAACAGTATCTAAAGAAGAAATTGGTTTCCTCCCAGGAGATTTACGAGAAAAAATGGATCCTTGGATTCAGCCTATTTACCAAAACATGTTTGCTTTATATGATAAGGTAAAAATAGAAAAACTTATTGCTGATGATAAAATTGAAATTGTACCTTTAGCATTCATGCGAGGTAGAACATTTTTAGATTCATGTATTATTGTAGATGAAGCACAAAATGTAACTCACGAACAAATGGAAATGATTGCTACTCGTATTGGTTTACGTTCTAAAATGATTGTATGTGGGGATGATCACCAAGTGGATTTAAAATCAAGACGTGAATCTGGTTTTAGGTTTTTATACACAGCCGCCCGTAAAGTTAAAAAAATGTGTTCAATTACGTTGATAAAAAATCATAGAGATCCTATAGTTGATGATTTAATTACAATTTATGAGGATGCGGCTGAACAAGGTATCACACTAAGTTCATCAGGTACAAGCGGGAAATCAAGAAAATAACATAGAACATTATTTTTATAATATTTATATCAAAATCAACTTATGGCAAATTCTTCAAATTCCCCTATTACTGGCTGTTTAGATATTACTATTCAAGAATCAATCATTCTTCCTAATTATAATGTTCAAAATTCATATAACACTTTTACAGTATGTGGAATTAATAACTACGTTACAAGAATAGAAACCATAGATTCAAAATGGACAAATTCAGGTATAGGAATAATATCATTTGTAGATACCGCATCTTCATCTACCCCCGGATCATTTGTAAATTCAGATGTTAAATATATTAGAATTACAAATTTCCCAACGAGTGAAACATTTGCAAGCATACATTGTATTAAAGATAATACAGAATCAGTAACATTTAAACTAGAACCAGGAAAATCAATCATTTTAAGTAGTGATGATTTTGAAATCCCATCATCAACAATCTCATCATTTTCATATATGACTGAAATTAAGGCCATGGCTGGTAATGGAGATTTAACATATACTGGATCTATTAATATAGAATACGTTGTAGCTTCTATATAAATTAATACAATTATAATTAAATTTAAGGGCTCTTAATTGGAGCCCTTTTTTCTCATATTTATAATAAAAACAAACTATGGCAAATATTCCAATTTGGCCAGGATCATCATCTTTCCATCCCGGAGATACTCCTTTTGGTTTTTATGATTATAATCCTGACTTCCAACAAGATGCAGACCGAGTAGCAAAATTTAGTGCTTTGCGTTTAGGGTATCCTATTGAAAATGTTGAATTACAAGATATAAATTTTTATGCTGCTTTTGAAGAAGCAGTAACAGTATATTCTAATGAATTGTTTGGTTACCAACAACGAGAAAATTATTTAACTTTAGAAGGTTCTGAAAATTCATATGGTGGGACACACTCTAATTTAAATAATGCTGTTATAACTCCAAGTTTAGGACCTATTATTGCTTTATCGCAACAATATGCAACTGAAGCTGGAACAGGGGGTAATGTAAATTGGTATAGTGGATCTATAGAATTAACAGCAAGTATTCAAGATTACGATTTAGATGTATGGGCTGCTGATAATGGATTGACTGGAAGTGATGTAGAAATTACTAGAGTATTTTTCCAAGGCCCACCAGCTGTTAGTCAAATGTATTCTCCATATGGTGCTGGGGGTGTTGGATTTGATGGAGAAGCAGTAGCTTATGCCACCCCAGGAATGGGTGGAGGATATGCTACTACTTATTTATTAATGCCTGTGAGTTATGATTTACAGATGCTCCAAGAAATTGAATTATCTAATACTGTTAGACTAAGTAACTTTACATTCCAGTTAATAAATAATAAATTAAGAATATTTCCAGTTCCAACATATGAATCTTATAGATGGAGAATATGGTTTAATTACCTTCTAAACTCAGAGAGATTTGAGGCTTCTGTAGATGTTAATCCCTCAAAAATAGGTAATATTTCCCAAATGCCTTATCGAAATATAGATTATGATACAATTAATTCTGTAGGTAGAAGTTGGATATTTGAATATACCTTAGCTTTAGTTAAAGAAATTTTAGGATATGTTAGAGGTAAATATGGAACCATACCAATCCCAGGAGCTGAAGTAACATTAAACCAATCAGATTTATTAGCATCAGCAACAACTGATAAAACAGCATTGATAGAAAGATTAAGAGCATATTTTGATGATACCTCTAGACAATCCTTACTTGAAAGAAGACAAGCAGAATCAGTAGCACGTCAGAGTGAATTAGGACAAGTACCAATGACAATTTATGTAGGATAATATGGCACTTTACGGGGAAGCGAGAGATATAAGTATGTTTAGACATATCAACCGAGAGTTGATGGGAAATATTATTTCTGAAGAATGCGTATATTACAAATACAGATTATTAGAAACAAAAGTAAATATGTATGGTGAAGCTACTGATGGAAGAACATTTGAAGATCCTGTAATCCTATCAGCATTGATAGAAAGAGGTGAACAAAGTAATCCAATCCAAGATGGAAATGTTGGATTTACATGGCTTATTACTTTTAAATTTTTACGTGATGATTTAGTAGATGCTAATTTAGTTCCCCAAGTTGGAGATATAATAATGTTCCAGAATGGTTATTGGGAAGTAGATAATACTAATATAAATCAACTATTTGTAGGAAAAGACCCAGATTATCCTTATTATGATTCAGAAGGTAATAACCCCTTAAATCCAGGATTAGAATATTTTGGATATAATGCTTCAGTAATATGTGAGACTCATTATGTTCCATCTGATAGAGTTAATATTGAAATATCAAGATTATAATGGCTGAACGAAAACCCATACCAAAGAGTCAAAAAGAAATAAGTATTGACCAACATATCCCTCATAATTCGGAGGCAGGAAACCCTAATCTAGCCGATAACTCAAAAAATAGAGGTACACAACAATCCTGGAGAGATGATAATGTTAAACCATTAACTATTAATATTCAAGATATTGATGAGGCTTTATTTTATTATTTTGAAAATGTAATTAAACCATCAGTAATCCAAAATGGAGAGCGCTTACCCGTCCCTATAATATATGGTTCTCCTGAAAAATGGAAATCCTTCCAAAAAGATGGATATTATAGAGATCAAAAAGGAGATATTATGGCTCCATTAATAATGGTAAAACGTGATTCTTTAGAGAAAAATAGAAATTTAGCAAATAAATTAGATGCTAATAATCCTAATAACTTTACAGTATCAACAAAAAGATATGACCAAAAAAATGCATATGATCAATTTTCTGTATTAAATAATCGTACCCCACAAAAACAATTTTATGCATCTGTTGTTCCTGATTATGTAACTATAACATATAGTTGTGTTGTATTTACATATTATGTTGAACAATTAAATAAAATAGTTGAATCTATCCAATATGCCTCTGATGCCTATTGGGGCAATCCAGAAAGATTTCAATTTAAATCAATGATCGATTCATTTCAATTTCAAACAGAATTACAAGATAGATCAGAACGAATTGTTCGAAGTACATTCTCAATAAGATTAGATGGTTATTTGGTTCCTGAAATATTACAAAGAGATTTAAACGGGATTGTAAAATATACAGAGAAAACCAAATTAATTTTCTCCCTTGAAACAGAAATGGGACCTGAATTTTATAAAGGTGTTCAAAAAGGTGATAGAATAGTTACTCCTGATATAACTCAATCAATACCACCATATCATTAATCAATGGTAAATTAAAAAAAAATTAAATAAATTTAATTAAACATAAATATGAACATATTTATATAAGACATAACCCCAAACAATGGCAAATATAAGATTTTTAGACCAAGTAGCAGTAACAGCATTTGCAACTAATGGTAATGGCGTAAGTACTTTACCTAGAGTTTTACTTCCTGGTCAATCATTTACCATTATAGAAAATACACAACAAACATTATATATATTCACTAATTTTGGTTTATTAGTAATAGATGCTGGATCTGGATATACTGTGAATGGAATTACATATAATACAGATGGCGCTTTACAAGTAGAAACTTTATTAGATAATCAAGGAATAATAATTAATAATGGAATAATATATAACTCCCCAGTATCTATATAAAATACTTAATATTTATAACTAAAATAATACAAACAACGTGGCTCAAATAAATCAACTCTCAACTCCGTCAGGAAGTATATCACTACCAGTTTCTGGTAGTATTGCTTTATTTTCCGAACCTACAGACGCAGGTCGTTTATATATAAAAGACTTTCAAGGAAACGTATACACAGCTGTTACCGGTGGTGGTGGAGGTGGTGGTACTTCAGGTACTGCAGGATCATCAGGTGCAAATGGAGCAGCAGGTGCAGATGGAACTTCAGGTTCATCAGGTGCAAATGGAATAGATGGTACTTCAGGTTCTTCAGGTGCTAATGGAATAGATGGTATTGATGGTACTTCAGGCTCTTCAGGTGCTAATGGAGTAGATGGTATTGATGGCACTTCAGGTTCATCAGGTGCAAATGGAATAGATGGTACTTCAGGTTCTTCAGGTGCTAATGGAATAGATGGTATTGATGGTACTTCAGGTTCTTCAGGTGCTAATGGAGCTGTAGGTGCAGATGGCACTTCAGGTTCATCAGGTGCTAATGGTATAGATGGTATTGATGGCACTTCAGGTTCTTCAGGTGCTAATGGAGCTGTAGGTGCAGATGGCACTTCAGGTTCATCAGGTGCTAATGGTATAGATGGAACTTCAGGATCAAGTGGATTAACAGGAATAGATGGAACTTCAGGTTCAGCAGGTTCTTCAGGTGCAAACGGAATAGATGGTATAGATGGCACTTCAGGTTCATCAGGTGCTAATGGTATAGATGGCACTTCAGGATCAAGTGGTGCTAATGGAGCTGTAGGTGCAGATGGCACTTCAGGTTCATCCGGTGCAAACGGAATAGATGGCACTTCAGGTTCATCAGGTGCAAACGGAATAGATGGTACCTCAGGAATATCAGGCACTTCAGGTATAGATGGAATCAATGGCACCTCTGGAATTGACGGAATAGATGGCACTTCAGGAATATCAGGCACTTCAGGAATATCAGGCACCTCAGGTATAGATGGCACTTCAGGTATTAACGGATTAGATGGCACTTCAGGATTATCAGGTACCTCAGGTATAGATGGATTAGATGGTACATCTGGAATCGACGGAATAAATGGCACTTCAGGAATATCAGGCACTTCAGGTATAGATGGAATCAATGGCACCTCTGGAATTGACGGAATAGATGGCACTTCAGGAATATCAGGCACTTCAGGTATTAACGGATTAGATGGCACTTCAGGATTATCAGGTACCTCAGGTATAGATGGATTAGATGGCACTTCAGGCATAAATGGTACATCTGGAATAGATGGCATCTCCGGTACCTCTGGATTATCAGGTACCTCAGGTATAGATGGATTAGATGGCACTTCAGGCATAAATGGCACATCCGGAATAGATGGAATAGACGGTACCTCTGGATTATCAGGCACTTCAGGCATAAATGGCACATCCGGAATAGATGGAATCGACGGTACCTCTGGATTATCAGGTACTTCAGGTATAGATGGAATCAATGGCACATCAGGATTATCAGGAACCTCTGGTATAGATGGTACTTCAGGATCAAGTGGTTCAGATGGAGCTACAGGTATAACAGGTACTTCAGGTTCAAGTGGATTAACCGGTACAAGTGGAACATCATCTTTATCAAGCGGTGCTCCATATAATAATGTTATTCGATATGAAATAGCAAATGGTGTTGATGAATCTGCTCAATTAATGTCTTCAGGTGATCTTATTAGTAATTTAACATGGACACGTTCAGGTGTTGATTTAACAATAACTTCTCCAAACCACGGTTTAGTGACTGGTGATTATATATTGTTGAGAAACTTCAATGTTGATTATGTGTATTTATCCGTAGTAAATACAGGAATAAACACATTGACAGTAACCGTAAATAATACAGGAACTACCAGTGGTATAGCCGGAGCTTACATCCCCGCATTCCAATTATCAACATTAAGTGATTCTGCTATTACTGTAAAAGCACCACAATCTGGAAATTGTCAATTAATATCCATGATGGTTTATATTGCCCAATCCGAAACAGATCCAAAAATACTCACCGTGCCCAACAATGCTGTTAGTAATGGTGCTGGTGGTAATAGTTCATTACTTACTAGAATGCCTCCAAATGTTAGAGCATATAATGTTGGTGGATCTCAATCCGGATGGTTATCACTAGCAACTGTTCAGTTTAATACCTCTAACAATCATAATATATATAATGTGTCCGGAGGTTTAGATACTTTTGGCCCAGTACTAATAACAATGTATTTCTAAAAAAAAAAATAAAATTACTTTTAAGCCCCATATTTGGGGCTTTTTTTTTTCATATTTATATTAAAACCCATCATAGGTAATAAAATACCAATTTTATAAAAATTACAAAATGAGACAATTATTCTACGGAAAAATATCAGAATTCAGTGCTTTCGGTAGTGGAAGTACAAGTTTTAATAATTCATTTATTAGAGTACGTGGTGATTTCAATACTACATCTAAAATTATTACTAATGTAATTAACCAAACAGGATTTGAAGGTTTAGAAGAAATTAGAGTTGGTCAACAACTTATATCATCAACATATATGCCTATTGCTACAATAATTACAGCAGTAGATGTATTAGCGCAAACAATAACGGTTAATGATTTTCCATCAGTTAATGGAACTAATCAAACAATTCGAATTCAACCATCCGAAGGTCAATATTATATTAGATCAGCATCTTTCTTTGACCCTCAAGGCTTAATCGATACTAATGATGTTACTGGTAGTGAAAATATATATTATACTAATAGCCCAAAATATGCTGTATTGGGAGCAGCTTCAAATTCATCAGGAATAACAATCCCAGGTAGATTTCATAAATATACTATAACAGATGTAACTTATAGAGATAATATTACTTCTGATATCTCATTCTATGTTACATGGAGTGAAGATAACCAATCACAAGCCGAAAGTGGAGATTTTTTTCAAACAAGCATACCTACTCTTCCAATTGTATCCTTATCTACAACAGAATCATTAGCTCCCGCTTTTAGTAAAACCGGTATTACTGGTATTACTGATTTACCCGCAGGTTCAGATGCTGCTGCTTTTCAAATAGAAGTTCAAAGTTTTTTTGATGAATTAACACCATCTAATATATATTATACCGGTTCATTAGTGTCTAAAAATAATGGAGACATTAACTTTACAGGATCCGGCGTTGTAGTAACAACATCCGGATCTAACGGAGTAACAGTAGAAATAGCTGGTACCCCAGGATCATCAGGTACATCTGGTATTGATGGCACTTCAGGTTCATCAGGTATAGACGGTACCTCAGGTTCGTCAGGTATAGATGGCACTTCAGGTTCATCAGGTGCTAATGGTATTGATGGAACATCAGGTAGTTCAGGTTCTTCAGGAATTGACGGTATAGATGGCACTTCAGGAAGCTCAGGTTCATCCGGTTCTTCTGGAACTTCAGGTGCTGATGGTTCTTCAGGTTTATCAGGAACTAATGGCACTTCAGGTTCATCTGGTAGAGATGGTTTTACAACAGGTGTTATTTACTACTTTAACGAATCAGTAGTTGAAGTATCCCCATACAAACAATTATCTAAAGATGTAATAGTATCTGCCGAACAATCAGTTACTGTATCTGCTATTAAAAACACAGATACTAAGTTACAAACATATATTTCATCTCCATTTGGATTTAATATAATCCCAGGTGGTGTTCAGAGATTTAAATTGTGGACTACTAAACCATCTGTAAACGATGATGTAGAATTATTTGTTACATTAAAAGTTACAGACGGTTCAGGTAACGTATTACAAACCCTAGGTAATTCTCAACCTATACAAATAGGATGGAATAACAATAATACAACCCCAGTATTACTTGAAACTGATATTACATTATTAGGAGGTATTATTGATCCATCATACCGTATGATGGTTGATATTTGGGCTAGAAACAACGAAAACCAAGATTTAGATACAACTTTCTATACTGAAGGTGTTTCTCATTACTCATATGTAATTACTACTACAGGCCAAATTGCTAGTACTTCAGGTACTTCAGGTACTTCAGGTATTGATGGAACATCAGGTTCGTCCGGTATAGACGGTACATCAGGTTCTTCAGGCATAGACGGTACCTCAGGTTCGTCAGGTATTGATGGAACATCAGGTTCATCAGGTGCTAGTATATCTATCTTAAATCCATTAAATAATGCTATATTAACATCAGATGGTACATCCGATGGAATAGTAGCAGAATCTAATTTTACATTTGATGGTAGTGCATTAGTAATTACAGGTTCATTTAACTTATCAGGTTCATCAATATTTAGCGGAAGTATATTTATAGATAATCCAGTTACTGGAGCCTCAGATAACAATATTTTCTTAGTAACAACAAACATATCCAATGGCGATCCAAACAAATTCCGAATTAATGAAGAAGGAGTTGTTGTATTTGGTTCATTTGCATCACCACCAACAGTAGTCACAGGAGGAATGTATTACTCTAGTGGTAGCTTTTTTATATCCGAATAAACTAAACGCCTTGAAAAATGCGCTATTTATTATAAACAAAAATCCCTCAGGTTGCACTTTACTATTAATAAATTAAATTTTAACATCAACAACAAAAAAACAACAAAAAACAAAAATTATGGCAGAATGGAAAAAGGTCATTGTCTCCGGTAGTATTGCGGAGCTAGCCACTTTAACAGTTGATAATAATATCAACGCAACATCAGTTACAGCATCTTTATTAGGTGATGTAGTTGGTAATTTAACAGGTAATGCAGATACAGCAACAACAGCATCATATGCGTTGAATGCTCCTTCAGCATCTTATGCTGTATCGTCTTCCCACGCTGATTTAGCAGATGAAGCAGTAGCTTTACAAACAGCTAGAGACTTCTCAGTAACAGGTTCAGGTATCACAGCAGCAGCAGTTTCATTTGATGGTACAGGTGCTGTAGTATTAAATGCTTCTATTGATGCAAATGCAGTTACAACTGCTAAAATACTAGATGCAAACGTTACTAATGCAAAATTAGCAAACGCTTCTTTAACTGTAGGTTCTACAAACATCGCTTTAGGTGCAAGTTCAACTACTTTAGCAGGATTAACTTCGGTTACTTCTACAGGTTTTACAGGTGCTTTAACAGGTAATGCTGATACGGCAACTGCTTTACAAACAGCTAGAGACTTCTCAGTAACAGGTTCAGGTATCACAGCAGCAGCAGTTTCATTTGATGGTACAGGTGCTGTAGTATTAAACGCTTCTATCGATGATAACGCAGTTACAACTGCTAAAATCGCAGATGATGCAGTAACAACTGCTAAAATAGCAGCAGGTGCTGTCGGTACTACTGAATTAGCAGCTGACGCAGTTACTAATGCTAAATTAGCTGACAATGCTGTTGAAACAGCAAACATCGTAGCGGCAAACGTAACTAATGATAAATTAGCAAATTCTTCATTAACAGTAGGTTCTACAAGCATCGCTTTAGGGGCAACAGTAACTACTATTGATAGTTTAACTTTAACTAATGCAATAGCAACTGGTTCTTTCACAGGATCATTCGCAGGTGTTTTTACAGGAACAACAGACCTACCAGATTTAGTATCAGGTAATGGTTTAACAGGTGGTCCTTATGATGGAGCAGCAACAGCAACATTTGCAGTATTAGCAGATGGTTCAACTTTATCAGTTAGTGGTACAGGTGTAAAAGTAGCAGATAGTGGAATTACAGCAACTCAAATAGCAACAGGTGCCGTTGGTACTACTGAATTAGCAGCTGACGCAGTTACTAATGCTAAATTAGCTGACAATGCTGTTGAAACAGCAAACATCGTAGATCTTAATGTAACAACTGGTAAATTAGCGGATAACGCAGTTACAACAGTTAAAATTACAGATGCAAACGTAACTAATGCTAAATTAGCAAATTCTTCACTAACAGTAGGTTCTACAAACATCGCTCTAGGTGCAAGTGCAACTACTTTAGCAGGATTAACTTCTGTTACTTCTACTAATTTAACAGGTTCATTATTAGGTAATGTAGTTGGTGCGGTAACAGGAAATGCTTCAACAGCAACTGCTTTACAAACAGCTAGAGATTTCTCAGTAACAGGTTCAGGTATTACAGCAGCAGCAGTTTCCTTCAATGGTACTGGTGATGTAGTATTGAACGCTTCTATAGATGCAGACGCAGTTACAACTGCTAAAATCGCAGATGGTGCTGTAACAACAGCTAAAATTGCAGATGCTAACGTAACAACAGCTAAAATTGCAGATGCTAACGTAACAACTGCTAAAATAGCAGATCTTAATGTAACAACTGGTAAATTAGCAGCGGACGCAGTTACTAATGCTAAATTAGCTGATAGTGCCGTTCAAACCGCAAATATCGTAGATGCAAACGTTACTAATGCAAAATTAGCAAATTCTTCATTAACAGTAGGTTCCACGAACATCGCTTTAGGTGCAAGCTCAACTGTTTTAGCAGGATTAACTTCGGTTACTTCTACAGGTTTTACAGGTGCTTTAACAGGTAATGCTGATACGGCAACTACAGCATCTTATGTAGCCGCTTCTTCAGCAGCACAAGGACAAGTAACAGTTACAGGAACAGTAGTAGATTTAGGTCTAGAAACAACTGATAGTGTTACTTTTGCTAACCTAGCTGTTAATGGTTCAGGTTCATATAGTGGTGCTTTAGTAGTACAAGGTGACTTAACAGTAAATGGAACAGCTTCATTCATTAACACTCAAGAATTGTTAGTTGAAGATAAGTTTGTAACATTCGCTTCAGGTTCAACAACAGCTACAGATGGTGGTTTCATCGTATCTCAAGCTGCAGGTAACATTGGTCAAGCATTTGCTTTCCAATCAGGAACAGGTAGATGGGGTGTTGAATCAGGTGTTGCTTACAACGCTACTTCAATCACACCAGATGCTTATGTATCATTAGTTGCTACATCAAATTCAGATACTGCTTACCAAAAAGCAGGTAACATATTTGTAGATGGTTCAGGCGATATTTTCATGTGGGCTTAATTTTATCAAATTAGATAAAAAAAAATAGCTTATATGGGATTACGTGATAATCTAAAAAAAGGATCAACCCCTGTCGAGTCATCGACGGGGGCATCCTCTTTTAAAAATATTAGAAAAATACCAGCGGTTAAATATACTGACCCTGAAAAGTTCTCAAAAGAAGAAATAGAATTATTGTTAACCCTAATAAAGAATACTACATTCAAGGGAAACATATTAGATTTAGTTTATACAACAACCGTAAAATTACAAAATAAATATACAAAGTTATGATTTACCCAAAATACACACTCCCAGAAATGAATTTTATTAAACACTGTTTAACTCATACTACAATTAATGGAAGTGAAGCATCAGCATTAGCTGTTTTATTACATAAAGTAGATGAGAATTTAAAAATACTTCAAATAGAAACTCAAGAAGAAATAATTCAAAACAATGAATTATAATTCATTTAAAATAATTAGTTGAATAAAGTTACTCGCTATATTTATAACAAATCAGATGAGTAACACTATTAAAATAATACACATACCCTAAAAATGGCAAACTGGAAGAAAATAATTGTACAAGATAGTGATGCAACCCTTAATAGTGTAGATATCACCACAACCATATCAGGTTCAGACCTCTATGTTTCTGGTAATGTTAACTTAACTGGTTTAAATGATGATACTAATTTACCTAAATATTTAGTTTATAATGAAACAACAGGTAAAGTAGCAACTCGAACAATAGCAGATGGTTCAAGTGGTACAGCAGGTGCCGCTGGTACTTCAGGCCCATCTATGACATCCGGTACATCCGGTTCATCAGGTTCATCAGGTAACGCGGGGGCTGCAGGTACAAGTGCATTAAGTGCAACTAGTGGAACTAGTGGTTCAAATGGTTCCGCAGGTGATGATGGTATTATTGGATTTAGTGGTCTTTCAGGTTCATCTGGGTCGACAGGTTCAACAGGTAGTTCAGGTGTAGCAGGAGCAAGTGCCTTATCAAATACAAGTGGTACATCAGGTTCAACAGGAACAACAGGTTCATCAGGTGTAGCTGGATTTGCAGGAATAAGTGCATTAAGTGGAACTAGTGGTTCAACAGGTACTAATGGTACAAATGGTAATACTGGAAACGATGGTGCTTCAGCATTAAGTGGAACTTCAGGTTCAACAGGTTCAGCAGGTACAATAGGTGCTGCTGGTTTAAGTAGAGCAAGTGCAACTAGTGGTACAAGTGGATCAACAGGTTCAACAGGTAGCGCAGGAAATGCAGGACAAAGTAATCTATCAACAACTTCTGGTTCATCAGGTTCATCTGGAACAACAGGTAGTGCAGGTGTAGCAGGTGCTTCAGCATTATCAGCAACTAGTGGAACATCAGGATCTACAGGTTCAACAGGTAGCTCAGGTAATGCAGGTGTAGCAGGTGCTTCAGCACTAAGTGCTACAAGTGGAACATCAGGTTCTACAGGTTCAGCAGGTAGTATAGGTAATGCAGGTGCATCAGGTGCTTCAGCATTAAGTGGAACTTCAGGTTCAACAGGTACTAATGGTAGTTCTGGTAATAATGGTAACAATGGTGCTTCAGCATTAAGTGGAACTTCAGGTTCAACAGGTTCAGCAGGTACAATAGGTGCTAATGGATTATCACGGACAAGTGGTATTTCGGGTACAAATGGAACATCCGGTTCAAATGGTACAGCAGGTGTTGCTGGTTTAAGTCAACTAAGTGCCACTTCAGGTACTTCAGGTTCAACAGGTACAACAGGTAGTGTAGGTGCTGCTGGTTTAAGTCAATTAAGTGCTACAAGTGGAACATCAGGTTCTACAGGTTCAGCAGGTAGTATAGGTAATGCAGGTGCATCCGGTGCTTCAGCATTAAGTGGAACTAGTGGTTCAACAGGTACTAATGGTACAAATGGTAATACTGGAAACGATGGTGCTTCTGCATTAAGTGGAACTTCAGGATCAACAGGTACTAATGGTACAATAGGTGCTAATGGATTATCACGGACAAGTGGTATTTCGGGTACAAATGGAACATCCGGTTCAAATGGTACAGCAGGTGATGATGGGATTAATGGATTTAGTGGATTATCAGGTACAAGTGGTTCAACAGGTTCAAGTGGAACATTTGGTGCTGCTGGTTTAAATAGAACAAGTAACATTTCAGGTACATCTGGTAGTACAGGTACTAACGGTTCAAATGGTAACAACGGTGCTTCAGGATTAAGTAGTACATCAGGTACTTCAGGATCGGCAGGTACAATAGGTTCAAATGGATTAGGTGGAGGAAGTGGAGTATCAGCAGGTTCTGGTACATCAGGTTCTTCAGGATCAACGGGTACATCAGGTTCAACAGGTAATTCAGGTTTAGCAGGAGCAAGTGCTACAAGTGGTACAAGTGGATCAACAGGTTCGGCAGGTACAAATGGTGCCAATGGATTATCACGCACAAGTGGAGTTTCTGGTACAAATGGAACAACAGGTTCAAATGGTGTTGCCGGTGCTGATGGAATAAGTGCTTTAAGTGGAACTAGTGGTTCAACAGGTTCAAGTGGAACATTTGGTGCTGCAGGTTTAAACAGAACAAGTAACATATCAGGTACTTCAGGTTCAACAGGTACTAATGGATCAAATGGTAACAATGGTAATAATGGTGCTTCAGCACTAAGTGGAACTAGTGGTTCAACAGGTACAAATGGTACAATAGGTGCCAATGGATTATCACGTACAAGTGGTATTTCGGGTACAAACGGAACTTCAGGTTCAACAGGTACAACAGGTACTTCAGGTATAAATGGTGCCGCCGGTGATTCCGCATTAAGTGGAACTTCAGGTTCAACAGGTACAAATGGTTCATCAGGTAACAATGGTGCCAATGGATTATCACGTACAAGTGGAGTTTCAGGTACAAATGGAACAACAGGTTCAAATGGAACAGCAGGTAATAATGGCGCTAGTGGTGTATCAGGATTAAGTGGAGTTTCAGGTACTACAGGAACAAATGGTTCAAATGGTAATAATGGTGCTGCTGGTAATAATGGTTTAAGTGCACTAAGTGGTACATCAGGATCAACAGGTACAAATGGTTCATCAGGTAACAATGGTGCCAATGGATTATCACGTACAAGTGGTATTTCGGGTACAAATGGAACAACAGGTTCAAATGGAACAAATGGTGCTAATGGTGCAAATGGAAACTCAGGATTAAGTGGAGTTTCAGGTACAAATGGTACACAAGGTTCTACAGGAACAACAGGTTTCTCAGGACAATCAGGATTTAGTGGAACAAATGGTACATCAGGTTCGGCAGGTGTTAATGGATTTTCAGGAATAAGCGGAACATCAGGAACTGCAGGTTCTACAGGAACAACAGGTACAACAGGTAATAATGGTACTTCAGGATTAAGTCGTACATCTGGTACTTCAGGTTCAACAGGTTCAAATGGTTCATCAGGTAACAATGGGAATGCAGGTGTAGCAGGTGCTTCGGCTTTAAGTGCTACAAGTGGCACATCCGGAACTAACGGTAGTTTAGGTGTTGCTGCTATAAATGGTGTATCAACCATTTCTGGAACGTCAGGATCAACAGGTTCAAATGGTAATAATGGTAATACAGGTAACTCAGGTACTTCAGGATTAAGTGGTTCAACAGGTACAAATGGTTCAAATGGAGCAGGTGGTGCCTCAGGATTTAATGGTTCTGCAGGAACATCAGGCATATCATTTTCATCAGGTACTGCCGGAACATCAGGTATATCAGGTAATGTAGGTTCATCAGGTACTTATGTGACAATTATTGCAGGAACTGGTTTAGCAGGTGGTGGTGTATTAAATACCAACAGAACTTTAGATTTAAATATTTCCTCTACTAATCCGAGTGAATTAGTTTATTGGGATGGTAATAGATTCACCGAATTTGCATCTAGTTTCCAAGCAAACCCAAATGGTTTAGATGGTCAAGGTATTATCGATATACAGAACTTAAACATATTATCAGCTAATAATAAATTCTTTGATATACCTCACCCAACAAAAGGTGATCCGTATAGATTACAATATGCTGTATTAGAGGGACCAGAAAATGGTGTTTATTTAAGAGGTACAACTACTGAAAAAACAATTAAACTACCAGATTATTGGGTTGATTTAGTTTATGCTGATTCAATAACTGTACATTTAACACCAATAGGAAATGCGTGTATACATTACGTTGTAAACGTATTAAATAACGAGATAAATATTGATTGCGAGTGTGGTGATATAAATGCTTATTATACTATAAACGCTGAAAGAAAAGATACGATTGCACCAAAATTAGAATACATTAAATAATAAAAACATATTTATATAAAAACAAATAATGTCAAATACAGTAAAAATTATACCTGCATCTGGAAGTTTAAACTTTGAATATACTAATGGTGGTACTACCAATAACATTGAATTAAAATATGGTACTAATGGTATATTAGGATTTTATAGTGGTAGTGCTTTATTGATGTCTGTTGATGGAACTCAAGTTGATATAAAATCAACCCTTACAGTACCCGTAGTAGATTCAGTACCAGCAAATGCCCCAACAGGATCTGTATACTTTAATAGGACTAAAAATGCTATTGAATATAAAGGTAATACAGGGGTTGCAGAAACTATTAGAATTAATAATAACTCAGATAATAGAATCATTACATCAACAGGTAATGCTTCTCAAATTAATGGTGAATCCAACTTAACATTCGATGGTACTAACTTCCAAGTAACAGGTAATGCTAAAGTAACAGGTAATGTTAATTTAACTGGTCTATCTACAGATAATAATTTACCACAATATTTAGTTTATAATTCATCTACTGGTAAAGTAGCTCTAAGAAATATTGCTGATGGTTCATCAGGTACAGCAGGAGCTGCTGGTATTTCAGGTCCATCTAAAACCTCAGGTACTTCAGGTTCATCAGGTTCATCTGGTAATGCGGGAGCTGCTGGATTAAGCCGGACAAGTAATATATCAGGCACTTCAGGTTCAACAGGTTCAAATGGAACAAATGGTAACACAGGTGTTAACGGATTATCACGGGATAGTGCAGTCTCAGGTACTTCAGGTACAAATGGTTCAAATGGCGCTTCCGGTAATAATGGTATTAGTGGAAATTCAGGAGCAAGTGGTACTAATGGTACTACGGGTTCATCAGGTAACTCAGGCAACAATGGTGCCTCAGGTAATTCCGGACAGAGCGGTTCAACAGGTACAAATGGTACAAATGGTAACAATGGTGTTGCTGGTTTAAATAGAGTAAGTGCTGTAAGTGGAACTACAGGTTCATCAGGTTCAAATGGTAACAATGGTATTACTGGTAATAGTGGTTTAAGTGCTTTAAGTGGTACTAATGGTACTAATGGTTCATCAGGTAACAATGGTGTAAATGGCAATTCAGGGTTAAGCCGGGTATCAGGTACTTCAGGTTCAACAGGTTCAAACGGAACAAATGGTAACACAGGTGCTGATGGATTATCACGGGCTAGTGCAGTTTCAGGTACTTCAGGTTCAACAGGTTCAAATGGAACAAGTGGTAACACAGGTGCTAACGGATTATCACGAGCAAGTGGCATTTCAGGTACTACAGGTACAAATGGTTCAAATGGAGCTTCAGGTAATAATGGCATTAGTGGAAATTCAGGAGCAAGTGGTACTAATGGTACTACGGGTTCATCAGGTAACTCAGGCAACTCCGGAGGTAATGGAAATTCAGGACGGAGCGGTTCAACAGGTACAAATGGTACAAATGGTAATAGTGGAGCCAATGGTAATAATGGAGCAAGTGCTTTAAGTGGTACCTCAGGTTCAACAGGAACAACAGGTACTTCAGGTAATAACGGTGGTAGTGGATTATCACGGGTTAGTGGAACAAATGGCACCTCAGGTTCAAATGGTAACAATGGTAATACAGGTGCTAGTGGAAATTCAGGACGGAGTGGTTCAACAGGTACAACTGGTTCAAATGGTAACAATGGTGGTACAGGATTAAATAGAATTTCAGGTGTTTCAGGCACTTCAGGTACAAATGGTTCAAATGGTGCCACTGGTAACAACGGTAACAATGGTGCAGGAGGTTTATCAGGAGTAAATGGAACAAACGGTACTTCAGGTAACAATGGTGCAAATGGTAATTCTGGAAATTCAGGATTAAGTGGTACAAATGGTACTACTGGTTCAAATGGCAACTCAGGCAACACCGGAGGTAGTGGAAATTCAGGACGGAGTGGTTCAACAGGTACCAATGGTACAAATGGTAATACTGGGGTTAACGGAGCTAATCGGGTATCAGGCATATCAGGCACTTCAGGTACAAATGGTTCAAATGGTGCCACTGGTAACAATGGTAACAATGGTGCCGGAGGTTTATCAGGAGTAAATGGTACAAATGGATCTTCAGGTAATAACGGAGCTAATGGTAACAATGGTCTTTCAGGACGGAGTGGTTCAACAGGTACCAATGGTACAAATGGTAATACTGGTGTAAATGGCATCTCTAGAGTAAGTGGTATTTCAGGCACTTCAGGTACAAATGGATCTTCAGGTAATAACGGAGCTAATGGTAACAATGGTGCCGGAGGTTTATCAGGAGTAAATGGCACAAATGGATCTTCAGGTAATAACGGAGCCAATGGTAACAATGGATTATCAGGGATAAGTAGAACTTCAGGCACCTCAGGATCATCAGGAACAACAGGTACTTCAGGTAATAACGGTGGTAGTGGTTTATCACGGGTTAGCGGAACAAATGGTACATCTGGTTCAAATGGTAATAGTGGCAATACAGGCGCTAGTGGAAATTCAGGACGGAGCGGTTCAACAGGTACCAATGGTACAAATGGTAATAATGGAGTTAATGGATTAAATAGAGTATCAGGTATATCAGGCACTTCAGGTTCAAATGGAGCTAATGGTAATAATGGTAACAATGGTGCCGGAGGTTTATCAGGAGTAAATGGCACAAATGGATCTTCAGGTAATAACGGAGCCAATGGTAACAATGGTCTTTCAGGACGGAGTGGTTCAACAGGTACCTCAGGTAATAACGGAGCCAATGGCAATAATGGTAACAATGGTCTTTCAGGACGGAGTGGTTCAACAGGTACCAATGGTACAAATGGTAATACTGGGGTTAACGGAGCTAATCGGGTATCAGGCATATCAGGTTCTTCAGGAACAAATGGTTCAAATGGTGCTACAGGAAATGCAGGTGGATCAGGTACATCACGTTCATCAGGTACATCAGGTACAAATGGTATATCAGGTAACGTAGGTACATCAGGAACATATGTTGCCGTAACTGCCGGTTCGGGATTGACAGGTGGTGGAACTTTAACAAATAGTGTAACACTCGATATTGGTTTACAAACTGGTAATGCACCTGCTGCTAATCCATGGGGTTCTAGAGATACTATGCAAGTATATGGAATGGCATCTACTATTTTAGGAGACCCAAATGTGTGGTTAGAAGTTAGGGATAGTAATGGTACTACATATGTTGTACCAGCATATATGTAACCGTTTTCAATACAATATATTAAAATAAAATAAGGGGAGCAATAGCTCCCCTATTTTTTTCATTTAAACGTGGATATTTATAATAAAGTTATTATATTATCGTTGTTAAAATAAATTTATGAAGAAACTGTTGTATATAGCACCTCATTTATCCACAGGAGGTTTACCCCAATACTTAACTAAGAAAATAGAATTGTTAAAAGATGAATTCGAAATTTATTTAGTAGAATGGGTTGATTGTACGGGTGGTGTTTTAGTTGTTACTCGTAATAAAATTAAAGCATTACTCCCTGATGATCATTTTTATACCCTCCAGGAAAATAAAATGGAACTTATTGATATTATTAATAGAGTTCAACCTGATATTATTCATTTAGAAGAAATACCTGAGTTATCCGGAATGGATAAAAAAGTAGCAGATGCTATATACACAACTGATAGAAGTTATTCTATTGTAGAAACATCACATGATTCCTCTTTTGATATATCAACAAAACGATACTTCCCAGATAAATTTATGTTTGTATCTGATTGGCAAATTCAACAATATAAAGATATTGATGTTCCTAGTGTATTAGTTGAATATCCTATTGAATATTTAGAACGTCCCGATAGAACAGAAGCATTAAAAAAATTAGGTTTAAATCCTAATAAAAAACACATATTACATATTGGTTTATTTACACCTCGTAAAAATCAATCAGAATTTTTTGAGTATGCTAAATCATTACCTGATGTTGAATTTCATAGTGTAGGAAACCAAGCACAAAATTTTGAATGGTACTGGAAACCATTAATGGAAAACAAACCAGCAAATATTACGTGGTGGAATGAACGAACAGATGTTGATTCATTCTATCAATCGATGGATTTATTTTTATTTACTTCTAGAGGAACAAACACTGATAAAGAAACAATGCCTTTAGTTATTCGTGAAGCATTATCATATCAAATACCACAATTATTATATAACCTACCAGTTTATTTAAATTATTTTGATAAACACTCAGATTCAATTTCATACTTAGAATTTGATGATTTTAATGCTAACGTCAATAAAATTACCCAACATTTAGGATTAGAAAATACTATTATTAATAAGGAAAAGGAAGCATTTATTATTTCCACATATCCTATTTCTGATAGTGTTATCCAAACAACAAAACAAGCAATTGAGGCTGTCAAAACAACAGGACGTAAAGTAATTCTAACATCACACATCCCCATCCCCCCAGAATTAGCTAAAATAGCAGATTATTGTGTGACTGATAATAATAATGTTTTAACAAAACATACATATTATTGTAATTACTGGGCAACTCATAAGGACCACAAAGTTCACGTTAACTTAAGAGCATTTGGTAATGATGTTTATCATGGTCCTACGTGTTATATGAATTACTATAATGGAACCTCATTAGCTAATAATTTAGGATTTGATAAAGTATATTTTTTAAATTATGATTATATTTTAAAAGATGACTTATATGTTGACGTAATATCTAAAACATTAGATAAAAATGAAGCATATGTTGGTAAATATAAAGCAAGCGAAGGTGATACTATATTTACATATTTTATGGGTATTAAACCACAATTTTTCCTTAATATTATTCCACAAATACATACAGCTGAACAATATGATGATTTAATGAATGTATGGGGTGCTGAATCTAATGGTTTGGAGAATATATGGTATCATGCTTTTAAAAACCAAAAAGGTGTATTTTATGAGGAAAAAGAAAAATTTGAATCCCAAATAGAAACATCATTTACATTTCAAGATTATTCCCGAGTTGAATATTATACAGTGTTACCTTCTAACGTTCTTAACCATTTTTCAGTGTATATTCGTATAGCAAACGACCACGACAGCAGGTTCATTGACTTAGAAATCAATAGCGATAATAACGTTATAGAAAAAGAAACCATTAAAGTAGAAGGTAAACTAGATTATTATAAATTAGTCAAATATTTACCTGGTAAAACATATAATGTTAATTTTGTAATTAAAGATGCAGTTTCCGGAGAATTTATTGAAACTAAAACCTTAACTTTAACCCCTGAATATATAACAAATCAATTATCAAATAATGGTAATTTTGAATTAAATATTCCTTTTGATTATAAACCAAAAGTTAAACTAATGCATTTAGTTACTGAACCTGATTTAAACCCAAAAGAAATACGTTCAATAGAAAATATTAAATATTTTTGTGAAAAAACAGGTATTAAATACGAACAACGTGTAAATAAAATTTGGAAAGATACACCACCTAAAGATACTTGTAATAGACCGGATGATGTGCAGGATACCCCAGGACACTACAAATTAGCACCTGGACATTATGGTTGTTATGTAGCACATACAGATGCTATTACTGCCGAAGATAATAATGAATATGATTATGTGTTAATTTTTGAAGGCGATGTCATTATAGATTCAGATCATCAAGAATTATATGATTCATTAATCCGTTTTAGTAGATTAGCTCAACAAAACGATCAAGATATTATTGGTTTTGGTAACCCACATCAAAATAGAAATTTAAATGGTCCAAAAATTGAAGATATATACACAAACGTAACTCCATTTATTCCCGCTCAATCATATTTGATTAACCGAGATAAATTAAGTAAATTAGTAAATGTTGTAAAAACAACTAAATGGGATGCTTTTGATATGTGGGTATGTAATGTAGCTCAACTAAAAGTAGGAACAGCAGAAAAAATTTATACTAAACACCTCCCAGGATTTAGTATTATAGAACAAGAATTTAAAGGAATGGACGAAAATAGCCCCGAAATATACGCATCAGAATGAAAATTTGTCAAGTAGATCCAGGATGTGGTATTCCTATTCCACCACCGGCTTGGGGAGCCATTGAAAAAATTGTATGGGAGTTTACTCAAAATCAAAAGGAATTAGGACATGAAGTTGATATTAAAATGTCAGGCCAAATCCAACCAGGTGAATATGATGTAATTCACTGTCATGTAGCTAATTTAGCTATTGGGTTAGCAGAACGTGGTATTCCTTATATATATCAATTACATGATCATCATGCTTATCATTATGGAAAAACATCTCATGTTTATAAAGAAAATTTAAAAGCAATTGAAGGATCATTAATATCATTAATGCCTGCTAGATTTTTAGTTGATTATTTTGATCATCCAAAATGTATGTATTTTTCTCATGGAGTTAATACATCCGAATTTTATCCAATTGAAAAGGAAAAACCAACAGAACCAAAATTATTAATGGTTGCTAATAATGGTTTAGCAGGAGATCCTACATTTGATAGGAAAGGATTTACATATGGGTTGGGATTAGCTATGTTAAATAATTTACCAATTACTATTGCTGGACCATCAGATAATAAACGTTTTTTCAACCATCATCTATGGATGTTAAATTATTCAAAATTAAATTTGGCTTTTGATGTTCCTAATAGTAAATTACTTGAATTATACCATGACCACGATATATTCATCCATCCAACAATGTTAGAAGCAGGACATCCTAATTTAACAATGGTTGAAGCAGCAGCTGCTGGTTTACCAATAATTGCTGATTGGGAACATAATACTACATTCCATGGTGCTTGGAGAGCTCCTCGTAATGTTTTTGAAATGGATAAAGGATTAAAAGATATTATGAATAATTGGGAATTATATAAACGAAAAGTAAACCAAACCTCAAATGATTTATCATGGTTTAACAGATCAGAAGAAATAATAAAAATATACAAACAATTTATATGAAACAGGTTTTAATAAATGAATATGGGAATTTAAACCAATTAAATATCCCCATTAAAGAAGAAAAAAATAGATGCGTATTTAGTTTTGTAAATGGAGCATATGTTGAAGTTTTAGGTCCTGAATCTAAAAAATACATAGTTAAATTTTATGACAAAGATAAAGATATATTAGTGTATGAGACTGAAATTACTAATAATATGTGGACCCGCTCTAGTATCCAATATTTTACCACTTGGGATATTAAAGTAATAAATAAATCAACAAATGAAGTAGAATTTGAACACACATATGATGCTTCAAATAAAAAAGTTTACATCCATCTAGATTCATCAGCCTTAGGAGATACATTATCCTGGTTTGCTTATGTGGATGAATTTAGAAAAAAACATAATTGTGATTTAGTAACTTCTACATTTCATAATGAATGGTTTGAAGAACAATACCCACATTTACAATTTGTTAAACCGGGAGATGAAGTTAATGGTTTATATGCTATGTATACTATAGGATGGCATTATAATGAAGACCGAACAGTAAATAAATCCAAAATCCCTATTGATTTTAAACAACATCCTTTAGGTGAAACATCAACCTCCATTTTAGGATTAAAATACATTGAAACGAAACCTAAATTAGTTATCCCTTCAAAATCAAGACAGATTAACGGTAAATATGTTTGTATAGCCCCACATGCTTCAGCACATGCTAAGTATTGGAATAACCCAGGAGGGTGGCAAGATGTTGTTGATTATTTAAATGAACAAGGTTATAAGGTAGTTATGATTACTCAAGAAAAATTAGGAGATGCATGGAATGATTCTAAAATAGGAGGAACATTAACAGGAGTAATAGATAAAACAGGAAATTACCCCATAGAAGATAGAATGATTGATTTAAAATACGCTGATGCCTTTATTGGTTTAGGTAGTGGATTAAGTTGGTTATCATGGGCTGTTGGAACCCCAACAATATTAATCTCAGGATTCAGTTTACCATACAGTGAATTTTTAGATTGTGAACGTATATTTAATTATGACGCTAACGTATGTAGTGGATGTTTTAATCGTGAATGGCTAAACCCAGGAGATTGGGAATGGTGTCCTGATCATAAAAATACAGATAGACAATTTGAATGCACTAAAACAATTCCCTCTTCTAGAGTAATAGAATCACTTAATAAAATAATTAATATTTAACATAAAACACAATATTTATAATGGATACAAAAACATTAACCCCCGAAGAATTACAATCTGTAAAGAAAATACACGAAGAAAACAATATTTTAATATCACAATTTGGAATTTTAGAAATGGAGATTCAAAATTTAGAACAACAGAAAAAGACATTGATTGAAAAACTAAACCAACACAACAAATCATCTGAAAAGATTGGAGATGAATTGCAAGTAAAATATGGTGTAGGTAATGTTAATCTTGACACAGGCGAATTTATATCTCAATAATTTTTGAGATTTTTTTACATATTTATAACAAAATAATTAAACATAAATAACATGGCAGAAACATTGGTATCTCCTGGTGTATTAGCAAGAGAAAACGATTCATCTTTTATTTCACAACAACCTGTAACCGTTGGTGCCGCTCTTATAGGCCCTACCTTAAAAGGTCCTGTTGAAGTTCCAACAATTGTTACTTCATATAGTGACTTTATTAACCGATTTGGGGCAGTTGTGGAAAGTGGAAGTGAAACATATACTTACTTTACATCAATCGCAGCATATAATTATTTCATCAACGGTGGTGAAACATTATTAGTATCCCGAGTAAAATCAGGATCATTTACATACGCTAATTCAACGGACGTAGCAACCCCAGATTTTGCATCATCATTTACCCTTCAAACATTGTCTGAAGGTGTTATAATGAATAGTGCTGGTTCTGAAGATGTTTATGGTGCTCTTGATAATGGAACAGTAAATAACATCCGATGGGAAATTGTCAATGCTAGTGTCGCTGATGGTACCTTCGATTTATTAATTAGACAAGGTAATGATACAACTAATAATAAAATAGTTTTAGAAACTTGGACTAATTTATCGTTAGATCCATTAGCTGAAAATTACATTTCTAAAGTAATAGGAGATGCAGTAGTAGCATTTAATGAGAATCTTTCAAACCCACAAGTTACAGTTAATGGTGATTATGATAATGCTTCACGATATGTAAGAGTATCAGCGATTTTACATCCAACACCTAATTATTTTGATAATTCTGGATCACCAGTTGCTGCATATGCAGGTTATATTCCAAATAATCAAACAGGTACTTTTGAAGGAGCAGCAGGTAGTGTAATGGCGGGTGCTAATTTCTATAATAATATAAGTGGTACTAATACTCAAGGATTAGTAGGAACTGATTATGATGGTATGATTTCCTTAATGGCTAATCAAGACGATTATCGATTTAATATATTATTAACTCCCGGATTATACAACTCAGCATATACTGCACAATGTACTCAATTAATTAACAATACTCAAGGTAGAGGTGATAATTTATTAGTATTGGATTTAGTTCCATACAACAGTACAGTTACCTCAGTAACAGGTCAAGCTTCTACTCGAAACTCATCATATGTTTCTTCTTATTGGCCTTGGGTTAGAGTAATGGATCCTGATTTAGGTAAACAAGTATGGGTACCTGCATCAACAGTAATGGCAGGTGTATTCGCTTATAATGATTCAGTATCTGAACCATGGTTCGCACCCGCAGGTATAAACAGAGGTGGTTTAGGTCAAGTAATTAGAGCAGAACAAAGATTATCTCAAACACAAAGAGATACTTTATATTCTGGCAAAGTAAACCCAATAGCAACATTCCCAGGTCAAGGTGTAGTAGTATACGGACAAAAAACATTACAAACTAGAGCATCGGCTTTAGATAGAGTAAATGTTCGTAGATTATTAATTACTCTTAAGTCTTATATTTCTCAAGTTGCTCAAAACTTAGTATTTGAACAAAATACAGCATCAACAAGAAATTCATTCTTAAGCCAAGTAAACCCATATCTAGAATCAGTACAACAAAGACAAGGATTATATGCTTTTAAAGTAATAATGGATGATTCTAACAATACTGCTGATGTAATTGATAGAAATCAGATGATTGGACAAATTTATATTCAACCTACTAAAACAGCTGAATTTATTTATCTAGACTTCAACATATTACCTACAGGAGCTACTTTCCCAGCATAAAAATTAAAATAACTAATATTTATAATAAAATAAATAAATAATAAAATGGCAGTATTAGATCCAAACGAAATATTTTTCACGGCGTTTGAGCCCAAACAAAAGAATAGATTCATCTTATATGTTGACGGAATGCCTTCATATTTGATAAAAGGTATTTCCGAAATTACAGTAGCCTCAGAAACCGTTACTTTAAACCATATTAACGTACAACGTAAAGTTAAAGGAAAAACAACATGGGGTAATGTAACAATGACTTTATTCGACCCAATTACTCCATCAGGAGCTCAAGCTACTATGGAATGGATTCGTTTAGGTCATGAATCGGTAACAGGTAGAGATGGTTATTCTGATTTTTATAAAAAAGATATAACTGTTGATATTTTAGGTCCTGTAGGGGATGTAGTATCTGAATGGATTTTAAAAGGTGCATTTGTTACTAATGCTAATTTTGGTAATTATAGTTGGGATGAGGGAGCTGCAGCTCAAGAAATATCAATAGAGATGTCAATTGATTATGCAGTATTAAATTTCTAATAAGAAAGGCAATCAAAAGTAAATTAGAGCTTGGTTATTCCAAGCTCTTTTTTTATCTTAATATGTATAATCGTAAATAGTTATCAATAATAAAAATTATGGAAGAAAACAAACCCAAATTCCCTACAGAAATTGTAGAATTACCCTCAAAAGGATATTTGTATCCTGAAAATCACCCCCTTGCTTCTGGTAATATTGAAATGAAGTATATGACCGCTAGGGAAGAAGATATATTAACAAACCAAAGCTATATCCAAAAGGGGATAGTATTTGATCGTTTATTAAAGTCATTAATTATAGATAAAGATATTAATTTAGATGAGTTAGTTGTTGGTGATAAAAATGCATTATTAATTGCTGCTCGAGTTTTAGGTTATGGATCTAAATATAATTTTACATTATACGGTACTGATTATGAAGTAGATTTATCAACTCTTAACAATAAAGAAATAAATTTAGATGATTTTACTAAGGGTAAAAATGAATTAAATTTTACTTTACCACATTCAAAAGTTAATATTACATTTAAACTTATGGATGGTAAAACAGAAAAAGCAATAGATGCTGAGTTAGCTGGTTTGAAAAAAATATCAAACGAAGCAACTACTGAAATCACAACTAGATTAAAACATATTATTCTTTCAGTTAATGGAGATACTGAAACAACAACAATTAGAGATTTTGTAGATAATTATTTGTTAGCTAGAGATGCTAGATCTTTACGTGAACATATCACAAAAATCCAACCAGACATTAATTTGTCTACAACAATTGTTGATGAAGACGGCGGTGAGGAGGACGTCACTATCCCCATTACTCTAAACTTTTTTTGGCCTGAATCTTGAGGATATACCAGAAATAAGAAAATCCTTATTTAGTCAACTACATGAAATATGTTTTTGGGGGCAAGGAGGGTATAGTTTTGATGTAGTATATGATCTTCCAATATGGTTAAGAAATTATATATTTTCTCAATTAAAAGAATTTCATTCTAATAAAACAACTTCTCCCGATGATTCTTTAGCAGCTTCTATGGCTACTTTACAAGAACATGGCAAACCAAAACAAAAAACAATCTATAGCACAGGGGCATCTAAAAAATGATGCCCCTTAATATTTATAACATATAAATTGTTATTATGGCTAAACAAACTAATAAGCAAATCATAAGTGATGTTGGAAAAGATGCAGCTGCTATTCAAAAAGACCTTGATTCAATAGCAGGTTCGTTAACCCAATCCTTAAAAGCTTTAAAAAATACAACTGGAGAGACAGAAAAAATAATTGGGTCTAGTCTCAATGAAACAACAAACCTTTCTAAAGTTTTATTAGAAACTAGTGATAAAACAGTCATAAATGCTAGAGAAAGAAATAATTTAGAAAAAAATCTATATAATACACAAAAACAAATAACGTCCTTAGAAAGACAAAGATCGGAATTATTAAGAAGATCAGCAACAGCAACAGGAACAGAAAGAAAAAATTTATTAAAAGTAGTAGAACTTTTAGGAGATGCTGTATCCTATTCTCGAGACCAAATTGAAAATGCAGATAAATTAAAAGATATATACATTGATATTGAAAGAAATTTAGGATTAACGGGTAAATTATTAGAAGGTATTAATAAAATCCCAATCGTAAATAAATTTGTAGATACTAAAAAAGCATTAGAAGCTGCCAATAAACAAGCAGCTGAATTTACAGGTAGTAGATGGAATGTATTAGGAGCAACTCTAAATTCACTTGGTAAATCATTAGCTAAAAATATAACAGATCCTTTAGTTTTATTATCTGCATCTGGTGGAGTATTAAAAAAACTATATGACCTATTTACCCAAGTAGATCAACAAGTTGTTGATTTAGGAAGAAATTTTGGGGTAAGCAAACAACAAGCTACTCAATTATATCAAAACTTTGTAGATGTATCAAAACAATCTACAAATGTATTGATGACTACACGATCTCAAATTGACGCATATCAAGAATTAAATTCTTTAACCCAAACAAATGCACAAATATCTGGAAATAATTTAGAAAGTTATATTGAATTAACTAAAAATGTTGGTTTAACTAAAGAAGCAGCCCAATCATATTACCAACTTTCAATATTAAATAATAAAACATTAAAACAAACCTCAACTGAGATAGGAGGTCAAGTAAAATCCCAACTATTTAAAAATAAAACTGCCCTAAGTGAGAAGTCAATCATGGAAGGTATTGCTAAAACAACAGCAGCACAACGTTTATCAATAAAAGGAGGAACAGACGCCCTAATTAATTCAGTTATCCAAGCTAAAAAACTTGGTATAGAGATGAGTGCATTAGAAAGCATTTCCGATGGTCTTCTAGATTTTGAAAGTTCAATAGCCGCTGAAATGTCAGCTGAATTAATTACTGGTAGAGAGTTAAATGTTGAAGCTGCTCGTTATTATGCTCAAACAAACCAAACAGGTAAATTAGCAGAAACCATAAGAAAAGATATAGGTACAGCTGCTGAGTTCCAAAAAATGGGTAGGATTGAATCTCAAATGTTAGCACAAGCATATGGGTTAAGTAGAGAATCATTAGCAGAAATGTTAATAAATGGTGAGATGCTTAATAGATTAAATGTTAGTGACACTGATGAACTATATAAACAATATGCTGCCGGAAAACTTTCATTGGATCAAATTAAAAAAAGAGGAAGTGAAGAATTAGCTCAACAAATGAAAAATATGTCTTTCCAAGAAAGATTAAATTCATTAATTGAGAAAGCAAAAGATTTATTTGTAAATCAATTATCTAAAAAAGGTGGACCTATTGATAGATTTACAAAAAGCCTAGACAAATGGATATCAGGTGGAGGTATAGATAGATTAGTATCTAAACTTCAAACAGCTGCTGAGATGTTCGGAAAAGCAATTTCTTATTTAACAGATCCAACTGTTTTAAAGATATTAGGAGTAGTTGCTGGTATATCAGTAGCTAAAAAAGTCCTGAATATGATTCGTCCATTGGGTTCAAAATCAAACCCTATGTATGTTAGGCTTGACTCAGGATTAGGAGATGTAAAATCACCCTCCAGTAGCTCTTTCAACCAATTCCTTCCAAACTCTAAAATAATGACTAAAAATGGATCATATGTACAAAATGGTGTAGCATATAATAAAGATGGATATAAACTTTCAGGAGCATCAGCTAATTCCGTTATTAAAGCATCAGGAGCATATACAGGACCAGGTGCTGGTATGATGAGAGGTTTGGGTAAATTTGGAGTTTCTAAGTTAGGAAAATTTGCGGGTGGGCCGGGAGGTATGTTAGCTGCTATGGCAATCGACCCCTTAACTAGTTTAGCATCAGGTGCTCTAAGAGAATCAGGTCATGAAGGTGGAGCAGATGCTGTAGATGTTTTAGGAGGTACTGCCTCTAGTGCATTAACAGGTGCCGCGGTCGGATCACTGGTAGGACCAATAGGAACAGCCGTAGGTGGTATACTTGGAGGAGCTTATGGGCTTGTAACTGGATTAATGGATGTTTCTGAAAGAAAATCAGATAAAAAGAAATACCAAAGACAACTCCAATCTGGTGCAAAACAAGCAACAGTAGCTAATATGTCTCAATATCAATCCGATATTACTTCCAAATACATGAGTTTTGGATCTACAAGTGATGGTTTAGAAGGAACAGATAAAACAAATGCTTTATTAGAAAATTTAGTAAATGTAGTATCATCTAATAGATCAATTACAATGAATGGTAATCAAGTTGGAGTATCTCAAGGTCTAGAAAGTTATTCTATGGCCTAAAATTAACATATTTTAATATTTATAAATAAAACAAAAACATGTCTAATATTCTTAATTTATTATTGCAGAGGAATACTAAAATATATGGTTCTACATTAAGTGATTTTGATGGACAGGATCCACCAAAATATAATGGTGTTTCTAACTATGAAAATGATTTAAAACAATCACGACTAGATTTAGATGGTAAAAAAAATCAAGAATACATTAAAAATAAACCAAGATAATGTCATTAATTAATTTACTATCCGATTTAAGCTCATTTTACCCTGGTAATCCCTTTTCTCAACAATATAAAGGGGGTAATGCTTATGCTACACCCCCATATGCTATTGCTAAAGGATCATTTGACCAGAAAAGCCTAAAATTTAATGTAGGAACATCATCCGACAGACCTGGTGGAGGACATAGTGGTCAACCATTTGTAACAGTAAGTAGCAAAGATAGTTTTGATTTACCTATAGAAGATTTAGCCCACACAGGTGGTAAAGATATGTTTATTAGAGGTGGAACCCTTGTAACAAAACATATTAAAAATGATGTAATTAGAATTGGTAAATTTTTAACAAGTTCAAGTGGATTGCTTTGGATTGCTCAACAAAATTTATTAGCAAATTCTACTACAGTCCAGCTTCCGAATGATATATATCCTCTTAACATATACAACCCAGCATCCACACTTATTCAAGTAGCTGGAAATACTACGGGATTACACGTTAATAAGATGGGATTAAACCCATTAAAATTTTCAGACTCAAATACTTACTATACAAAAACAACACCAATCAATAGGGCGGATAATTATTCTAAAACCCCAAAAAATAGATTAGTACTTCTTACAAATAGTAAAATAAACCAAACAACAGAAACCGTTCGTGATTCAATAAAATCATCTAGAGGATTTAGAATATCTGCATCCCCTACAAATATAATAGGAAAAAATATAAGAGTAACGAATACTTCAAAAACAGACATTCAATATACAATAGAAAGAGAATCATCCTCTAATTTTTCTACTCTTACTTCTAAACAAATAAGTGAAAAATCAAGAATAGATAATAGTACAGGAACGGGTTTATCAAATCTTTCCGATTTTAGAGACGATGTTACAGAATTTAGAAGTTTTATAGCAAAAACCCCATATAAAGAATTTAACCTAGAAACTACATATGGAATCTCAAACCCCGGTACTAATTTTAAAAATATATCTTCACCTTACAATATCAACCAAGTTGATAATATAAATGCTACAACTGTGTATAGTAGTGAGACAGTAAATTCAGAAATATCAGATTTAGTTCCTTTTTATTTTCAAGTAGTAAATAATGATAATCCATCACTATATGAATTTATTCATTTTAGAGCATATTTGGGAACAATTAATGATCAATTTGGAGCAGCTTGGTCTACCCATACTTATTCAGGTAGGGGAGAAAATTTCTATACATATGGTAATTTTAGTAGAGCTTTACAATTTTCATTTAAAGTAGCAGTAGAAAGTTATGGTGAACAAAAATCACAATATGAGAAATTAAATTTCTTAGCTTCACTCCTCGCTCCTGATTATTCAGATGCGGGGTATATGAGAGGTAATTTTGTTAAATTAACAATAGGTGATTATCTTGACGAAGTTCCCGGATTTATATCTTCCTTAACTTATAATATAACAGAACAAACACCTTGGGATATTGGAAGAGATATAAAGGGAGATAGAGATGAAGAGGCAATGATATTACCCCAAATAATAGAAGTAGGATGTAGTTTCACCCCCGTTCAAAATTTCCTTCCTAAAAAATCAAAATCTTGGACTACCACTTATGGTGAAGATGGAAACATAGATGAAGCTATTACTTCTCCCTTTATATCTATGAGATCTAAAGGTAATATTAGAAAAAGAAATGAGCGATTAGAAATTGAAAATGAACAATTTCTAAATAATGAACAATTTATAAATGATGAAAGAAGAAGGGATTTAGAAATGCAGTATCGACCATAAAATCCATTTTTATAACCATCATTTAACTAGGAATACCCAAATAAATTAAATATATTAAATCAAATGGCTAATACAAATACAAATATAACATCACTATTAACGGAAGATCAAACTCCTATAGTATATTATACTTCTCCCATATACCCGCCTATTCCCCTTAATATTAATGATTTATATGTTATTACTACTATTGGAGATAGATTAGATTTACTTTCCCAAAAATATTATAATTCTACTCAATATTATTGGATAATATCAAATGCAAATCCTGATAGAATCAATCAAGGATCTTTATTTCTAACTCCAGGAATCCAAATCCGTATTCCCCAAAACTTAAGTCAAATATTAGATATATTTACTTCATTTAATCAAACAGTTATTTAGAAATAAAATATACCAACCATGTCAGCTAAAGTCCCAGAACGTCTCTTCCCAGCCCCTAGTAAAGAAATATCAGAACAAGTTGCTATTAGACAACTTCTTTTAGGAAACAACCCCTCAATTAATAATAATCCATCAGTACAAAATTGGAAATTTAATAACAGTGCTTGGATTAGATTAGCATCATCCGTAAATATGGGTGATGGGGTGGGTGCCAATAGAATTTTTAAAGCTATAGGTTTACCTGAAACTAAATATAATAATTATAGAGATGAGAAATTAGCAAAAGCATGTGTATTGTATAATGGAGTATCAGAAGTAAAAAATGATTCTAGTGGCTCAGTAGAAACATTAATGCGTTCATTAAAACCCAATACCGATTATTTTCAAAATATAGCTTATACAAATAATCCTGATTGGGATCCTATAAATGATTTTACATATGGTTTTGGAGGAAATTCCCAAGGAATCCGACCAGCCCCTGGAATAAAATCAGTTAATGTTGGGTATATCAATCGTGGAACAAATGCAAAAGTAGAAATTGAAATAATAGCTTTTAATAGAGAACAACTTGCTATAATAGATGCATTATATTGCCACCCCGGATATAATTTATTATTAGAATGGGGACATACTTCATATGTTAACAATGATGGTACCATAATCCCTCAACTCCCTAACAATTCAACCCCCGCATTTAACAAAATATTTTCAGATAAGCAATTTCCGGTTGGGGAGATGTATAAAACTATTCAAAGTACAGCTAAGAGTAGAGCAGGTAATTATGAAGCTTTTTTTGGTCCTATATCTAATTTTAGTTATACATTTAATCATGATGGTACTTATACTATAAAAGTATCCTTAATTTCATTAGGAGCAATAGCAGAATCATTAAAAATTAACATCCCCTCTGCTAATAGTGGTTTTATTACAACAACAGCCAACATTGCTACTCAAATAGAAGCGGATATACAAGCTGAAAAAGATAAGTTGCAAGACATCAATGATAGATTGATTGAAAAAACGAATGAAAGAATATTTGTAAATGAAACAACCATAGTAGCAGACAACACCCGCTTGAATCCCCCTGTGACCAATATCACAACTACAGATCCACTTACGGGAAATACTTCTACAACTCCAATAATATCGTCTCCTAAACAAGATATCCAAAATGAAATAGATACATTGAATGCTCAATTAGATACACTAAATAACCCAGATCCTACGGAGATAACTTCGGGAAGTGAAATTAGATTAAGTAATATTATATCTTTTTATATGTATCAACTTCAAACCCTACTTAGTAGATCAACCTTACCCTATGATAAACCTGATTGGCATAATGGAATGCTTATTCTATCGGAAGATGGAAAAACGCCTAATAGATGTTGTAGAATGAAATTTTCATCCCATACTAAAAATAAAAAATATACAGTAGAAGGTGATATGGTAGTAGAAAATGGTAGTGGTGATGGTACGGAATCATATATAAGATTAGGAGATTTAATAGATTTCATAAATAATAACCTTTCCATTATAAATAACAAAAAACAACAGCTATTAAGTATTGATGGTAAGAAAGATCAAAATATTTGTTCTAGAATAGATTTGACATCTTCTTCTGATCCAACTATTTGTATTGTAGACAACCCAAACCAATCTATACTTAAGAAATTAAAGGAGGTAGAAGGTGGATTTAAAAAAAATGAACATCAAGGATATACTATGAATATATGGGTTAACCTTAATTTTGTTTCTATCACAGCTTTCCAATACACAGATGTAAAAGGTAATATTAGTATGTTTGATTATCTTAAACATCTTATGAATGGTATAAGTTCATGTTTAGGTAAGATTAATAATTTTGAAATAGGTTACAGCAATGAAAATAATCAAATAACTATCAAAGAATTAATTCATTCTTTTCCTTCTATACCTAAAGATCAAAAAATTCCTGTTTTTAATATTTATGGATTTGAACCAATACGATCAGGACAAGAAGGAAGTTTTGTAGAAAATGTTGATTTTACAACTCAAATATCGAAAGAATTAGGAGCAATGGCTGTTATAAGTGCTAAAAATGGAAGTGCAGATCCATTAGCAACAGAATCAACCCCCTTCTTTCAATATAATGAGGGATTAGAAGATAGAACCTTTAAAAATAAAAAATCCCCTTTCTCCCCATCAACCAAAGAAGAAAAGGATCCAACAAATTTCAGCAAAGAGGAAATTGATGAAATAAAGAAATTAGGATCTATGTTTTATAAAGAAGGTAGATTTGAAAGTGAGAAAATATCTCAATACTCCTCAGCATTAACAGCTGCTTCTCAATATAGTATGAATTATCAAGTTTCAACCAAAAGAAGATCATCTGCCTTTCTTCTTCCATTTAATATGAGTTTATCAATTATGGGGATGGGTGGGTTTAAATTATTTGATCGTTTTAAAACCGATAAAAAAATAACACCCCCAACATTTACTGATTTAGATTTTGTTATAAAAAGTATTAGCCACTCGGTAACAGGAAATAAATGGACAACTAAAATAGAAAGTATGTGTGCTCAAGCACATACCACAATTACTAATAGTGATATTATAGATTATGGAGCAATTGAAGGAATATATTTATCCGTGGGTTCATCTAGTGATGCCTCTATATCTTCAAGAATAACTAAACAAGAAGAAATAGATAATCAAGTTAAAGTTAAAAATCTTCTTAAAAATGCTGGACTTACTCAAGTGCAAGTAGCTGGTATTATGGGTAATATACATAAAGAAAGTAGATTTAACCCAACCGTCAAACCATTTGATGACTTAAATGGTTACCCATCTGTTGGATTAATACAATGGAATGCTAAATACACACCAAGAGGGGGAACTAAAAATATTAATAATGTTTATAATATTATTGGTAGAACTGTAGAAGAACAAATCAATTCTCTATTAAATAACAAGAAAACAAGTACCTACTCTGCAGTCAAAAAATACATCAGAGATACAGCATCAGAAACTGATCCTTATAAGGCTGCATACGAATTCGCAGCAAAAGTGGAGATATGCAAATTCTGTAATAAAGGTTTTGAGATATATATACGTAAAGGTCTAGAGTATAAACCTTATCAAAGAAGTGAATATGCTAACGACTACTTTAAAAGATTTAATACACCTGGAGATATACTTTCTTGGTGATAATGGTGATTATCATATAAATAATCTTAACTTTATTAAAAAACCAAATATTTATAAGAAAATTATTTTATGGATAATTTAAATAAAAAAAAATAAACTATTTTCTTAATGATAAATTTATAAAAACACACCATAATGTATTATCCTAAAAATAAAATTATTACAGATTTATACACTAATGGTCAGGAATTTATATTCTTTGAATCTCAATTACCATATAAAGGACCATATTATTCAACATATAATGGAAAATATTTTAGCGGTAAATCCCCAGACGATATTACTTCCCAAGAACTAACACCCATACGTGAAAACAAATCTGCCCCCCCTGTGTCTCCATATACACCTCAATCCTCATACACTAGCATTCCCCCAAATTCCCCATATCAACAATATGAAACAAAAAATCTCCCATATACTATAAAAACACCACCATCATCTGATGATTACAATTATGGAAGTTTTATAAGATTATTTGCTAAAAAATCTAACGAATATAAATTTTATGAAATTGATAAAAGTCAATCCAAAAAATTAATAGCACGTGATCCTCAATGGGATTGGCAATACTACATACCTTTTTCAATAACATGGATACTTACTGGGGATTTAAATTCGGTTATATCTGTAAATAAATCAACAGTAAATAGAATCCAAAATGAATTAAAATTATTTGGTTTTAATCAATATATTGAAGTTAATGGAGGGTATAATAAATTTTACAAAACAAAATAACCATCCTAAACTTGGATATATGAGGTAATTATTTTATATTACCACAAATAAAAGGTTATAAATGTATTGGTTAATAGAAACAGAGGAACAAATAACATATTTACAAAACAAACGTTATAAAAAAGCATTTGTTGAAGTAATACCACTACATAACAACATACACCCATCATTAAACGATGTGTCTTTAGTGTATTTTAAACCGTATAATGAGCACAAAGCATTTATGTTGTGCGTATCACATAGTGAGTGTTTAGGTGTGGATAAAACACGTGTAGACGATTTAATACGTAATATAGATGAAGTTTGGGTACGAGATAAAAAATCAACATTATTTTATTTCCCCTTCAAAGGCTTGCTCGACAGTTCCATAATAATCCCTCCGTATATACAAGAACCAACCCAAGCTCACAACGTATTATATCAAAAATATCCTAATAAAAAGGATATCAATAGAATAGTACCCGTAGTGAAACACTATGAGATGTGTGAGAAAATATATGATAAAATCCTTCCCGTATTTGAGAAAGAATTACCACCATATTTTGATTTCTACAACAATTATACCACATTAGCTTTCTTTGGGATAGAGAAAAATGGTATTAAATTTGATAGATCAACATTTGACCAGCATTTTAAACCAACAAATGAGATATATTCAATCAATGAAGACCGTATTTATACAAATTACAACTTGGTCACAACTACTCGTAGACCAAGTAATAGTTTTAATGGCATTAATTTTGCCGCATTAAACAAGGAGAGTGGTGCTAGAAAAAGTTTTATCCCCGATAACGATGAATTTATAGAACTTGATATTAGTGCTTATCACCCAAACCTAGCAGCTCAATTAGTTGATTTTGATTTTGGTGAGCAAGACGTACACCAAGCATTTGCCGATATGTACGGAGTAACTTATAAAGAAGCTAAGGAACTAACGTTTAAGCAACTATACGGAGGAATATTTAAGGAATACGAGCACCTTGAATTCTTCAAGAAAATAAAAAAATATATAGATAACAATTGGAAGAAATTTAACGATGATGGTTATATTGAGGTTCCACGCTCTGGGTATTGGTTTGAGAAAAGTAAAATGGATGAAATGAACCCACAGAAGTTATTTAATTATGTGCTTCAAAACTTGGAAACGTCAACTAATGTGTGTATATTGATGGAGTTAAACAAATTATTAAGAGGTAAGAACACTAAGTTAGTATTATATACTTATGATTCATTTACTTTCGATATGGATAATAGTGAGAATTTAATAGATGATATAAATAAAATATTTACAAATAAAAAATTACAAACAAAAACAAGTTATGGAAGCACCTACGATTTTAAGAAATAATGACTATATGTATAGCGGATACGATTTTGATATCCCATTAAATACTATAGATTTGAACAATAAACTATTTTGTACATTTGTGAATGAAGAAGATATAGACACTACACTTAGTTCCATAAGTAATTCATATGATATAATGTACAATAAAATATTTGTCCTTTTTATTAAAAGCACAAACGAATATGTTATTACGTACAACGTTGAACAGGGTAATGTTGAAACAATTCCAGATAATACTATACTAGTACACCGCAAAAAAGATACAAATACACTTTATACAATTAACGCACTTAATACTTTAATTAAGTCACTTAATGGTGGTGTTGTGGATCCTAAATTTAGGGTTGATTGGCAACATTATAAAAATTGTATTTTACTTACCCACGGAAACGAAATTAAACAACTAAATACAAAGGTCTATAAAATCATAGATCTTTAAGAAAAAAATTATTTTAACTTGGCTTCTGCCAAATTAATTAGTATATTCACGTTATAATTATAAAAATAAAGTTATGGATTTAAATGAAATCAGAAACCGTTTGAACTCGATTCAAACAAAAAACTCTCCAAAGACGGAGCGTAAAAATGTGTTTTGGCGACCAGAAGTTGGCAAACAAACCGTTCGTGTTGTTCCCAATGCGTTCAACAAATCAAACCCATTTACAGAAGCTTTCTTCTACTATGGTATCGGACCAAAAGTAATGATCTCTCCTACTAATTTTGGTGAGAAAGATCCTATTGCTGAATTCGCAAAGCAATTACGTCAAACTAGTGATAGTGATAATTGGCGTTTAGCTAAGAAATTAGATGCTAAAATGCGTGTATTTGCTCCTGTTATCGTTCGTGGTAAAGAAGATGAAGGTGTTAAATTGTGGCAATTTGGTAAGGAAATGTATATGGATTTCCTAAACCTAGCAGACAATGAAGATGTAGGTGACTTTACTGATGTTGTATCAGGACGTGATATTACTATCACAACTGTAGGACCAGAAGTAACAGGTACTAGCTACAACAAATCATCTATTATGCCTAAGGTTAAAGAAACACCATTAAGTGTTAATGGAGAGGAAGTTCAAGATTGGTTAGACAATCAACCAAACCCACTTGAAATTTTCAAACGTCATTCATTTGATGAAATGAAAGAGTATTTACAAAACTGGTTATCACCAGAAGATGAAGCCGGAGAAGGTGACATTATCGATGATGAGAAAGATGAAGTAGCATCTCCAGCACCTCAAAACAATTACACAATCAAAACCCCAGCAGCAAAAGTAAATAAAGCAGCTCAGTTTGATTCATTATTTGATGACGATTCAAATAACGACGATTTACCATTTTAATTAAATCTACATAATGGCAAGAACTAAGAAAAGCGATTCGCTTACGGCGGCTGTATCTAAAGAATTAAAATCAAGTTTTAGTCTTGATAAATTCAAGGAGAAAAAAATGCTTAACAACAGCGTTAAGTTTAAACCTCAAGGATGGGTCCCTTTATCTTCTGCCTTTCAAGAAGTAACATCTGTGCCCGGTATTCCAACAGGTCACGTTGTTCTTCTACGTGGACATAGTGATACTGGTAAAACAACTGCTATGATTGAAGCAGCAGTTAATGCTCAAAAAATGGGCATTCTTCCTGTATTCATTATCACTGAGATGAAGTGGAATTGGGAACACGCTATCCAAATGGGATTAGAAGTCAATGAAGTCGTAGATCAAGAAACAGGAGAAATCACAGATTATAATGGTAATTTTATCTATATAGATAGAGAAAACCTTAATTCAATTGAAGATGTAGCTGTGTTTATTCTAGATTTAATTGACGAGCAGAAAAAAGGTAATTTACCTTATGATTTATTGTTTATGTGGGATTCTATTGGATCTATTCCTTGCGAAATGTCACTTAAATCAAACA
>Ga0208303_1000055_pt1 | contig 43575 bp, 56 predicted proteins | sample CB_VirMetaG_2_FD_184537 | JGI IMG/M metagenome (GOLD analysis project Ga0208303, IMG submission 184537) | Freshwater to marine saline gradient viral communities from Chesapeake Bay - CB_1504_2 Viral MetaG (SPAdes) (version 4) | ecosystem: Environmental > Aquatic > Marine > Coastal | place: USA... | reverse complement strand
ACAAAGAGGCAACTTTATTCAGTTTGACATAGAGGGTACTGGTGAAGTGTACGAGATAGAATACATCGTCGGTCGAGGTCATAATGCCTAACCAAACCATTGCTAGCGTGCCAGCTAACGTAGAAGAACCGATTGTGCTAAAGCGGTTCTTGCTACGCTTAATTGAAGAGCTTGATATAGTCCTTGGCTACCGAGGCGATAGCTCTTACGTTAGCCAATCCCAGCTAGTTAACACTACAGACCCGCTAAACACAACTCTTGCATCAGTGTCTGATCGCGTGACCGTCAATGCTGCTGACATAACTAGTATTGAAGAGCAGAACCAAACTATAGCGGATGCTATAGAAAGTAATTCTGCTTCAATTGAAGCAGTCAATCAGTTACTTAGTTCTACTGTACTTAGCTCAACATACCATGACTTCAACGACATAGCTTACAGTACGCTAGAGGGTAATTCAGAGTTCAGCACTCTAGGCTCTCACATAACTAATGCTCCTTACACTCCTGTTGGTATTGAAACTTATTACAACTTTATAAACTCAGTTATCACAGCTAATGGTGGTGTAGTGCAGACTTTAAGAGCCTACAGTACAACAACCTTAACACCAACTACTTACTTTAGAATTGGTGACACTTGGGCAGACGTGGGTACCTTAGGATGGATTTAGCACTAAGAAGTCGTATAGACGACCTAGAAGAAGCTATGTTGATTAGTGACTACGCTATACCTGCTTCTGCAGTTGACGTTAGGCATTATCTAACAGACTCAGGCATGTACGCTAGAGAGATGATAATGCCTAAAGGTATGACTGTTACTGGTAAAGCTAAGAAAGTTAGCTACATAACCGTGTTAACAGCAGGCTTTGTAACTGAAGTAACGCCTACTAGCAAAACTAATTACCGCGCACCTTGTGTTATAGTGTCAGAGCCTAATATTAAGCGTGCTATACACGCGCATGAATTATCAGTACTGATGACAGTACACCACACAGATAAATATAGCTTAGCAGACATTGAAGACGATATATTAGTGCCGCTAAGTGATAGGCAATTAGATTTGGAGGAGTTATGGCGTTCATAGCAGCAGCAGTAATAGGTGGCGTTGCCGCAGTAGGCGGTGGCTACATGGCAAGTCGATCAGCTAGTAAAGACCGTAAAGCGGCGAGTAAAGCAGACGCCGCATCTTTAGCTTTTGAGCAACAGAAGTATGATGACTTCAGAGAGACCTACGGCTCGATAGAAGAAAACTTGTCTGAGTACTACAGCTCATTAACACCAGACTACTACGAAGCTCGAGGCTTGGAAGCATTCCAGAAAGAGCAGCAGTTTGCACTAGAGAATGTCCGTGCCAACTTAGCTCAGCGTGGTATTGAAGATAGTGGTATAGCAGCAGCCACTGAGGTAGCATTCGCGCAAGAAGGCGCTACTCAACGAGCCAACATTAGAGCTACAGCTCCGTCTATGGCAGCTGAAGAGAAGCGAGGCTTCTTACAGGTAGGTCTTGGGCAGAACCCTGGTGCGTCTTATAGTAGCGCACTAGCTAACTCTGCTACGAATAAGGCTAATCGAGCTAGTCAGTCTAGCCAGTACGCTGGTGGGGCCATTACTAATGCCGTTACGACTATTGGCACTGGCTTATCAGATTATATAAACTCTAGACCAGCGACACCGCCTGACCCAAGCTTAGTTGGCGGTGGTTCTACTGGTCTAGGCAGATATCAGGTACCTTAATATGGCAGATGCAGCAGCATGGGCTGGAGCCTCGCAAGGCTTAGCTAACGTTAGTAAGTACAACCAGGATAGACCTGAGCGTGAAGCTAGGGTAGCTGAAGCAAAGACGCGTCAAGCGACTTCTGAGTTTCAGTTGCAAGAGGCTAAGCAGAATGCGCCTTTAAATAGACAGCGCTCTGAACTAGAATTAGAGAAAGTTCAGAACGAGCTTAAGTCAGAAAGAAGTAGTCGCTTGCAATCAGAAACTTACAAAGCTTTTGACTCGTATGAAGGTGACACTGACGTTCGGCATTTAAACAACTTCTTAAGCAAAGCTAAGCAAAACCCTGCTGGTGGTATGTGGCAGCACTGGACTAGATTTGACGCGTTAACAAGAACTAAAGAAACAGAAGCTATGCTAGCGCAGTCTGGCATTACAGATGTTAACGGCTACTTCAATGACCCTGAGCTAAGTAAAAGCAAAGTGTTAGCTACGGACGGTGCTGGAAAGCAGTCGTTAATGGACTTGAACAAGCTGTACCAGGCTACTGGCTACCTTAGATACGCAGACTCTAGAACTGTCGCTGCTCAGATGGAAAGAGCCAAGTTAGATGAGATGCTTAGAGGACAGCAGTCAGCTGATTCTGCTATGATTGAAGCTATTATGAAAGAGAATCCTGAAATGGGTGCTCTTGAAGCAACTAAAAAGTTCTACGAAGCTAAGAACAGCGGCAAGGTTACTGGTTCAGCACTTGAACGCGTAGCGCAGACGCTAATGGAAACAGCTGCAGCTAATGGCGAGACTCTTAGCTATGAGGATGCGATTAAGCAAGCGGCTAGGACTAACGCAGCCCCTAGTGCTGCAGAGAAAGACATTGTTGTCACTGAAGAAGTTAGACAGAAAGTCCATGAGGCTGCTGGCGGCGACTTCTACTCTGCTAATCTTAATGACCCTGGCGTCAGAGCTAAGGTTGGCGAGCGTATTATTGACTTAGAGAAGGCTACAGGTAAGAGCTTAGCTAATGAGACTAAGCGGGTAGCTAGAAACTTAAGAAGCATGATTGCACTTGGTGGTATTGCAGGCTCTGAGTTAAGCGAGGAAGAGACTGGCTTAGTAGACAGTATGTTACACGGCTTCCGTAAGTACTTCTCAGATAACGTTGAGGGTGTTGAAGGAACAGCCGCTTATAGCGCTATGCGTAACGTCACTCGTAACGCTTTGATGGGTGCTACGTTAACGCCTAAAGAGCTTAAAGAGTTTGACAAAGCAGCAGGTACTTTAGGTCAGCAGTTAGGCCCAGTACTACAGCAGCTAAGAACCCAGCTTAATGACATCAAAGGTCAGGTTAAGTCAGTTATGGACTTTGAAGACCCTATGATGGCGAAGTATTACTTAGGTATGACCTATGACGAGGCTGACGCAGTTGTCGAACAGCTAGACAATCGGCTAGAAATGTTTAGTAAATACGACAAGCAAACAGGCGAGGCTAAGCCTGAGCTAGACACTAAGATGTCTCCCGTGCCTAAGCCTAAAGTGCCTGCAGTTAACCGTTGGAAGGAGTTAACAAGTGGAAGCTAATCTAGAAGACTTACGCGACTCCTTTAAAGTAGGCTACGAAGCTTTTGAGCAGTCTAGAAATGAAGCTAACAATATGTGGGACTTATACCACAATCGTCAGTACACGCCAGAGCAGTTGTCTGTCTTAGCTAACCGTGGTCAACCTGCTGAGACATTCAACGTCATAAAGCTGTTCGCCAGGATGCTTGTAGGCTATTACTCTACTATAGTTAATACGGTTGTAGCTGCGCCTATTAATCCTAGAGACATAGATAACGCTACGCTACTGAACGACACCATTAACTATGTGTTTGAGGATAACAGAGCTGACTTGTTAGGTGATCAAATAAAGCTTGCTGGCCTGATCTCTGGTGTGTTAGTTTGTGAAACTACAGTACAAGACACTGGTGCTAAAGATGTGTTTGGGCGTCCTATAACTCGTGTTAACCATGACTCTGTGCCAGACTCGCAGTTAGTATTTGACCCGTCGTCTAAGAAAGATGACTACTCAGATGCGTCGTTCTTACACCGATTCAAGTGGGTTACTGAAGACACTATTATCAAGACTTATGGTAGAGCTAAGCTTAAAGAGCTAGACGCTTACTATAACTTCTTGAACATCGATGAAGCTGACTTTACATTCAATTATGGCATAGAGTACACTGGCATTTACAGAGTGTTTAACAACTACTTAGTAGTGCATACTGTATTAGAAGATGTTGACGGTAGACGCTGGTCATGCCACTGGTCTGATGGTGTCATGCTTAAGAAAGAAGAGATTACTAAGCGCGATACTAGATGGCCATACCGTGTACAGTTTCTTCATAGCTCTGATGCTAATGAGTACTATGGCATATTCAGAGAAGTAGGCGAGTCTCAGAAAGCTATCAACCAGGCGTTGATAAAGCTTCAGCTAATGATAAACTCTGAGAAAGCTTTTGTTGAGAAGGGCGCTGTAGATGACATTGACGACTTTGCAACTAACTTTAATAGAGTTAATGCTGTTATAGAAGTTAATGAGCTTAGAGGTATCAAGATAGAGAACTTGTCTAGAGAAGTCTTAGATCAGTACACTATCATAGACAAAGCGCTAGACCGTATTCAGCGTGTGCTAGGTATCAATGACAGCTTCTTAGGTATGGCGTACGCGTCAGACTCTGGACGTAAGGTTAAGCTACAGCAAAGCGCTACTATTATGTCTCTTAGGTATATCACGTCTAGAGTCGAGTCATTCTATCGCTCTTTAGGCGAAGATACAGCTAAGTTAATCAGACAGTTCTATACTGCTAACCAGATTCTATCTGTGTCCGATGAAGTCGTTGGAGCTCGCTGGATTGAGCTTAATAAGCCCATGACCGAGTTCAGCGGAAAGTTTGATGCATCAGGTCAGCCTATAATGTCGCCTATCCTATTGCCTGAGATTGACCCTGACACTGATGAAGTCATGGAAGATGAGAATGGCAACATTATTATGTCGCCTGTCAATGAGCTTGAGACTGAGTTCAGAGGCATGGAGTTCAAGATTAAGATTGACGCCTCAGCTTATAACGATGAAGATGAGAAGGCTCAGTTGATGCTAGAATCGGTCATGTCTGGTCAGATAGGTCAGATGATGTCACAAGTAAACCCTGCGGGCTTCTTTAAGATGTCTGCGTTAGCAATGAAGTCTATGAAGACTAAGTATAGTCCTGATATTGTTCAGGTGTTAGAACAGACGGCACAAATGCTAGGAGGTGATCCAGAAGCAAATGCGCAGGCCTCTGAGATGGCGCAGGGTTCCCAACAAAGTGCTAACCCAATGAGCAAAGCTCTGAAGTTACCACAAAACACGAATGAAGGAGTAGGCTAGTGGCAATTGGTTCTATTATAGCTAAGGGCATCAAGAACTTACCTGAAGAGTTTGTAACTAAAGCAGACTCACTTCCTAACGTGTTGAAGAAGATGGGTGCTAAGCAGGAAGAGCTTGACTTCTCAAAAATAGACTTACCTAAGTCCGGCAAAGTAACAAAAGCAGACTTAGTTAAGGCAGAGTCAGAGCGCAAAGACTTCTTCGAAGTAGTCAAAGGCTCAGGTGACTACAAAAACTACAGCTTGCCTAAAGGTAGAAGTAACCCTACATACCGTGAGAAAGTACTTACATTTAAAGAAGGCCCCGGCCGCATAGACGAAGCTAAGCAAAAAGCGTACTTCGCGCTAGAAGACGCTTTTGATGGCGGTGCTATAGATGTAGACGCAGCAGAGCTCAATAGACTGGCTGATGCAGCAGGCGTACCAAACGGCGTTAACATTGAAGACTGGTTAGTTGACAACCTGGATAACACTACGCACCTAGAGAAGTCTCGCTACACGTCTAGCCATTTTCCAGAGACACCTAACTACTTAATGCATACTCGTGTGTACGACGATAACATCGACGGCGTGCCTACTAGAGTACTACAGGAAGTCCAGTCAGACCTCCACCAAGCAGGTAGACAGCAAGGCTATGGCACTTCGACAGTAAAGGTAGATGAAAGTATGGCTAATTCTTTACTAACGCAAATAGACAACATAGAAGCAGAGTATGGCTTTAGTGCTAACGCTAATTCTGAGTACATGGCCGCTATTAGACAGTTATTTACTGGCACTACAGGCAGACCTGTAACCACTGCAGCTGACGAAGTTGCTGTTGACACGTTAGCTAATGCTGAAAGCTTAGATGACATAGTGTCGGCTTTTTCTGAGTCTCAAGGCATTCCTAAGTCGCCGTTTGAGAAGACCTGGTTGCGCAAAGGTATTGAGCGTGAGATCAACGATGCTTTAGACGAAGGTATGGGCCAGATTGCTATACCTATCAAAGGTAGTGTTGACGACCTACACCGTGGCGAAGGCGTTCAGAAGTGGTACGAGAACGTAGTAGCTAAGACCGCTGAAAAGATCGCCAAGTCTAAAGGCATGGACTTTGTACTTACTCAACCACCTAAGGTTGACGTTAGTTTTATCACTGAAGACTTTGTCAGTAAGGCTAAGGCAGCAGGCGACAAGATACCTATTGTTAAGATAGGCCAAGGTGTGCCTATAGAGGATGTTATAAACTCTGCACACGCTCGCAAAGATGCGATAGCTAATTACTTAGCTGAGCGAATGACGCCTGAGCAGCACGATATTGCTAGCGTTAGTAACTTAGTTGACTTTATTAGTTCTTATAGCGGTGATGTACCGTTTATACAGAAACTAATTGTAGATAACTCTGACGCAGGCGCAGACTTTGTTCAGTACGCGATCATGAAGCCTAAGGGTGGCACGCTGCAGCAAGCGATACCGGAAGAAGCTTTGCAAGCTGTACTGGATGGCCCAAGAGACGTAGCGCAACAGAAGTTATTAGACTTAGGCGTGACACGCTCAGAAGCACGAGACTTATTATTTGGAAACAAGACAGCTAAGCAAGTTGCAGACGCTGAGAAAGTACTTAAGGGTGGTGCTAAGCCTGAGTTCTCATTGTACTCTACACCTGCGGCTGCTATTGGTGCTGCTGCTATCATGCTTAGCGAAGGACATAGCGAGAAAGACATAAACTACTTGCTGTCTGAAGAGGGCTATGACAAAGCTGAGATTGAAGAGATCTTCGGTAAGGCTAATGCTGCTGCAACGATGAAAGCTGAAGGCTACTCGGATGAAGAAGTAAAGTCTGCTATTAGCCAGCAGGAAGAAGTCTCTATAGCTGATACTAACTCTGTAGCTGCTAGTGAACTACCTCCGCCTAAGCCTGGTCGTATCTCAGATGCATACCGTGCTCTAACAGGTAACGAGGGGCTTACGCCTAAAGAGCTCTTAGCTAAGATGGAAATAGCTTACCCTGACATGTCAGCGGTGACTACTAACGTTATAGGCTTCTTTGGTGACCAGGAAGCTCAGCGAGTCTCTGAAGAAGGCGTAGCTGCTTCGCGTAGTAGAATTGTTGACGAGATGGCTAACAGAGGCCTGCAACTGCGTTGGGACGATAAACAAGGTGACTGGATAGCTACTACCGAAGACGGCGAGTTTGTTGTTACTCCTGAGTGGTATAAAAGCTTCTGGGAAATGAAAGGCGAGCTAGTTGGTGCTGTAAGCGGTGCTGCTTTAGGACTTAAAGCCGGTTTAGCTGTACCTGTGCCGCACCCGCTTATTAAGTCTGGTTTAGGCTTCTTAGGTGCTTTAGTTGGTGGTGCTATCGGTTCAGTCGGTGGTACTGAGTTAGACTACATGCACAGCGCTATGGTATTACAGCAAGACTTTGAAGCTGAGATTATGGCTCGTAAAGCTATGACTGCAGCTGAGCTAAGTATTATCGGTGACACAGTTGTTGGTGCTGCATTTAAGATTGGCGCTAAGAGTTGGCAAGGCATAGTTAGGGCTAAGAACTTTATTAAGCACGGCTTCTTTGACAAGGCAGGTACTGCACTTAAAGAGACTATGTTTATTACCGACGAAGAGGCAGATGAGTTAGTTAAGAAGCTATCAGCTGTGTCTAACGTGCCAGGTAAAACTAAAGCAGAGAAGCGCATAGCTGCTGTAGCACTAACAAAGCCTGGCGCTGAAGACTTAGTTAAAGCAGCTGCAGCAGCAGACTCTACCGCTGGTCAAGCAATAGCTAAAGCAGTTAGTGAGCGTGCAGACGATTTACTTAAGACAACTAAGGGCTTGACAGATGAGAATATTGGTCGCTGGTTAAGAGAAGACTTAGAAGGTTATAAGACTTTAGTTAAGGATGAGTTCACTAGAGTTAAGACTGCTACAGCTACTACGCCAAGACTCAATATGTTTGAGTTTGATTACAAAGAGTTAGCTATAGACCCAGTGCTAGAGCGCTTAGGTAAGAATATAGAGAACCCTGATTTAGCTGCTAAGTTCTATAGACAAGCAGACAAGATACGCAGTATCAGTAAAGGTAGACGCTTACCTGACTTGCTAGACCTACGTAAGTTAGTTAATAAGTTTAGATATAACACTCGCATTAGCTCAGCTAAAGACTACAAGATGTTAGATGAGATAAGAGGTCGTATAGATAGTGCCATTGAAGCTGGCGCTAAGGCTACTATGGATAACCCTGACCAGTGGCTTAAGGCATGGCAGGCTTCCAACAAGTCGTATTCGGAGATGAAGATCTTAGAGAAGAATGCTTTAGCTAAGTTGTTGACTAGACCTGGTGTCTCTGAGAAAGCAATAGCTCAAGGGTTAACTAAGTATGCTAACTCATTAGACAGCACATTTGTTGACGTTCTAGCTAAGTTGCCTAAAAAGACTAAGACACAAGTTGAAGGCGCAGTTATTAATACGTTGACTGAGAAGTATGCTGAAGGTGCTGTAGGCGGCCAAAGAGCTATTAACTTCCCAGCATTAGCTGAGGACCTTAGAAGCATTTCATTGAGTACTCCTGAAGCTAGAGCTATGAAGCGAGCTATTAATGACTTATCTGAGGTATTCTTAAACGATATACCTTTGTCTAGAGCAGCTGGAGGTATTCAGATTCAGAAGTTCCAAAGCTTCTTAACAGCTGACCCGGTAATGAGGGCTAAGTTTGAGATAGCATCACAGTCATTTAACTGGGTTAAAAGTAAAGCACCAACAGCACAAGGCAGAGCTCTCACCTTAGTTAGAAAAGCAGCTAAAGTGTTAGAGCACCCTGCGCACTCTAAGTCTATTAAAGAACTAAGAGAAGCAGCAGGCGAAGCTGGCATTAACTTAGATAACCAGATCAACGAGTTAATGAAGGGCGCAGCTAAGCAGATGGCTGATGGTAGTGGTATGCCTAGAGCTAAGTTGTACGGCGACGGCAAAGTACTTGTAGCTAAGGGTAAAGGCGCAGAGCATTCTGTGCCGATCCATAGAATAGCAAGCGCTGACATGATAAAGCAAGTGTCAGAAGCTACAGGTATTAACTTAGCTGATAAGAAAGCATTAGACATGGCGTTAAAAGAACGTGGTTACATGGCAGCACAGCTTGGTGCAGATAAAGTAAGATTATTGGAGAAATAGAATGACTATTAGAAATGTCACTAAGAACTTTGTAGGCATGGAAGACTTGCAGTGCGGCGTTGGCCAGATCAACCAGGTACGCGACGCAACAACGTACAGTATGGGTAAGATCGATGTACCATACGCAGTTAACTCAGAAGCAGAGATGCAAGCACTCGACGTCACACGATTTACTAACGCTCGTGTCTGTAGTTCTAGTACAGAGTTTACCGACTACCGCTATGACGCAGCGGACGTCACTGGCGTCTTACCAGTCTCAGGCAGTGGCTCTTGGCTAATCGCTAATAGGACTAAGTCGGCAAATAATCTTGCTACTGTTGCCGCATTAAAGGCGTCTACGCTACTAGTGTCAGGCGATGTAGCAGAGACTGTAGGCTACTACGATGGTTGGGCGGCGGTGCTGATGCCTCAAGGAGGAGCTAGATATACTATCGCTACCTTAGCTGAAGTAAGAGCACAGAACGGGGACGGTGCTTGGGTTCCTGATGAGTACTTAGATCATACTTTAGCTAATGGAAATGTAGCAGTGCTCGACATTGGAGGCGAGATCAATGTCAAGACAGGGGGAGCTAAGATTGATGGCAGCACAGACGATTACCTACCTATGCTGGCCTGCGCCAAGAGAGGGCGCCCATTACACATACCTAAAGGTATTTGCATTATAGGCACAGGCTTAGACTATAACGCCTTAGATGCGGCAGGGTTTGATGTAAGAAACGTTATCTGGCGCGGTGATGGTAGCGATGATAAAGCTGGAACTGTCTCCAGTACTACAATTAAGTATACTGGCTCTGGCGTATTTTTAACACTAGGGAATATACCAACAAACTACCAGCCAACTATTGTTATGGATAACTTGTATCTGTCTGGCGCGGGGAATATAGGCCACACAGCCGGAGTCTATTATGGATTCCAGACAGTAACTGATGGATCATCGGGAACTCCTGACACTCAAACATGTATGCTGTTAAAAGGTTCTGGGGTATATCACTCGAAGATAACTAATGTGATTTTTAGGTACTGGGATGTTGGCGTGGATCAAGACTCTTATGTATTCGGTCTAAATCTAGTATCTTGCACTTTCCGAACTTGTAACGTTGGGTGGCGAGTAGGCAACAACTGTACGTCAAGTACTGCTTATAAGTGTGAGTGGGCAGGGTGCGCAGTAGGTGTTCACTTATACAGCTCTAACCAAAACATAACTATTCAAAGCAGTACCTTCGAAGCCATGCCGGCAGGAACTGGAATGCTTATATCTGCGGGTGAAGCGACTCTTATTGAGGGGAACTACTTTGCAGACCGCTTCGATATTATTGGTGCAGATGCAGCGACTCCAACAAATGGAGCGGGAGTAATCAATACTGTATGGTGGAGAAATAACTTTGGAGGCTCGATATACTTAGGCGATGGAATAAGAAATATTTTCTTTGAAAAGTCTATGATTAATACAATAACAAATGAGTATTCATTTGCAGGAACAAGCGTAACAAGGAGAGTGATTGTCGAGCCTAACTGCTACGATATAGACCAAAGAGTACTTCCAGATGTGCCAGTAGCTAACTTTATGAAGCCTTTAACTGCTACAGCCGAGAACTTCTTAGGCGCTCAAGTTGATGAAATTATACACGGGCAAGGTGGAACATCTTGTAATCGTAATGGTGTACAAACATTAACGACAGGTGTAGCAGAGGCAATCATATGGACTTCTGAAAACTATGATGAAAACAACCTACATAGCTTATCTGTAACCCCTGAGCGAGTCATTGTCGATAGACCTGGAAAATACAATATTTCCTCTGGGCTTTCTTATGCTTCAAACGCTGTAGGTTATCGACGTACAGAGATAAGAATTAACGGGGTTATTATTGCGCCAGACTCAAGAGTACCAATTACTGGTGGCAATACTCAGGTATCCTTATCGCTTACTGTTGAGTTAACAGAAGATGATTATATAGAGTTATGGGCATTACAAAACAGCGGCGGAAATCTTAATACAATTTCAGCAGCGGGTGACAGGCCGTATCTTAATGTGCAGCTTTTATCTTGATTAAAGTAATACCGCCGCAGAGAACTACAGATGTGCATGGATCGGGAGCTTGGCAGGCTCCTAGGTCTTATGGTAAGCATCGTGGTATTGATATAGCTATATTGCCAGGGTCTGCTATGCTTAGCTCAACTGTAGGCATGATAACTAAGTTAGGCTATATGTACAATGACGATCTTAGTTATCGTTACGTGGAAGTACAGACGCCGCTTGGCTATAAAGTTAGATACTGCTACGTCCAGCCTATACTTGATCTAGGTGCGCATGTTAGCTTAGATCAACCTATAGGCTTAGTGCAAGACATAGCTAAGCGCTATGAAGGTATAACACCGCATATTCATCTTGGAGTGAAAAATCCTCAAGGCGAGTATATCAACCCTGAAACTTACTTTGGAGAAATGCATGATTAAAGTACTAATACTAGCAGTGTTCTTAGCTCTAGCAGGATGCTCAGGCTGTTCTAATACGCCTAAGACAGTTGCGCAAGCTCAGACCATTAGCTATAGTCAGATAGCATCTGCTATGGATGAAGCTAACCGTTTGTACACCTTAGGTGCGCTTACGGATGAGCAGCACAAAGCAGTGTATACAAGGCTACTCAGCGCCTACGACCTGACAGTCCAGGCTGAAGGTTACAAAGCGCTACCTGGTTTGTTAGCACAGACTAAGGATGAAGTTACTCGTATTTTCAATGAAGCTAAGGGGATGTTGCAATGAATGTAGGACACGTGCAGTTAGCTATTAGTGCGCTAAAAGCTATCACAGAAGCAATACAAGATCGAGTAAATCAGAGCGATAAGCTAAATGCTTTGTTTGAAAGAGCGATAGCCGAAGACCGTGATTTCACGGTAGAAGAGGTTAAGGAGTTTCAGCTCTTAGCTAAGGAAGCATTAGATAGAGCAGCAACGTTAAACCCTACAATCGGAGCGTAGAAATGTTTTGGTTACTGGTAATAGCTCACGCTATAGTTATTATTAAAGGCGTTATTTTCTTGTACAAAGATGATTGTAGAAACTCTGATGTAGCAATAGTTGCTAACATCATAGCTATCTCTGCATTCTTTGAGATAGCACAGCTTTGCTCGGTACTAAACTTATCTACAGTTTGGTCCTACTTTGCTTTGTTTAACAGCGTGTTGTATTACACCACAATACACGGGCTAGAGGAGAGGCAAGTTGGACGAGGTTCTTGCAAAGTTAGCTAAGGCTGCAATTAGTTATACTGACTGGATCGTGGTAGGTGCGCCTGCTATGTTTGGCGCTATGGCTAAGTACATGTATGATAATGTTCGTAAAGATGCTGCTTTTAGTTTTGCTGTCTTCGGTACTAATATATTCTTAGCTTTCTTTGCTGGGAATGTGGTGCACGAGTTCCTCCCTGATAGCTACGCTAACGAAGGAGGAGTTTTGATGGTGACAGGCTTTTGCACTTACCCAGTCCTAGGGTTGATTGAGCGCAAAGCCTCTACCGTTATTAAAAAGTTAAAGCAGTCTTAACAGAGTCGAGGTCATAGGCAACTAGTGCTATGCCTCCTCTCTTTCTTATTTCCAGTACATTCCACTCTTGTAGCTTAGTAGGCTTATTAGCTCCATATTTAACTTCAATAGCAAAAAAACGGCCCCAATGAGTACAACCAACAATATCAGGAATTCCGCTGCGATTGCAAACAATAGTTTTGAAAACATAGTGACCTTCATCCTTTAACCATTTAAGTATTTTAGCCTGAACTTTCTGCTCAGACATCGTCTCTACTCCTAAAACCTAAGAACACTGGAAACCTGGGCTTGCCCTTAGGTCCAAAGCCCTGGAACTTAAACTTAGCTAACTTGCCTACACTAGACAGGTCATGCCAGTACTCGTGTCTCTGTGCAGATGTAAAACCTGTACCTAGCTTGAACTCTACAGTACCGCGACGTGTATTCAGATGACAGACAAAAGCGCCAAGAGTATTACCAGGTACCATGCCAGCTTGCTCGTGACTTCTCTTAGTTTGACCAAGCTCACCAACATCAGCAGCGTTCTCATTATGCATTAGCTCTTCCATGTCGACTATCTCAGCTTCAGTGTCATCGAACTTCTTTAGTTTAAGCATCCAGCCCTGGTTAAGTGTACTACGGCCAAACTTGTACGGAGCAGAAGGGTCTCTTACTATAGCACCCTCATAACCTTCTTCTAACCACTCAGACCACAGCTCTGCTAACTGTTCAGCATTGTCTACCCACACTTGTGGCACGTATCTAACGTAAGGGCTATCGACTCCTTGAGCATGCAACTTAGCTCTTATTACCCGATGCGAGAATCTAGCTTCAGGGTTTTCAAAGCTGTCGAAGACGTTGTAGTAAAACTTAGGCTTGCCTGCTACACTCATTATCGCTGACTGGACAGAGTTAAAGTCACCGTCTACCATTAGCTCACCGTCTAGGTGGTCTAAGTCTAAGGTACTAAGCGTGTCTCGTACGTGCCTGTTAGGTATTGCTTTCAAATTACGGCTAACTGCTTGGCCATCGATTATTAAACAACGAATACCATCAAGCTTAGGTGAAGCTAATACTGGGTACTTAATGCCGTCTAAGCCTGGCACTGTTGAAGCTGCTAACATTGGTTTAAACTTGCTCATATCTTACTCCTGTCAAATACTGAATCTACAAAGTTACGTTTGTTTACTGAAACTGTCTTATACACTTGCTCGCTTAAGCCTTTCTTAACTAAGAGATAGTGCACAACTATTGGCTCTGTACGCATCTTATTAGCTTGTCTAGCCCTGCGCTGAGTGTGTCGTGCAGTACTGAAGTCCTGGCTGTATATGACCAGGTGCTTAGTCTTATGCAAGTCTACACCCTCTGCAAATGAGGTGGCCTGAAGTATCTCAGTGTCAGGGAAGGCTTCTCTAAGCTTTATACCTTCAGCGATGTAGTTGTACATTATCACGACGTCACTGAGGTCACTGAATGTGTCCTTGATGTACTGAATCTTCTCATCGTTAGCTAATATGATATTGTTGTCTTCAATCTTAGCTACCCCACCTTCTAACATGTGAAGGCTAAATCTTAGCTTAGTCTTGGTGTCACACACAAGCCAGCCTGCTTTAAGCTGGATTATGTTGTGCTCTAGCAACTCATTGTATACTGCCCTGGTATTGTCAGATAACTGAATGTAGTGTAACCTGTCTACAGGCTCTTGCTCAAAGCCAAGCTCTACTCTAGTCTTAGTTATGAATAGATGCTCTACAGTACCTAAGACCAGGTCTTTGTCACAGCGATCATATTGATTGATTTGTATACCGTTAATCTCTATAGTATAAGGCTTGCCAAAAGTCTTAAACCAAGAGTAGAAATTTGGGTACTTCCTCCAAGGAGAATAAGAGCTAAGAGCAAACTGATGGTATAGCATTTGTGGACCTTGCGCATGTGGCGTAGCGCTAAGGTAAATAATAGGCTTTTTGCGACAGAGTTCACGGAGACCCTTCCACATCGCGCTAGGCTTTGGAAAAGAACTAATGTAGTTATGCGCTTCATCAAGGATGATAAGGTCATAGTCGCTCCCATGCTTGTGTGCCTGGTGGTAGTTAGTAACAGTGTAGCAGCACTTGTGAGGATAAGCAGTTAATGTGTCATGCCATCCTGGTAATGCTGCTTTCTTAGTTACGACTAACACATTGAAGTGCAGTCGTCTAGGAATGATCTTAGCAGTAGATAGTTTCTCACACGCAACTATTGTAGCTAACGTTTTACCAGTCCTTTCCATAGCGGCTATGTAAACAATGCCGTTAGCTTTTAGTATACTCACAGCTTCTTTAGCCATCTCAACTTGATAGTCATAAGGCTTCATTTTTTGTTCCACGGAGTTTTCCCTTTACCTGCTAGAGAACAGTTTTCACTTCTTGTAAGCCATCTGCAATTGCTAGGATTATACCCTTTAGTTGGGTCTATCCTGTCAATAACTAGACCTTCTGCCCAGCCATTTTGTAAGGCCCAGTTTTTAAAGCCTTCAAACTTCTCCCACTCTTCAGCGTACCAAATATCTAGCTTGCCATAGTATGTAGAAGTTGTATCTTTGCATCTGGACTTTAGGCACTTCCAAGACTGATACAAGCCAGTATAACTCCATCCATGCTTAACATTCTTCACTTTATTATGAGAGTGCATGCTTTTCTGAGTACACTCCAGGCAAGACTTTATAGTGCCATGCACGACATTGCCAATGACGGACTCTCTAGTATTACCACAGGAGCAAGAAAACAGGTACACTTTCCTGCCCGTCGGCTTTTTACCGGCAATGCCTATGACTGTAAGAGAACCGTAAACTTGTCCAATATTCTTATTTTTCTCTATCAAATGCATCATCTATTTCTATCCCATATAGTAACTCAAAACGTTCAGCTACTTCTGTACTCATGCGAGTATTTCTTAGCCACTGATTTATGGAGGTGGAGGACGCCATACTTAAAGACTTAGCCAACCTATATCGGCTAAGCCCTTTAGTCCGAAGCACCTCTCTTACCGCTTCGGCTGTTAGCATTAGATTTTCCCGTTCACAAATGGACAAGTGTTATACTCACCGCAATACTTATTAGAGCACAAGTAGTACTTAGGGTTACCACGTAGAACAGTCTCGATAGGCACTAAGTCCTTAGAGATAATCTCCAGCGTGTCAAGCATGCCGTTTATCAGAGCTTTAGCTTGAGGCACGTTGGTCTCCATAGTAAGTATCATACCCTCAGCACCGGTCTTCTTAAGCACAACACCCTGGATTAGGTTATGCTGCACATCGATGCCATTAGCTTGAGCTAAGTACTTGTAGATAGACTGCTGAGTAGTATAGTTAGGAGTAGATGGCTTACGCTTAGACGTCTTAACATCAGCGATCGTATCCTTAGTTATATAGTCAACAGTACCACCGAGCTCAGTGACAAACGGGTGATCAATATCTACTTTGTAGAACTGCTCAACAGCATCAGGTATTTTAGTAAACGGTGCTATGTCATCTACAAATGCTTCAGTACCACGTAGTATCTCAACTGCAGCAGTACCAGCATTCTCACCGTCATCAAACTGCACACCGTCATGAGTGTCTTCTTTCCAGGCTTCCATCGCGGCATCAGTTAGCTTACTTAGGTTAACATCTTTCTTACCAGTAGCCATCGCATCTTGCCACATAGCTTCTACGCCAGCATGAATACTTGTACCGATAGAAGCACGCGCACTAGGTATCGTACGCTTGCCTTCTAAGAACGTTTTACCCCACTGGTAAGCGCAAGAATAAAAGTTATCTACTGATGAAGGGCGGATGCGTATATCTTCATTATTTATTATGATGCTCATTGTATTAATACTCCATTAAAAGTCCGTCACGGACAAATCTGACGCGTATATGGCCAAGTTTTAACAAGTCCATCGCAATAATATTCTCATCGTACCAAGAGCTGTCAGTAACCGGCTCTGGACAATTTAGTTCTACAATACCCGACTGGATAAGAATCGTCACACAGGAGACACATGGAGCCTTGGTGCAGTAAACAACCCAACCTTCCACATTACAATGTGCATTCATAACAGCATTTATCTCAGCATGCACAGTAAGCTTGTTCTTAATCCCCTTGTCTCGCAGCCACTCCTCACAGTCAGGTATCCCAGTAGGAAGCCCGTTATAGCCCATCGAAAACTGTCTTGCTTTTGGACTGACTATAACAGCTCCTACTTTACAGTCGGGATCTTTACTCCATGACATAGCCTCATTAGCTAAGTTAAAACAGCGCTGATCCCACTTGTTCATCTTAATTGCTCCAGTAGCTCTTCAGTTGTACCGTTATTATCGATATAGTCAAAACGCTCAGGGTCAAAGCTAAGCTGCATAGAATCTTTAGGCTCTAGAGGCACTCGTTTACTAGCGTCAACCCATACAACCATACAATCAAACTCAGCCATTACAGCTTCAAGTTCATCCTTAGCTCTAATACCACAGTAGATGTCGTTCTCTTCAAAGATAAGTCTACCTAAGCGAGCCTTGTCATCTTTACAGTATTCAGCAATAATATTATGCCACTCAGCTCTATGATGGGCACGGTCGTTAAAACACTTCTTCACTGACTTGTAGCCATACTTATCTTTAAGCTTCTCGAATACAAACTCAGCGCACACTTCACTGGAGCCTTTATACTTTAAACCTAGCTTCTCAGCTACGTGCTCAGCTACAGTATCTTTACCATGGCGAGCATGGCCAATGATGATTAGCTTACGTGTCATGCTATCTGCTCCACTATTGCGGCTATGCCAGGTACAGGCGACTTGAAGTAAGCACCCTTATCTTTGTTATTAGCTTTGACATCAGAAGCAGTCTTCTTAACTGTCTTACTGTCGTTGCTATCGCATAGCACAAGCATGCACTCAATAATTTGTTCAAACGTTAAGCCATAGTCTAACATCTGGGCTTGAGCGAATAAAGCTGTAGTAAGCGCATAGCTAAGTTGTAGGTCAACATTGTCAGCTCGCTCTAGGCAGTCGATAGTAGCAGAGCACAATGTAGCAGGATCAACAAACCTGGCAGACATCTCATCCGTTATCTTAAAACAGTCTCTTGCAGCTTCAGGAGTGATCTCTTGCTCTAGCTTCCACATAACACCGAAGGCTACGAATACTACGTCGCATAGCTCATGTACACAGTCAACTAAGTTATCAGCTTCCATCCACTCACGCTGTTCTTCTCGTAGCAGCTTAACTGCTAGCTCATGGTTATATTCTCGGTCGTAGCGAAATGCATTCCATTTAGCTACTCTATTAAATACTTGTTCCATTTCTTTCTCCTAGCCGTGAAGCTTAAAGCGTATAGGTTTTTCAGGGTTGTAGTTTAGTAACTTCAGATCTTCAGGTACAAAGTTGCAGAAGTTAAGTCTAGTGATATTGTACAGCCAAAGCACTGGCGTGTCATCCATAGCATAAGCTTGCTGTAGGTAATCGTAAGCTCGCTCTTCATGGCTGGCATAGATATGAGTGTCACCGAAGTCCATCTTGATAGTACCAGGTGTAAAGTCAAACTCATTAGCTATAGCGATAAGCCAAGCTGCAGCAAAGATCATGTCTGACGGTAAGCCTATCATGACATCTACAGAGCGTTGAGTCCATATCATACTTAGTACTTTATTGTCAGACACATGGAACTGATAACTATAGTGACAGCACGGTAAGCTTAGTTCACCTAGTCTATCAGGGCGCCATGAGCTAATGATCATACGACGGTTAGCTGGGTCTTTCTCAAGCATTCGCTTTAGCTCAGCGATCTGGTCTACACCATTAAAGTCAAACCACTGATTGCCGTAGTCTACATTCAAGTCACCAGTGTCTTTATCAGCCCACAGCTTCCAGTAGTTACAGCCCCATCGCTCAAAGTCTGCTACATTCTTAGGCGATCTTAACATAGCAGCAAGCTCACCAAGAACTCCGTCAGGGTATAAAGTACGCCCTTGGAGTATAGGGAAGCCATCGCGCAGGTCAGCAGTAAGCGACGTACCAAAGATGGAGAATGTCTCAGCATTCCTGGTCTGTCTTAGTTCACCTGTCTTAAGCACTTGTTGTACTAGCTCACAATATTCAAGTTCAAACGGTTGCATCTACATTTACCTCTATTTGATTTACTGGCCAAGATTCAATGTCGCCGTTATCTCTAAGGATAATGCCGACAGGATACACTTCACTACTGTCACCCTCAGTTGCCCAACCTAAGACAGTACCGTGGCCTTCAAACTTCTTAAGCGGGAAGTCAGGGCGTCTATCGTCTAGTACCTGCTGTGGCGGCATAGGCATCTGGTGTACCCGGTTATCACCGTTGCGTGCTACCCACTCTTCTCTTATCTTAGCTAGTATCTCATTATTTTGTTGCACACGGCTTTTGTGTGCGTATAGTTCAACTTTCATTTACTCTCTCCAGCATTGCCATACCGTCTAGCTGGTATGACCATAAGTCTTCGATGTCATCATTCTCGATGTCACCCCAGTTGTAGCCCACTTTTACATCTACAGGCATTGGAAGGTCTTTAATGTCGTATAGCTTTGACATTTCAAACCAGGCTTCTTGCATTGCTTCAGCTAATTTAATAGCCACTTCTTCATAAATCTTACAGTCGTCAGGTGCGTCGATGATAAAGCTATCGTGGATGAAGTTTACCAGGTACACATCTTGCTTAGCCCACTCGTTAAGCGTAGGACCAAGGTAGTGTAGAGCTAACTTAGCTACCTCAGCACCTGCTCCCTGGTTCTCAATGTTTAGCTGGTCAGTCATCATCTTAGCTTTATACTGTCTACCCATAGGAGTAGAGCCAAGTCTACCTTGCTGAAATGCTCTGATGCCCTTTTCTTGCCAGGCATAGATTTCACGCCACAAGTTTCTCCAGCGACCTCTGTCTCTAGTAGCTGCTCGCTTGTCTAATAGTATGTTAGCTGTCTTAACTAAGATAGATATTAGCATGTCGATGCCACCACCGTACAAGAAGCTAAAGTTGTATGTCTTACTTAGCTGACGTTGTGCTTTAGTCCAGTCTTTGCCAAAGATCATTTCAGCAGTAAAGCCATGCAAGTCTTCACCGTCTCTGAAAAGCTTCTCCATAGCGATGCATCTAACGATTGCACAAATAGTGCGTAACTCAAGCTGAGCGTAGTCAGCATATATGAGCACACGATTAGCTTCTCGTGAGTAGCCAAACACACGTTTAGTGGCCCTCGGTAACTGCTGTAGATTTTGATCGTTGCTAGTAAGCCGGCCAGAGCGAGCAGTAGGTTTAAATTTGCCATAGATCCTATCATCCACTGTGTCAAACTTATCTAAGAAACTATTCTGCTTTCTTAGCTTGCGAACAGTTCTCACGTTAGCTGCTTTCTCATTGCCCTCCAGGGAGAACCTGGCCAAGGCTAGATCGTCAGACTCATCTTCGCCTATGTAGGGTCTAACCTGTTGCCAGGAGTTGACGTTGATAGGTACGTTGACTTCTTTGATCTTAGCTTCATTAGACTCATACAGGTCAAACAGTCTCTGCTTATCTACAGGCATGCCATTCCATTGGAAGTCTAAGCATCGACGTAAAGTCAAGATGTCTAGCTTGTAGCTAGGGTCATCTATTTTATGCTTTACAGCTTCCCAGATAGCAGGCATGTAGAACACATCAGTAGCGGCGTACAACAGTTGCTCTTCTGATAGCTTAAGTGCGTCCCACTTAGACTTCTGCAATTTCTTTTTGTCCAGCATCTGTCGCTCATACGGGTCGTACTTTAAAGCGTAAGTCATAACAGCGTCTAAGCTAAAAGCTTCTTCAGCAGGGAATGCTAGCCTAGCTAAGAACAATGTGTCGTTAACTAAGTCAGGTATATTCCTGGTGCCAGAGTTTTGCTGTATCGTTGTTATATCATAGTGAGCGTTGTGGTACACATTGTTATAAGACTGCAGGATAGCCATCATCTCAAAGAGACTAGGCCACTCTACAAGCACAACGTGTGGTAAGTGAGGCTGATACATTTGTAACAACCGCACCTTACCATACAACCCACAAGTCTCAGTATCCAAGAATAAAGGCTCATCTTTGTTGACGTTTTCAAACGCATCAACTAGTGTGCTATAGACTTTATAAGGCGTCTTCATGACCAGCTCTCCGATGCTTTTATTAAGTGCTTAGTAGCTACGATAGCATGTTTACGCATGTACTGCTTATTCTTTTCAAAGTAAGTCTTTAGTACCTGGTTAGGTTTAGCTACTATTATTAGACCACGAGCTTGTTGCAACGGTGAAGTACTAACAGCATCAAACTCACTATCACTGCAAGCTATGACAACATTACTATAGCCTTGAGCTTCTAGGCTACTCTTATGCCGTTGATCCCTAGCAATAATAGCACCAGGGTTGCGGAGCATAAAGTCCTTATAGCAGAGGTTCTTAACGTTATCGTTCAAAATACTAGTAGAGGTAATGAACGTGACATCACCACGACCAGAGTTAACCATCGTAGCCAGCTCTTTGTCTTTCTTCGCTTTAGACCATAAGTCGCTAGTCTGCCACTTAAGATCAAAGTCTGCAACAGTCTGACGGTCACGCTCGAGCTTTAAATACTCAGGCTTAAAATTGTAAGAATGTTTTAACCCAGTGTTGCATACAAATAAGCTATTAACATACAGCCTACTAGGTAAGTCAACTAATATACTACCAGCAGTGCCTTCAATAACTTCACCATTAAACGGTGATAGTAATAAGCAAGACTCCTTGATACTAGCTATTTCAGCATCAGTTAAACCAGCTATATCAAATGTTAAACCTGGGTTCTCAAAAGACTCTTCAGTGTCAATGAACAACTGCACACATTCAAAGTCTTCTGAATAAGCAAGCCTAGGCCTCCAGAACGAATCACCGTTAAATATTGCGACATCTTTACCTTGTCTAGCCAATACTAATAAAGCTAATTTATAGCCTTCGCCAAACGAACCAATCTTTGAGCTATCGGCGCACTTAGTTGAGACACCTAATAACAATGTCTTAGGCTCTAGTTTAACACCACGTGAAGTAATGCGCATACTACCTTCAGCAAACTGACACTCAAATGGGGAGTCACTATCTATTGCGTTCTGTAGTAGTTCACGTACAGCTTCAACAACTCCCCAGTGTGCGACGTAGTCTATCGCTAGCGGCAGAGCATACGTCTTCATAGTCTCACCAACTTGACTGTCTCAGCCCGCTCTTCGTCAGTTAAAAACTCTAGGCTTGACTGTCGCAATTCAGATTGACGCTTTCTTGCTTCAGCCTTACGTAGCTTTAGTTGGACTTGCTTCTCCATTTCCATGCACTCTTCAAAGTGTGTCATGTCTACTTTCTGCACGATCCACTTATAGTTCACGCCTGGAATTAAATCTACTTCTAGCGGGTCAAGTACAGCTCTTACCTTAACGCACTGGTACTCTTTAGATGGAGTTTGTACAACTACAAAGTCATCTACTTCTAAGTCAATAAGAGTTTTGTACGTATACTCTTTGCTGCCAGTGTATGGAGCGAAGACAATTGATACGAATTTGAATTTAGGGTTTTCTGTAAGGAAGGTATCTGATAAGTTCATTTTATAGTCTCCTGGACTGTTGTTTGTGGTTTGTTTAGTAGCATACTTTAACCGGTATGCTAGCGGCTACTACTTTAGCTTACAAGCGTGGTCCAGCTTTAGGTGCTTCTTTTTCTTCAACACCTTCGCCTTCCCAGCCTTCATCGCCAGTCCAACCTTCATCATCGCCATCTACTGCATCAAAGCCAGCGTCATCAGAGAACTCAACAAGCTTGATGATCTGGATTGCGTTTAGGTAGAACGTTACACCCGCATCGACAACTGCACCTTGCTTAGACGTAGTAAGGTAGATGTCATACGCGCCAGCGACAGAACCGATAGAACCGTTACCGATCTTAGTCTGCCCAAGAGCTACTTCTTTGCCCTTAGAGTTGTAAGTCTTAACGATAGTAGGTGACCCGTCAGGCCAAGCAACACCAGTCTTAAATGCTAATAGCATACGACCAGTAGCTTCTTTGATAGCTTCACCGTCTTCATCAGTTTCAGCGGTTTTACGCATCTCAGGATAGAAGCCAGTAGACTTAGGTTCTTTGATCTTCTTAGGACGATTGTCATTCCAGAAGCCATCAACGTCAGCTATTAGCTTAGCCCATGCAGGCTCTTTAGGGTCAAAAGCTACTGTCGCGACGTACTGCATTTTGCCAGACAGATTCTCTTTACCTTCGCCAGTGATTGTTACCCACTGAAACTCGCCAGTGATAGGAGTTTTTACTTTAGTGATTGTCGTACTTTTAGCCATGATTGTAGTCTCTTGTAGTTACTATTAATTGCCTGGGTTATCCCAAACAACGGATACATTATCTCATGTTTTGATAAATTTGTTAAATAATATTTTGGAATAAGAAAATTATTTTTTATTCCCTGTTGCCTTTGCTGTTATAACAGGCGTCTTGTCAACACCAGTAGTCTTCGTTGTATCGATAGCTGGCTTAACTATAGTAGGCTCTACCGTCGGTGCAGGTGTGCTTAGCAGCTCTGGTGCAGGCACGCCTTGTAGCTTATGCACATCAATGCACTCTAGTGTCAAGTCATCAAACTGTACTATTGCGGTGCCGTTACTGTTCCAGGCTACAACTGTGCCCTCTGTCTTAGGCGCCACATTTTGAGCTAATGCTTGCTCAGTGTTTATCTTGTAAACTAATACTCTCATACTATTCTCCTAGGTTGTTATCACGTAGTTACGTGCTCGGCTTATTGCCACGTACATTAGCTTCAAGTACTGAGTGTAGTCTATCTCAGCAGCTATAGCTAAATCTTCTGTGTCCAGGTATACAGTACTGTAGGTACTGCCCTGGCTCTTGTGTATTGTCATAGCGTGAGTGAAGTCAACGCATACAACGCAGTCATTGAATGTGAGGAAGTCGCGCCAAGCTTTAGCCCTGGTCTTAGCTAATGGATTATCGCTATTGACCTTAGCCCACGCTGCAGCTTTTACACCGCGGTGCTTCATCTCTATAGCTCTGTTACTGTCTGCAGCAGCTTTTATCAGAACCTCCTTAGTTACCTTGTAGTTATGGTGACCGAAAATGACAGCAAATGTATCTATGTTATCATCTTCATCTATTAGGTTCATATACTCACAACACTGCATGCGTAGCAGATGCTCTAAAGTCTTATACTTACTGTTAAGCGCCAGGCTGTCATTGCCGTACGGCTTAGCTATCTCGTAGACCAGGTAGCTAGGTACCATAGCATCTAGTGTATAGAACTGTCTATTGCTAACACAGAATACCTTGTCGTCTTCCTTAGGTACCTCTCTGCCCTGGGCTAATGCGTTCAAGCTTTGCACACGCTTGTTTGTATACGCAAGCATGATACCGTCAAAGTTATCAAGCTTTCTGTCATGCTTGTACCAGCCAGCTATGTCTTGTTTACGCGTGAATGCCGCGCTCTCAATCAACGGTTCTGGCTTGCCTCCTTCAATGAAGCTAACTAACTGTCCAAGTGTCTCCATCAACGGGTTGTCTGCTGCCTGGCGGTATACCTTAGTTAAGCTTACCTGGTACTTACCGTAGGGTTGTACTGCCTGGGCATCTCCTACTGGAGGCAACTGGTACGGGTCTCCAAGCCACACTACCTTTAGCTTAACCTCAGCCTCACTGTCCTGAGCGTCACGTATGTCCATGAGGTCTCGTTCACCGACCATAGAATATTCGTCTATGAATAGTATAGCCGTCTTTTCTGTGTCTCCATGTTTGCGTGAGACCTCCACATGACGATGTGAAGATGCATCAGTGTTTATCGTCGGACGCTTCTTCAGGAAGCTGTGTAAGGTCCTCACGTTCGCATTCATCGGCAATGCAGACCTAAGGATATTGCAAGCCTTGTGAGTGAAAGCGCAGACAGTGTAGTCTATCTCATCATCCGTGCAATACTCTATTAGTTGTGCCAAGCCAGTAGTCTTACCAGTGCCAGCCCTCCCAGTGACGTACATGTCCCAGCCCTGGTCGTCAGCCAGGAATTGTGTGAATGTATTAAGCATCATCTATCTCCTCATTGTCGAATACGTTGCCTGCAAAGCACGCTAGTTTGTAGTAGTAGTTCTTCTGCCCACTGGCACTACTGTCTTTGATCTCAATGCCTGCACCACGGATTGCTTTGTTAAGCGAGCGCATGTTGCCTTTGAAGTCAGTCATAACTTCATACAGCTCTTCAAGCTCGTCAGAATGCAGTCTACCGTTAGCTATAGCAGTGATTATGCGTGGGCAACTATACGTTATTGCCAACTCTTTAATATAATCCAGCATGCCATGCTTCATTGCATAAGCTAACTTGTGTGAAGCGAACATACTGTCTGCTATTAGCACGTGCTTAGACGCAGTCACTGGCGGCTTCATGTACTCTGTATTAGAGCACGGCTTCACTTGTGTAGCTAAGTAATAACAGAAGTCTTTAGTCTCACTCATGATCTGAGAGTGCACCTCAGTAACGTCATCAACCCAGTCTGCTTCTAAGAGCACGTTGGGTGTAGGAAGCAAAGCAATTCGACGATCTCCGTCTTCCATGCCAAAGGGGTTAGAATTAGCAGTACTAATGAAAGTAGCGTTATGGCTATAGGTAAAACCATCAGTTCGCATCTGTCTGATTTGAACGTTCTGCTTTCCGGTATACGCTTTGAGTTTGCCAAATGCCTCCTCCTTATCTCGCATAGTAGTAAGCTGATTGCCGTACTCGTCCAGCTGAACAAAATAAGTATCAAGTAACCATCCATTAAACATCTCCAGGAATTCTCTAGTTGTAGGTCTTGCCATCTTACCCATGATCTTCTCTAGTATCTGCACCACAGTGTCTTTACCAGAGCCTTGCACACCTAAGAAGTACAGCATCACCGGTGAGTATTCAAATGTCGTTAGCTTACGCTTGAGGAAGCCTAGCAGATATATCCGCATCTCATCTTCAGGTATCAATGTCTCAAAGAACCTAAGTGTTGTGACAGGCTTCTTGTACAGCGGAGCATAAGCTTCAGGGTCGCCTAGTATAGCTAACTCAGGTGTTCTGATGAACGTGTTCAGTGTCCTGGCAGTAGGGTCGTCATCAGCAAAGAAGCCGAACGGTCTGTTAGGTGTAGCAGTGACGTTGATAGTAGGTAGTGCTGCTTTTAGCTCATTCTTCTTAAGTATATTTATAGCAACAGAGCCAACAAAAGCAACCAGGTCATTGTCACGGGCAAAAGCTTTTACTTGCTCATTACTGACGTCTACACAATAGTACATGTTTCTGCGATCATCAAAACCGAGTTCAATACTAGACTGGCGCTTAGTATGTAGAATAAGCCGGTAAGACGACCAATTCTCGTCGTACTGCCAGATCGAGACGCCATCAATGCTAGACTTGCCAGAAACCATAGGGTCAGTGATAGTATTATCAAGCCTATCCGCATCCATTGCATCGGGCCAAAGTCCATTGATGTCATGCATTGCAGCATTGTATAACTCCTCGTCTATGCTTATGTCAGAACCTAAGATAGCACTTACCTTTGAGAGATACTCACTGCCACGGCCTTCAGGTATGTTCTCTGGATGCAGGAACCCTTGTTGCACGTACTGCGGTGTGTCTCTAAAGTCTTTAGGCGTAATTATTTTAAATAGTCCAGGTAGAAACTTTCTACCGTCTACAAACTGTTTAACTAAGGGAGCAAGACAGTTAGCGGTCATCACATTCTGCTTTAGCTGTTGCAATGCAGGTGGCGCGCTACTCTGTGCTTTCTTTAGTTGTTGCAACAGAACTAAGGTAGAGTGCGGTAGTGGCTTAAGCTTAGGTAGCTGTCCAGACCATGGCACCTTTGTCTCGTTAGCATCTGTAGGCAAGTACACAAAGCCATCATCAGCATACACGTCCAGGGCTAGAGTGCCGTCGTTAACGCCGAAGCCATTAGGAAACTCTTCGCTATACTGGTATATGAATGTGCCACACACTTTCTCAGTGCCATCTTTGTTTAGCTTACCCTTAGACATGAATATGAATGTGTACTCAGGGTCTAGTGACCTAAAGAGCTCATAGGCCACGTCATTGTCACAATCTATAGCTATGATGTCAGAGCACTTACCAGTCATGGTACCACCGAGCTTTGATGTGACGGTGTTCTGCTTTTCTTTATACTTAGCTTTCCAGCTCTTCTCAAACCGTGGCTGAGTCTTACTGCCGTCAGGTAGCCTAACAAGCTCACCCTTAAGCGGTACAGTGTGCCAGCCCAGGTTAATGAATGGTTTTATGTTTTGCATTCCCAATACCCCTGCGGAAAGTAACCGTTATAGTTATAGTCTTCTGGTTGCTCCTGTACAGGTGCTCCACCACTGTCATCATTAAGCCATGTGGGGAACAAGCTATTAGTGATAGTGACGTTGCGGTCTACAGGCCCATCGTGACGCTCTGAGTATGCTCTAAGCAGCATGACTACTGTCGGCCTGGTGATTATATCTTCTAAGCCTAGAGTCCTCATGGCGGACGCCACAGGAACTCCCAGGTCTGTTAGTCGGGCTAACTCTCTGAGAACAGAGGGTGTTAGCAGCTTACGTGGCTTGCTCATGCTAGCTCCTTTTATTTATGAAGATGAAATTATATCATGTAAATGATAATAGCAGCTAATTATTTCTCTGCTTGCATAATCTTATTTGTGGCGTACATACGTGCTTCAGTCACGTGATCTAAGTAGAAGTGCCTTGTGAACCAACCCTCGCGCTCCAGCTTTGCTTTTGTTAGCTGCGAGTACCGCATAGCAACCTTTAGCTGCGCATCTGTATTGCACGATGCAATCACTCTTGTCATCTTTATGAGTAGCGTGTTTCTCTCTTGCTTTGTCATCACTGCGGTTCCTTCTTAGTTGCGGTCTCACCTAGGATATACTCAATGTCTATGACGTCACCGTCTACCAGCTCATCCCAATGGTGTAATATGTATGAGTGCGCGTTCGGCATAGTCCTGCCGCCCCAGGCATGAGGTGCGTACTGGCTGATAGTACCGTCTAACTTAGTTACTATGACATATGTTATTGCACCTCCATAACCTGCAGCACTTAACAGTCTTCTCTGCGCCTTGCACTCCCGCTCAAGCAAAGTAGCCATTACTGGTATAAATGTTGCTCTGTCTCTTACTTCTAATATCTTTACTTGCATTTCTTTGCTCTCCTTTCTTGATAGTATATTGAGGCACGACTTACGTCAAAGTGTCTAGCAGCTGAGGCTTTGCCATATTGTGTGGCGTAAGCTAAGATTTTAGACCAGTCACGCTTTAGCATCTCTTTACGGTGAATGCCGTGAGACTTAGCTACGTGTGTGATATAAGGCCGAGTGCAACCTATCTCAGTGGCCACCTGGTCGTACGTGAGACCTGGGGAGTCTTTGATTAGGGCTAGTATCCTCTTAGCCATCGGTGAGGCCAGTGGAGTTCTGTGATCCTCCAGGTTATAGTGCCAACCTAAGCTCTCAAGGACTTGTGGTAGTGCTCGCTTACTGATCTTAAAGTCCTTAGCTAAGAGCTCTACGCTGTCATGCTGCTGTAAGTGTGCCATAGCTAACTCTTTAGAGTACCGCACGTACGGCTTTGGCTTATTGTATAATGCCTGGTGCACCTGAGAGTACGAGGTGCGATATATTGCTGCCAGGTCCTTTAGAGTGCTATCCTCTCTAGTGTCACTGTAATATAGCTCCCTACGTGCACCCATGCTTAGCTTGTCACTTATGTCTGGAGCATGCTTTCTATAAGCTAAGTAAGGGATGTCTAGTGCCTGGACGATGTCGTCTTCTGTCAGTGACAAGTCCTGGAGCTTTCTTATTCGCTGTGATAATGGTGTCACGATGTAACCTCTAACATTGTGGTGGAAAATATAGGGCCTCTCGACCCTATACAGTATGCTTACTTAAGTGCTGATGTTATGCTTCTAGCAACTCTTCTAAGGTGCTGAAGCCATAGTTGTCATCACGTGGAACTACGATGTCAGTAGCTTCTTCGATCTCTGCTAAGAGTGCAGGTAAGTCAGCTGCTTCAATCTCACCGCTTGAGACATCTAAGAGTAACTGCTCTTTAGCTTTCTTAGCGTCGCGTTGTTGCTTAGTCCACTTTGAGACACCATCTTTACACATGCTATTAAAGCCTGTAGCAGACGATGCTTTCTTACCGAACTCTGCAACCTCAGGGTCCATCCAAAGCTTGTGGTAATAACACAGAATGCCAACGACATTACCTTGCTCATCACGATGGAATGTAGTAGCTTTACCACCACCGCCTCCAGTCTTTGCTGATGCAAGTGCTGTAACCTGTGGCAAGATGTCACGGACGTAGGCGTCCTCGTTGTCTTGTAAGAACTCAACGATGTCTTGGTAAGCTTTCTTGATAGTAGCCATTTCTTTATTCCTTCTTGGTGGTGTGGGCATCCGTTGTTGGATGCATTTCTCAATTGAAGTAACATTATAATCTATCTAAAATTATAATGATACTCTGTTTTCATGAATATCCAATATAGATGTCGTGAATATTATGGCGGTGATGAGTATAAGTGCTACTCAACACTTAACTCATCCAATACTTGTGGCATTCTAGACCTCTTAGCTAACCTTGCCATGTTGAGGTATATCTCCTCAATTGAAGGCTCATATGGCTTGTGTGGGAGCTTTAATGAGAGAGCTAAGGCATTGGCACAGATACTCTTATGCATAGCCTCATCCAGGTTGTATGACCTCATGACTAGCTCATGATGTAGTGCTTGATAGCGATTTAAGAGCCAATGAACCTTGTCATAGAAGAATATCACGTGACCCTTACCTAAGGTATAAGCTAAGGGCTTTTGCCTCGTGACGGAGCCGTGTGGGTCTTTATTGACTGCAGTGAATATACGTGGGAGTTCCCTATACTCAGCCATTAGATGTTGGGATGAGAGGATAGAGGGATCAACTAAGTTAATGCGTGTCATGACGTGTGTCTCCTATAAGGGTAATGACTTCTTTGTCTTGGTAATGAACTAAGAGGCTTTGTAAGTGTGAAGGCAATAATTCTATATTATTCCTTGCATCACTTAAGTTTGATAGTACAAGCCTTGGTTTCCTACTCAAAGAGCGAGTGAGATGCAAATTTGCACCTACACTCTCTAATGAATGAAGATCTTTGATTGTAAGATCACTCAGTCTCATGTGTGGCCTCTTCCTGGTCAACCTGGACATTTGTATCTCTAGGAACTATAACTGTCCTAGCGGACTCTATAAGGGCCTTCTCGTCTTCTAGGTCAACTAAGAGTAGATCACCACTAGAGAGTCTATCTAAGAGAGAGGATTGTGCCTTCTTTGACTCTCTTTGTTGTTTGGACCACATGGATAGGCCTTCTTTACACATGGTGTTGTATTTGGTGGTTGATGATGCCTTCTTACCATAATCTACTTCACTAAGGGCTTCCCACTCTTTGTGATAGTAACAAAAGATGTGGGTCACTTCACCTAAGTCATTGGTTTTGAAGGTCTTAGCCATTGTCTTAGATGTTGTCATCTCTAATAAGAGTGGCATGATAGTTGAGACTTTCTTGTTCTTATTGAGTTCTAAGAAGTCCATGATCTCTTTGTAGTTGGCTTTAATATTTGTAGTCATAATATATACTCTCTTTGGTTGATGTTGAGAACATTATCTCATGGTTTTTGATGTAAGTACAATATCTATTTAGAGCTATTTGCTATAAGTAATGCTTCTATTGTAGCTAAAGCCTTTAGTTGTTCATCTAACCTATAAGATACATTGATGGCTTTCATACCCTCAACGTGCTCTAAGGTCTCTCTTGTCTCATTTACAAGTGTTGATAAGATCATTCTAACTCTCTCTAGCTCGTTCATAATATATTCCTTCTATAGTGTGATGATGTTATTAAAATCTTATAAATCTTGTTTTTCGGTTAACTATATATAGCTCTATAATGATATCTTCAATAATGATATTATATATTATTAAATATTCAATTAAAATATAAGATTTATAAGATTTAAGTAACGAGTAAACACTCTTAGAGTAGCCCACTCGCACTTCTCCTTAGTTAGTAGGGATGTCAATGATCTCATATGGTAAGTTTAGATCTCCCACCACATCCAAACAATCAATAGGTATGACCATCTCACCTTCATTTAAAATACATGGCATGGAGTCACACACAATTTCAAAGTACTCTTCACTCACTAGTATTAGTTTCATTTCACTTTTCCTTATAGGTAGTCATACAAATAATCACAAGTAAGGGCGTCCATATGGTTGAACATCATATAGAGTACATCCTTATACAAGTCTTCACCAAAGTGCTCTTTATATCCTTCCACAAGAGCCATGAAGGTCTCTTCACTATCATTAGTCATGAAGTTATCTTTTAGTTTATTCAACTTTTCAATATTCATATTATCTACTCACATTAATGATGATAGGATTTACATACAAGCCATTGAGCCACTCTTGAATATCAAAGTTAGTTGCCTTGTTGTCATACATGAAAGTGGTCTCTAAGTTGCCCTCAATCCCTTGTGTGAATACTATCACAACTATGTCAAGGGCCTTCAAAGTTTCAATACTCATATTTATTCTCACTTAGTAGTCATTGATTTGATGAGTTAATTATCTCAAATAAATGAAGGTATGTATACATTTAATTTCATTATTGTAAGAACGAAATAGCATAAGGTTATTCCCTTTAGTTATATGACTCCTTCTATTTATTATGCGTGCGCACGCGAATACTATGGTTTGACCTGGTTGTACACATTTATATTGTAACGATTCGTTAATGAACATCCTTACTACAACTCGAAAGCAATGTACACTCTTCTTTAGTTACGATTTGTTAATGAAGTTACTATCATGAATCATCCTGGTTGTACACAACTATTGAGTAACGATTTGTAACGAGAGTGCCTACACTACCTGGTCCTGGTTGTACACAACTATTGAGTAACGATTTGTAACGAGAGTGCCTACACTACCTGGTCCTGGTTGTACACAACTATTGAGTAACGATTTGTAACAAGTGAATCATCGCTCAAAGGTTGAAGAAGTGAATCCTGGTTCAAAGGTTGAAGAAGTGAATCGCCATTCAGTTCTTCCAGGCGGGGCTAGGGCCAGCCCGGGGGCGGCGTTGTTCACGGTTGGAGGGTTTGTTCTATATGAGTAGAAATGTAAGCTTATTAAATTTAATAAGCTTACACAACATACTAAGACTTACTTAAAAGCTCTTTGAGTAAATAGCCTTCAAGAGTCCACACTTTCTGTCTAGCATTTTCAAATGCTATTTTCTGACCAATTTCCTCGTCAAAGTTATCTGGGCTAGCACATGCACTTTCACCAGTCACATTAAAGCCATTCTGCAGTGTTAAACAGCAGACTGTCAAGCATGTACCATCAAATACATGGTACTGCGCTGTGAGTATTGCTTTATCAATTAACGCAGGTGTAAGTCGTGCTGCATTTAAGTTCTTCTCTTGGATCATGTTCTCAATCTCTTTATCATTGCTCATATTGCAAATCCTGTTCCACGTTGATGACGCTGAGGTATTGCTCTGCGTGAGTTATTACTACCCTCACTTTCCCGCACGCCCATCGCTACCTGCCTCAGCATATCAGCGCCATGGGAATATTCATCGTGCAAAGGAGTTTTCTTCCACACCAGAAGCTTGTCATCCCACTCTTTCGAGTAGTTATTCAAGCAGTCTATAATGTAAGTGCACTTAGGGTCTATACTTAGCTTAGGTATCATCCGGCGGACAGCCTCGATCCCATCTGCTATCGAATCCTTAGGTAGCACACGTACGCCCCAGGTAAGACCTTCCTCTTTAATCCACTCACGTACGATGTCTTTCACACTCTTAGCTTTACCATTGCCCTGGGTTGCTATCGTGCGATGTGCCGCGTCATGTGGAAGCACTATGTCTCTGATCTCGTAACCAGACTCTTGACAGTACTTTAGATAATGCCCGATGGCATAGCCGTTGTTCCAGTACTCATCACAAACTCGGTAGTTGTGTCTATACCACTGTACAAAGCCGCATACAGTATAATCGTCCACCCCCAGATCGAAGAACACATCTGTAGGCAAGTTCTCATCGTATAGCCCGACAACAAGACCACCACCATTGACTACATGCGCGTTGAACAGTCTGGAGTAGTAAGTACCGTCACGGCTCGCTAGGAATGCCTCCTCTGGAGTACCAGGGTACTCTTGATGAATATCACCGCCGAGCTCTCTGTACTGCGTTATCCAGAAGTTCTTCTGCTCACGTGTAAGACACCGCCCTGTCTCAAGCTCCAGCTTCTCGAAGTACTCAAGAGCTTTACCATCGATAGTCTGCGTCACAGACTGTACACAGTCAGGATCATCGAGCCAGGACAAGAACACAGGGTAGAAGTCTTTAGCTGTCATCTGACCAGACTTGTGTGCTATCATAGCATTGTCCCACACAGTCTTGAACAGGTTACGGCCCTCAGCTGTGCTCTCTATAACTCCAGTATTACCAGGAGCTAGCGCCTGTAGCGTGCCGGTCTGTGTCTCCTTAGCTCGCTTAGGGTTTGCATTAGCTATCTTACCGAACTCAGAGATATGCATGCGCTGGAGCGTAGCAGACCTGAACGACACTCTGATAAAGATCGTGCTGTTGTTAGATAAGGCGTACTTCTTGGCATTATCTGCAACACACTTTATATTAAGGAAAGACTTCACGCTAGGTGCAAGCTCATCCCATAGAAACTTAGTTCGCTCCAGGAGTGTAGACGCCTCGTCGATACCTTGAGCCATCAGGCCTATAGTAAAGTTACTTCTAAAGGCGGCATCGTCAAAATAGCTAACAAGCCAGAAAGTAGAGATACCCTGCTGTCTAGACTTGAGTATGACCACACGCGTGTGCTGCCGTGAGCGCGCATAAACAATATGCTGCGCCTGGTTCATACGGAAAGTTACTTTGTCACCCCTCTTATCAACAATACTGTAGATATTGTTTAGCCGCCACAACTTAGAAGACAGGTACCGAGCCTCAAACTGCTCCTTAGTTAGCTTACTGTGATCTGGAGGAGTGTCATAGTGAGAATACAGACCCTTAAGATCAGGATACAACTCGTCGAAGACTTCCTCAGATATCCGCAGGTTTATCATCTAGCAGATCTCCATAAGTTGACCCTTGTTCTGCGCCACCGTACACATTCTGAACGTTAACTTGGGTAGTGTTGCTATTAAAGAAAGCAGTTTGCATGCTACAAAGTGCGTCACTCAATATTTCAAGCTCAGACACGTGTTGTGTAGTAGCTGCAGCTACACGTATGCGGCCAGATAAGAACTTAGCAGTGCATATCATATCCTGGGATAGCGCGTCCATAAGCGAGTGAACGCCCTTAAGCTCTGTCAGAGCGCCACCAACATCGTCCTGGATAGAAGCAGGCGCTCTATCTTTAGCTATCTCCATTAGCTCATCGAACATAGCGTCCTCTATATTCATAAACTCCTGGACTTTATTATCCTGCTGAGCCCTGGATAGCTCACGCTTAAGACGACGCACCTTATTAACGCTAACGTCTAACTCACCAGCAATAGCTATTGGGTCATCTTCGTTAAGAAGTCTGCTTACTATCTTGTATTTTTCGCTCATTATGCTCTCTCAACAGTTTAATGACTAAAGAGCTAAAGTTAAGCCCCTGCTTATCACACTCTTCTTTGATCTTGTCTACCATAAGAGTGTCCTCTGGACGTTTAGTCCTGGTAGAAAAAGTATATACCGACATAGCTATAGTACCTTATTAAATTTAATAATAATTATACTAAAAATGTGTACATTTGTACGCCTATTTATTACAATAAACTAAGTCGCATATTCCATGTGGCTTTCAAGTAACTAATAGGTGATAACATGAGCACAGACATTCCTGCACAGCAGACGTTTGAAGAGAAAGTAAATTCAGTAGCAAGCGCAATGACACAAGGTGAAGATGGCAACTGGGCAATACCAGATGACATCGAGGCAGCAGAAGAGGTACGCTACGCTGCTACACTAGAAAAGCGTCGACGTGACACCCAGGCAGCATACGGTAAGTCGCAGCAAGAACAAAAGCGCCTGGCTAGCGAGAATGCTAAGCTAGAAGCTGAGTGGGCTAAAGATGTGACAGCTAGTGTGACCGAGGAGCAGCGTGAAGAGTTAGCTACGCTGAAGCACGAAGACCCAGATGCCTGGAGAACTAAGCTAAATGAGATCGAGCAATCGAACACAGCAGCGTTTAAAACACGTCGCGAAGAAATTAGCACAAAGGCGCAGAATGAGACTGAAATCGAGTACCGAGAGCGTCTCATGTCTGACTTCACCGAAGCAAACCCAGGACTAGAGATAAACGACGACGTGATAGCTAATGACTTGCCACCACGGTTCGTTAAGAAGCTTGAGAGCGGAGAGTACTCATTCAGTGAGTTTCTAGAAGCTACTAAGGGTTACTTAACTAAAGGTAGAGTCATAAAGCAAGAAGACTCGCCTGATGACCTTAGCTTAGGTAAGCTACCTGGTGGAAGTAAACCTGAAGACTCTGCTGTTAACAGAGCAGCTACTGACTCATATAAAGACGAAACGTATTAAATTTAATAAATGTACATTTTCTATGCAAAGATGGTATAATTAAAGTCTGAGTGGAGTAGTATTAAACCTGTTTCAGGTTCTAAGAAACTCGACATTGTACGTAAGACTGGGTTACCATCTCTTGCAAGGCTTTGTGCTTATTAAACCTCACATTAATCATAAAGGGCACGATCATGGCTACAGCTGTTGTAAGCTTAACATCTGATCTAAAGCGCAAGAAGTGGATGCGCGAAGGCTTGGTGCAAGCAGCAAGCAAATCATTCTGGGCACCGTTTACTGGGTCTACTTCAGACGCAGTGGTATTCCAGTCCAATAACGAAAATTCTGGCGAAGGTCATACCGTAGTATTTGACTTTGATGGCAACCTATCAGGTAAAGCTATTAAAGGTAAAACAACTGCTTACGGTAAGGGCGAGCAGAAAAAGAAATTCTCTGATAAAGTTACGGTTGAGCGTTACCGTCTAGTAGTAGACAATGGTGATAAGTTCGACGGTGTCAATATCGGTGACTTGACAATTAACGAGCACTCTGATTCACGAAATAAACTTGGCGACTTGTTTACTCGTTTTAAAGATCAGTCGATCTTTGATGCTGGTCAAGGTTTGTTGAATACAAACGAAGACGGTGTGCAAGCGCCTACTCATGTTATCGACTTGGGTACTACGTTTAACTTCGCTGCTTTGTTAGACATCGAGAAGACGTTAAAGACTTCTAATGGCTTCACTACTGGTGGTGTGCGTCGTCCATTACAGCCTTACATGCTAGCAAATGGTGAGCCAGTATGGCTGTTTATTATCGATGCAGCAATGGCTAACTTGTTACGCAGTGACACAGCTGGCTATCAGACGTTGATGAAAGATGGCGATGTTCGTGGCTCAAACAACCGTAACATCAAAGGTGTTATCGGTAAGCTTGGCCCATTATTGATTGTAGAAGCAGACCAGTTCTTCGGTTCTACTGCTGGCACAACTTCAGGTTGGGGTCTTGATGACTCTGAGATTGAAATGTGTGGTCTACGTCAGTACGATGGAGCTAATCCGACAACTGCGTTGTGGACTGGTCAAGAAGGCTTCGACTACGGTTCAGCTAACTTGCACTCACGGGGCTTAATCCTTGGCAAAGGTGGTCTACAGACTGCATTTGGTAAGCAACCAGACTATAAGTACCAGCCGTCACAAGACTTTGGTATTAAATCTGAGTCTGCTGTTGAATTCTGGATGGAAGCTCGTAAGACTAACCTTCAAGCGGAAAACGAGACCTACAAGCAAGCCAAGATTTCTGGCATTGACTTCGGTGTTGTCGCTGTTGACGTAGGAGTATAATAGTATGGCTTACACGGATTACACTCGTGAAAAAGACTTTATGCAGAAGAAAGCTGAAAGCTTCTGCGCTATAGAGTTGAATGAAGGCACTGCATCTTACGAGATGCCCGTTGCTGGCGGAACAGTCTCTTTGGCGAACTTGCCACCTGACTGTATTATTACCAACGCTTATATCCACGTCAAGACTGTATCTGACGCTGTGACATCTTCGACTGGTAAGATCGGTACTACTGATGGTGGTTCAGAAGTATTGTCTGCAGCTAACTTAAAAGCAGCTGTTGGTAAAGTTGGTACCTTCACTGGTCAATCGCTGACCGGTACTGGTAAGACACTTTACTTCAACGTGGCTAAAGTTGGTGGTGACGGTACAGCAGTTGGTAAAGTCGTGATCGTAGTTGAGTATCTCGAGTACACCAAGAAAACTGGTGAGTACACTTCACTATAGCAGTGAATAAAGCAGGTCAGCGATGGCCTGCTTTATCCTAAGAGGCTAACGTAATGACAATCGGCTTAGCAACATCACTACGCAACACGCGTATGAACGCCATCACAACGGCGATAGATGCAGGCGCAGGTCCTGGTCTACTAAGAATTTATGACGGCACGAGACCTGCTACAGGCGGCTCGGCCACTACTCTATTAGCTGAACTAACATTCAGCGACCCTTCGTATGGCGCAGCATCATCTGGCGCTATAACAGCAGCTCCAGTTACCTCAGACCCAGCAGCCAATGCAGCAGGTACTGCTACTTGGGCTAGACTCGTTGACTCCAACGGCGTGTTCGTTATGGATGCAAGTGTGTCTACTGCAGGTGCAGATATAAATCTAAACTCTACTACAATAGCTATCGGCTTACAGGTAGAGATAACAAGCTCTATACTAACAGATGGTAACGCGTGATGAAACAGTTTGCTACACTACTAATGTTATTACTTTTAACGTCAATGGCTAACGCTACTGACATTGTATTAACGTGGGATAAACCTCTGGAGCGCGAAGATGGTAGCCAAACTGAGACGATTGGTAGATTCAATCTTTATACGACTATTGATAATGTTCTTCAAGACGTTAACGAAATTCCAGGCGATGCTCTTAGCTTTCAACTATCTGAAGTGGAAGCAGGTAATTACACGTTTCAAATAAGCACTGTTGAACGGTATGATTACCTAGACAAACCTACAGAGTACTTAGAAGGCGCGTTGTCTGATCCTATCAGCGTGAATATAACAGACAAGATAATTGCTAAAGCTAGCAAAATGATTTAACAATTCAGGTTATTGAGTAGGAGATTAAAATGAGTTATCAAGCAAGAAGTCAAGCAACAGTAAATGACCAAGAGTATGCTAAGCTGGTTCAGCTTAAAGCAAGAGCAGAAGAGGCTGCTACAGATTGGATTGTAAGAGCAACAGCACTACATGGTGTAACCACTGACAGTGCTGATAAAGCAGAACTTATTACACTACGTAATGAGTTTGGTCAATCTCTAAAAACAATCTTAGGCTTATAAGAAATGGCGGCTGCCAGCAGTATAGCTAGATGGCTTTTAGACGAAGCCTCAAGCGGAACTGCACCTACAACCTGCGCAGATGATCAAGGGTCAAACGACTTAACTATCGACTATAGTTCAGGTGATGCTAACTGGACGAGTGTTGCCGCAGGTAATGGTTTAGATTTTACAGCAACAACTAATACTGCCAACACCGCTATTGCGGAGCTTGCTGATATTTCAACTAACGGTGATATTGGCTCAAAGTTAGATGGTGTTTCTGAAGTATCTATGATAGTCAGATGTGACATAGATGCGGCACATAACAACGGTATGCGCCTCATTGCTATTGGCACAAATAGCGGTAACACTGATATAAGTTTAGTGCTTCACGCTTCCACTCCTTCCTTGCGCGTTCGATGGGATCAGGAAGCAGGTGGTGATGACGACGAAGTGAGTTATCTACTTGCTATACCCTCTGGTATAGTCACCGTCGGCGTATCCATTGATACGACTGAAACAGTAGGCGCAGATAGATGTAAACTATACCTAGATGGAGTCCTTCAAGCTAATCAAGGCGGTACTATTACTTCCGGCTCTACGCTTGGTAGCATTAATAGCACCAACCGCTCCTTCTCTCTTGGTAACCGCCCTAGCTTAAACCGTAACATAGACGGTAAGATTTACTACGCTGAGCTGTTCAATGGGGTATTAACAGCTACGCAACACAGTGATGCACACACTGCTATAGCTTCAGATAATGATGCTAATTGGGATGCTCCATCTACGACGTCAGTACTAACTGGAACCATAACTGCAGCAGTTGACGAAGACGACATAACAACCGGCGGCAAGACTTTAATTATCACTTTAACGGGTGATACATGGAAAGCGGCCGGCACTGGCCCTATAGGATCAACGGCAGACACTCAGGCTTTAATCGATGGTTTTAGCGCTGCGTCTAGTCCGACAACTGGCTGGAATAATGAAGTAAGAGATAAAGCCGCAACTACAGAGATAGTTAGAACAAGCTCGACAGTAGCAACATGGACAGTAGCGGCTCAAGCTGGTTATGACATTACCGCACAAGAGACAATCACTGGTACAATACCAATAGCAGCTTTAACAACTGGCGCGGGTACAATAGTATCAACCCCAACTTTCACAATTGATCCTGTCAGCGGTTTTCAGACAGCTTGGGCAAGAAATACTAATAGACTAATCGGAGGCTTTTAATGAGCTTTAAAAAGAATACAGCAGTTACGGGCTTCACTTTTGGTCTAGTCAGTGCAACAGATGGTTCAGACATCACAACAGGTACGCCAGTAGGCTATTACACTCTCGACGGTGGTACTCAGACAGCGATAGGGGATGTTACTCCTGTTCACGAAGGTAACGGGCAGTGGAGCTTTGACCTACTCGCAGCAGAGATGAACGGTGACGTGGTAGGTCTAGTATTCACCCATGCATCTGCTATTACCGCGCATTTTACTATCAAGACCACAACGGTGCTTGTCTCCGACTTAAATGACATATCCACCGCGCAAGTCAATACGGAGTGTGACACCGCCATCACAGATGCAGCATTAGCTACAGCCGCAAGCTTATCAGTAGTTGATGGGATAGTTGACACGATCTTGGTAGATACCGCAGACCTTCAGGCTAATCAGGGCAACTGGTTAACCGCTACAGGGTTTGCTGTTTCTGGTGATGCAATGACGTTGACAGCAGCAGGGGTTGACCTTATTTGGGATGAATCACTAGCAGCACATCAAACGGCGTTAACTGCGGGTCGAGCAACAACATTGGGTGGGGTAGCTATCGCAGAGACAGTAGCGAGCGGAACACCGACAACCACAGAAATTATATTAACGGCAGGTTCTGCTGTAGATAACTTTTACAGAGATAGCACTTTACGTATCCTCGGTGGTGCAGGTGCAGGTCAAGCTAGGATAGTTACATCATATACAGGATCAACGAAAACCTGCACGTTTGACGAAGCATTCGCAGTATCTGCCTCAAACGGAGATGCAGTTGCAATAGCGATAGATCATGTTCATCCTGTTACTGAAATAGTAGCAGCGATTGACGCAAACTCTGCACAACTAGCAGCAATCGTTCTTGATACAGGAACGACTATACCTGCTCAAATAGCAGGTCTAAATGACGTGGCAGCTACTGACATAGTAAGCGCTGGCGCAATAACAACATTAGCTGGCGCAGTGGTTAACGTAGACCTAGTCGATACTTGCACGACTAATACTGATATGCGTGGAACTAATTCAGCGGCTACAGCAGCATCATTAGCTACGGCTCAAGCTGATTTAGACATCATAACAGGCGCAACAGGCGTTAACTTACTAGCGGCTACTCAAGCAAGTATTGATGCTATTGAAGTTGACACAAGCACTACTATACCAGGCACTATAACAACATTACAGTCAGGCGTGACTAGTATTAAAGAGGTTACGGATTTAGGAGTCAGAGGCGCTACAATTGCAGGCACTTTAAGTACGACTCAGATGACTACTGATTTAACCGAAGTTACTGATGGACACTACATAGGTAGACTAGTTACGTTTACTACGGGTGTGCTCATTGGGCAGCAGACAGACATTACTGGGTACACTGGCACTACTAAGCTAGTAACATTTACTACAACAACAGATGCGCCTGGCGCGGGTGATGACTTTATAATATCATGAGTAGCTTACGCGGATTACTACCACAGCGGTCTACTTCATACGCGGGTAGAGTTGCTACAATAACAGGCACCTTTGTTAGCACGTTAGCTGACAGTACTAGTGCTACGACAGGTATCGTAACTAGCAGCGGGACCTTTGTTGCTACTTTAGCTGGACTGACTAGCGTTACGTCTGGCTTAGTAGAGGCAGAGATAACAGGGTTATTTATAACCACCTTAAGCGATATGACTAGCATGACTGCTGGTAATATTGGCGAATCAGAATTGGAGTTAGCGGTGTCTACACGAATAGTAAGTATATTAACCAGGGTTCGAGACACGTTGGCGGACCCAAATAAAGAACGCTGGTCAGACGAGCGGCTGTTACGACTATTAGACGAGGCACAGCAAGATGTGGCTAAACAGTCTAAGCTACTAAAAAGCACTTATGACTTGTCCTTAGTTATTGGTCAAGCAGAGTACACGCTGCCTGATAACTTGTGGCTTATCGTTAGAGCTACTTTTGATGACTACGAGATTCCATTAAAGTCGTATGACAATATGTCAGAGCAGTCTCGTAAAATAGCACTAAATAGGCCAAGCCAGTATGGCGTAGAACGTACTAATGGGTACAGCGTTAACCTAGACTCTTCGTACGCTAGGTACAACTGGGAGGTAGCTGAAGGCTCTACTATTGAAGCGCTTATTTTCGATAACCGTGATGTGCAGTCTATCAGAGTCTACCCAATACCAGATGCTAGTATTGCAGAGAGTTCTTATACTTTTGAGAATGCAGGTACAGTCAGCTACGTAGGCGATGAGCTACTAGGAGTGTCTACGAGTATTACTGACTACTCGGCTAACTCAATATACGGCGTTATTACAAGCTTATATGAGCCAGCTATAGCAAATGAGATATTCAACTCTGTCTACGGCGTTGTTACTGGTATTACAGAGTCAGAAGTCGTTGTTAAGATATGGTATATCAAGACGCCAGAAGCTCTTACTACCTTAGCTGACGACCTAGAACTGCCACGTATGTTCGATGTAGCGTTAAAGCACTATGTTATCGGGCATGCACTAAGAGACGATATAGACACTCAGTATAGAGAGATGGGTGCAGAGTCCTTAGCTTTATATGAGCGGGAGCTAAAAATTGCTAGAGACACTAGCAGCACTAACGCAACTAAGAGTGCAGTTAACCACACATCCACGTATAGAGGCGGGTTTGAATAATGGCTACTAGAACTATAAAGAAGAACCTGGCTGGCGAGGAAGACATTCTCTACGGCGAAGGCACAGTAATTCAAACACGTAATGACGCTTCGTACAATATAACTAAAGTACGAACAGTCAGGCCAGTAAACTCATTAGCTGAGCTAAATGCGCTAGACACAGACAAGTTCCCGAAAGCAGTGCTATTTGATAGTGGCACTGTCACTACTTATGCTTATAACACGGGCAGTGGTTTATGGGAAGTGCAATCTGACTTAGGCGTTAAGCCATTCCTAACACTAGCAGACGCAGCTGCAAGCACGACTTTGCAGGATGGGGATGTATTAACGACAGGAGATAGGGGCGGCGCGACTTGGGGTGTAGTTCTTAGCTCCACAGTAACAGAGAACTCTTACAATATTGTACAGTGCACTGGTATTGGTACCCTTAGCTTGGTTCTGAGAGTAGCTGGGATAATTGACCCAGCGACATTTGGCGCGATAGATGGTGAAAGTAGTGGTGCGGTTCAGGCGGTTTTTGATTACCTTGGTGTTAGTGGTGGATCGGTTAGGTTCTCAACGAATTGCACGTTTGGCGATATTTTAATTACTGACAAAGAAAACGTAAATATTGATTTTGGTATGTATACCATGACCGCCACAGCGGGCGCGGCGCATTTAATCAAGCTTACAAATTCTAGCGCAAGTTTTAAGCGCGGCGGGGTTTGGGAAAATATAGTTTGTTCGGGCACAGTTACGGATGCGTTTTTGCTCGTTGACGGCGGCGCTTGGAGTAATCAAGAATTTGAAAGAATATTTAGCAATGACGGTTCGGCCCCAGATTTAATTAAACTAAATAATGAGACGGCAACATTAAGAAATCCGTCTAATTTTAAATTTTCTCAAGTCTGGAATAAATCGTTTAATATAACTAACGCCTTCCATTATTACGCGGCGGCGGCGACTACGTCGGTTGATAACTTTCAATTCGATCAGATTTTACATTGGTCAAATCAGGTTACACCTAGCACACTAAAGTTTACTGGATCTGGCGCGCAGTACAGTAAATTTAATAATATTTATGGCGCGCTTTATGCTACGGGCGCGGCGGTCATTAGTACGGGCGCGGCGGCTATTACTCGATCAGAGATAACTGGCGTTTTGATGGAGGGTTCGCAAAGCGGACGCGAATCTTTAGCGGGTGTATATGTCGAATGTAAAATTTCAAATGTTGTTAACTTTTATGACGAATCACTTTACTCAGCAAACTATGCAGTAAATGCAAAAGTTCAGTTTTGTGAGCTGTTTCAATGCTTGTTGCAGGATTCTGGAACAGGTTATTCAGCATTACCATCTGTTATATTACAGACACTGAGTCAAGAAAACACGCTTCATCATTGTAACGTTGTTACTGACAACGGAACAAACA
>Ga0208303_1000054_pt1 | contig 43991 bp, 41 predicted proteins | sample CB_VirMetaG_2_FD_184537 | JGI IMG/M metagenome (GOLD analysis project Ga0208303, IMG submission 184537) | Freshwater to marine saline gradient viral communities from Chesapeake Bay - CB_1504_2 Viral MetaG (SPAdes) (version 4) | ecosystem: Environmental > Aquatic > Marine > Coastal | place: USA... | reverse complement strand
CAGTCCACCCCGCAGGTGTCGTAGGCACCGCATTCCTAGTGAACCCTCCGGAGACTATGACAATATCGCCTTCCGCAAGACCGGCTATGCCAGTGAGGTCAAGCACAGCGTTACCACCTGAATCCCCTACATCCGCCACGCCACCGACATATTCTATAGAGGCACCCGCAGCGCCACCGCTAAATTGCGGCATGAGGCAGGGGGTAGTCATTCCTGTAGAGCCTTTACAGTCACGGAGGTGTTGCCGTCGATCTTCGCGATGTGGCAGATAAATTTGTGCGTGTCCGTGATGGTAAAGGCGTCACCGTCCGAAGAAGTGAACCCGGACAGCGTGATGGCCCCGGCGGTCCCATTGTTGGTGATGAGAATGGACAGGCTGTAGTCGCCCGCTGCGGTGGGAGCCGCGAGCGTGAACGCGCCGCCGTTGACAGCCTTGCGCCAGTTACCCGCCACGGGGGTCGGTGTGTAGGTGACGCTGGACTTGGTGCCGTCGTCCACTGTGGTGCCGAAGACGTAGCCTGCTTGGAGGGTCGTGTCCACGTTCTTCTGGACCGGGGTGCTTTCGGTCCAAGCCGCCCACGCGCCGCCGATCTTGCGCCGGACGTAGGACGCGCCGAGCGTGGCCGCGACGGTCTGGTTGTAGAGTATCTGGACTTGGTTGCTCGCGTCGTAGACGAACACGAAGCCTATGTAGCTTGAGGCCGTGGGGCTGTTCGCGATCGACGCGCCCTTGTACCAGCCGGTTTCGGTGACGCTGTTCCAATCTGTCAGGAGTTGCGCGGTCGTTGCGAGCCGGGCGAGGACCGGGCCTTCGGGGCCGGTTGCGCCTGTTGGGCCTGTCGGCCCGTCGGGGCCGGGCGGCCCGGTGAGGCCTGTCGGGCCGGTAGGTCCGGTGGGTCCGTCGACGCCTTGGATGCCTTGAGACCCGGTGGGTCCGGTGTCGCCAGTTATGCCTTGAACGCCTTGGTCGCCTTGAACGCCTTGTGGCCCTGTGGGGCCGGTGTCGCCAGTTATGCCTTGGATACCTTGAGGGCCGGTGTCGCCAGTTATGCCTTGGATACCCTGCGGTCCGGTTGGGCCGGTGTCGCCGGTTATGCCTTGTGACCCTGTGGGGCCGGTCGGACCGTCGATGCCTTGGATGCCTTGCGGGCCAGTTGCGCCCGTGGGGCCGGTTGCGCCTGTCGGACCTGTCGGTCCGTCGATGCCTTGGATACCTTGAGGTCCGGTGTCGCCCGTCGGGCCGGTCGGTCCGTCGATGCCTTGGACGCCCTGAATGCCTTGGATGCCCTGCGGACCCTTGCCGAAGTAAGCGCCCGTGGACCAATCGCCGGAGGTGTCCGAGAGTTTGAAGTAGATGATGCCGTTGGTGGCGTCGAGGAACGCGAAGTCCGCGAGTTCCGCGTCGTAGGTGGATTTCGATGCGGCGGGGCCGATGGCGTCCGGGGTGAAAGAATTGCCTTGGGGGCCGGTGACGCCTTGGACGCCTTGGATGCCCTGCGAGCCGGTAGAGCCGGTGGTCCCTGTCGGTCCGTCAACCCCTTGGGGTCCGGTCGGGCCGGTCGGGCCAGTTGCCCCGGTCGCTCCGGTGTCGCCCTGTGCGCCCGCGAGGCCGTCGGAGCCTGTCGGGCCGGTTGCGCCTGTCGGTCCGTCAATGCCTTGGGGCCCGGTGGGTCCGGTCGGGCCGGTTGCGCCCTGCGCGCCTGTACTGCCGGTGATGCCCTGAACACCCTGCGCACCTTGCGGGCCGGTTGTGCCAGTGAGCCCTTGGATGCCTTGAACGCCCTGCTCGCCCGTGTCCCCCTGCACTCCCTGCGGGCCTCGCGCCCCCTCCGCGCCAACGAAGTCCACGGCGGCAACCGCCGCCGGTTTGATGGTCCCGGTGTCGCTGATCACCTGCCGAACAAAGTCGATGGTCGTGTTGATTACGTCGTTGGAGGCGTCAAGTTCGCTGTCCACGGACGTGCCGGGGAGCGGCACGGTGGGCTGCGTCGCCTGATGGTTGGTAAACGACTTCTGTCGTGTGCGTTTAGAAGGTACTGGTTCGGCCACGGGTAGCTACTCCGGCAGGCGTTGTGTTGAGTGTGTCTTCGGATGTAGCCGACAAAGCGAACGGGGGCAAAGATTATCTTGGGTAAACTCCCCCTTCTCCGTTTGTCAGGACTGTCAAAAAGTCTGGAAAATGGGCGCTTGGTGTAATCGGGATATAACATAAAGCTCGCCACCGCCGGGGCAGGCCGGGGGGTCGGGGTCCGGGGTCCGGGCGGTCCGGGACCGGTCCGGGGTCCGGTCCGCGCCATGTCCGCGCGCGCGTTCATCCTCCTTCTTGGCGCGCGTTTGACCGGACCTTCCCTCGGCTAGGGAGCGGTCGGTGCCTGCGCTGCAAGGTTTCGGGCCGCGCTTGCGCTGCGTCTTGCTGCGCCGGGCTGTCATATGCCTGCCAGCTCGGCTTCCAGCTCGTCGCGCGTCAGCTCGCTGACCGGTTTGCCGCGCTCGGGCGCTGGTCTGGCATTGCGTCCAATCGCGCCAGACATTTCCGCCAGCGTCCGCGCGGCCTGCGCTCTTGCCGCTGCCGGGGCGGCTGGATCGCGACACACCTGCCGCAGCGTTTCTTTTGCTAAATCAGCGTCATCCGAGAGGCGGTCAGACGGGCTTTTATATCCCGAAAGGTCCAAAACACCAGAATTAAGGTCAGCATTGCTGACCTTTATTGTCGGGTCCGGCGAAGCGAAAGATCCGATTTCAGGGCTGGTTTTGGGTGCGGTTTTGCGTGCCATTGGTGGCGGTCTCCTGTTGCTGGTCCAGCATTGATACCGGCGGGACCGGGACCGGGACAACAAAAAAGCCGGGCAATGCGCCCGGCTTCGGTTTCGCGGAATGTGACACTTGTCACAGATCGTTCTGGGGTTTGATCAGAGCAGCCCAGCGACCGCCAGCACGACGAACAACAGCGCCGCGATAAAACAGGCGGTGTCGATCAGTTCCCCGGCCAGCCTGCGCCGGGTGCGGGTCTGGATAGTGCGCCGGGCGCTCATGTACGGACACCTTGCAGGAGGATGGTCTCCAGCACCTTTGGCAGTTTCCCAAGGTCATCCACGTCCGCCGAATAGCGCCAGCCGAACGTCTTGCGGGCAGATGTAGCAATCCCTATGCCATAATGTTCGACGCCTTGCGCGCGCGCGATCCTTAGAGCCTCCCGTGTGCCGTCGCCGTCGTTCGGGGTGCCGTCATGCAACCAAAGAACCACGCGCCGGTCGGCGCGGCGGGACTTGATATCCTCCTGAGCCCATCGCACTTCTTTGGCCATCGGTGTCCCGCCGTGGCCGCGCTGCCGTCCTAGAGCATCAAGCAGGTCCACAGTGCGCGGGCGCTGGTGCCACGGCTTGAGCGGAAAGATAGTCGCCCTTTCGTCGTCCGAGCGCCGAGGGATGCCGCCGGTCCAGCCAAACGCTGCGGTTTGCGCCCGTGCGCGGTCAAGTGCTGGCAGGATCACCGCCAGAACACCAATAACGGCTTGCCAGCGCGAAGCGTACATCTCCCCATCGGGCGTGCGAAGTATCTCTACGTTACCCATCGACCCCGACGCATCGACCATGACTAGAACGGCCGTGTCCACGCCGGGCGTGATGGTACTGCGGGAAAACACATCTTTTGCGCCGGTCGCAGCGCGCATCAGTCCGCGACGGTCCAGCCTGCCAGACTGCAAACGCCGTTGCGTGACGATTTTTTCGACGGATTGCAGACCGCGCCGAAATGCGTCGGCTGTCGCACGGGCGTCCACAGCGGCGGCGACCCGCCGGGTCGTCTCTGCGTAGGCTTCGCCGTTGTTCTCGGTCGTTATCCATGTTTTGCGCCGGAAACTTGCGACATTCGCCGGGTCCGCAAGTGTCGCGGACCCCATCGTAGTAGATGCGCCCTGCGCGCGCTGTTGTCGCGTCAGGTTTGGCGCGACGGCGGCCAGCGCGGTCTGCTTCGCCTGTGGGCTGGGTCCGGCTAAACCTGCGCCTTCGCCGGGTTTGTCGCCTTCACCGGGTTGGCCTTCGCCGGGTTGGCCTTCGCGGGGCTTGTCGCCTTCGCCGGGTTTGCCTTTGCCTTTGTCCTCGTCCTTGGGCTTGTTGTTGTCCTTGGGCTTGTTGTTGTCCTTGGGCTTGTTGTTGTCCTTGGGCTTGTCCTTGTCCTTGGGCTTGTTGGCTTTTGCGAGAGCCTCAATAAGTCGAAAGGTGATGTTGTGCCGGTCAACTGATTGGGCGCGGTGCTGATCGCGTGGAGTAATCGGTCCGAGCTTGTCCGCGCAGATGTCCAGCGCGGTCAGCGCCTCCCGAACTGCGACCATGACTGCGGGCGTGGCCGCCTGTTGCGTGTCGGCTGCGTACTGGTCCAGCGCGGGCGTAATCTGGCAGCCGTGGCGATTGATCAGCGCGCAAAGCAGCCATTGCGCCTCCCGGAAGGGATCGTGCCGGGCCGCCGGGGTGGCTTGTATCGCCGCCAGCGCACCGCCGGGCTGTTGGACTACGTCGTTAAGATAGCCAAGCAGCGCGGGCGCGTTTTGGACGACCGGGCCGCGCGGGTCCGAGGCGACCCGCTCTATATAATAATCCTCCACTTGGTTGAGTAGCTCGGCGGCAAGCTGGGTCGTAACGCCGAGGGGAAACGTGCGGCGGTGGAAATCCCCCAACAAGCCGAGGTCGGTGGCGAGAACGTGGCATAGCTCGTGGATCAAGAACGCCAGCAATCGCCGGGCATATTCTGCGGTGATCACAGTGTCCATTGGGATCGAGGGGAGGCCCACATCGAACGTCTGAGCGCCGGACGTGGACACGTAGGCGCTTTCTCCGCCCGTGGGCGTGATCTTGAGGTGGTAACGTCCGCTTTGAGTGCGCGCCAAAATAGCGCGCATTGTCTTTTCAGCAGCGGACACGAAGTCCGAGTAAACCACCCGGCCAGAAAAATCGTAAAGGCTGGGGCTGTGGGTTGATGGTGTGTTGGTCATTGGTTTGGTTCCTTGTTGTTGTGTTATGAAAATACAGAGGCGTTAACGTCGCTGGTCCAGAGCTGCCGGAGCGGCTCCACGTCGTCGTGGGGCGCGGTCTCCAGAACGGCTAACTGGAACGCCTGCGCGGGGTCAACGCCGCAAGCGATAGTCTCGGCGAGCGCCTGCAAGCGGCGAAAGCCGATCCCGTGCGATACTTTGCCTTTATCCGCATCTGCGCGCGTCAGCGCCGCGAACTTGCAAAGCGCGGCGGCGGCTTTGCGGGAAACGCCGGTCCGGGCAACCAGCGCCACGGCCTCCCGGTCTGGGGCCAGATAGTCCAGATGGACCGTGAGCGCGCACCGATCCAGAAAAGCGCGGTTTAGCCGTCGCGTGCCTTCATAGCTGCCGGTGTTGTCGCCGGTGCCGTTGGTGTTGTCGGCTAACACAAACACCACGTCAGGCGCGCAGCGGACCACCTCGCCGGTCTCGGCGATATATATTGCGCGGTCATGGTCAAGCAGGGCTTGCATGACGAACAGCGCGCCGGGTCGTGCAACGCTCGGTTCGTCAATCAAGATCACCGTGCCCGGCTTGCGGATCGCTGCCGCCAATTGGCCGTCCTGCCATTTGACGCCGCCGGACGCCGTGTCCGGCACAGTCATGCCGACCAGCGTGGAGGCTTCGGTGTCTTCGGTGCATGAGACACGCACAAACGACCGACCCCATCGAGCAGCGACCTGCTGCGGGAACGACGTTTTGCCGGTCCCGGCTGGGCCCCAGAACAAGACGTTTGCGCCGCGCGCCATTGCCGCCAGCGCCGGGCCGGTCTGGTCGGGCCAAATGTAGTCTGGATCAACGCCGGGCGCGTCCACAGCGTCATATGTCGGCATGGTCGTTTTAGCGTCTGTCACGTTCCAAAGGGCAGATATACCTGCGCCCTTCATTGTTTGATCGCCGGTAATCTGCGGCACCTGCCCTTTGATCTTTGACGGGTCAACATATCCGACCATCCGGACGACGGGCGCGGGTGGTGGCGTCAGCGCGGTCTCAGCGAGTGCTTCGAGGTCCGTCATGAACCCGGCGAAATCGCCGCGACCGAACTTTTCACGGATTGCTGCGGCCCTGTCTTTGGCTTGCTGCTTAATGTCCGCTTTGGCTGCGGCGTCTTTGTCTACAGGGTCTACAGGCGACAGGTCCAAGGTGACTGTGTATTCAGCATGTTCCCGGTCGTCTTCCGGATTGCTGGACGGCCTTTCGTCGTCTGCTGCGTTTCCCGCCGCGCTGGCCTGCGCGCCGGACGCCGGGCCGACGTAAACCAGACCATCACCGCCAAAGCCCAACCGGGAGGCCATGGCATCGGCGCGGTTCAAGGGGACCGGCTCACCATTGGCTTTGGCTTCGTCGTAAGCGTCACATTCGCGCGGGCTGGGAATAACAAGGCCCAACAGAAGCGCGGTTTGTATCAGGTCCGCATTCGTCAGGTCCGACACCTTGCGACCGTCCAGAGCTTTAAGCGCCTCGGCATGTCGCCGGACGCGAGAGCGAAGGATCGTGCGGGCAGTCTTTGTAAGTGTAGTGTTAGTCATTGTTTCGGTTCCTTGTGGATTGGTTAGATGAGAGCCAGCGCGCAAACGCCAAAGATCAAGAAAGTGATGGCCGTTGCGGCTGCGAGGTCGTGGAGAAAGTCGTGCATTGGGTTGGTCCCTTTCGTGGATCGCGACGGGCATAGCTGCCGCCTCCCCGGCCACAAATGCGCCGGGACCACATCTTTAGATGGCGTTTGTCTGTTTTGTCAAGCGCAACGGGGCAACACTACCGACAAAAGCGCCGGGCGGGTCCGGCGAGCGCGGCGAGCGCGGCGAGCGGGTCCGGCGGGTCCGGCGGGTCCGGGGCAAACAACCCGCCGTTTTGGTTGCTTTGTCTGGTGAAGTCGATACCTATCAGGCAAACAACCCGCAAAACAAAATCAGGAGTAGGCGCGATGGGTTCCACCCGGACAGCCCTTAAAGAGATACCGACGGACCCGCAGGGTCTTCTTCACTTCTTGGACAAAGCGATGATTGACACAGCGGTCCCCAAGGTGCCGGGGGTGGCGACGCAGCGCAAGCGGTCCTCCCGGACCGTCGCCCCCACCGAGCGCGCTAAACAGGCTCTGGAGGACCACAGGGGGGCAACGCAGTGGAGTGGTCCCAACCTGCGCCGCTGCGCATTGCCGGACTGCAAACAACCCGCCGTGCGGAAAGCCGAACACTGCCGACACCATCTGACGGACACCGAACACCGCATCTTCGTCAACCGGCCGCAAAAAGAGAGGCGGACCATCAAGTCCCGACCGGCGGCTGCGCGTCGATTGGTCCAAGAATTGGTCGCCCGCAGCCGTCTGCCGGTGGCGCTCGTGATGGACCCGACGTTCAAGGCCGTGTGGGCCGCGCGGCACGATGAGCGGGCAGTCGTCAACAAAGTCCTCTACGACAACATGACGTGGACGCAGCTTTGCCACATGCTGTCCTTCGAGTTGGTCCGGGGATGGCTGCATCACGCGGACACAGGAGAGGTCGGTCCGTGGGTTTCCGCCGTGCGCAAAGCGCGGGACATGGGGATCATTTAGGGGCCGAAAAGAGGAAGTGTCACGCTGCTTCACCTAAACCCCGTTTTTGAGGAAACTTCCCCACACACACACATACACCACAGAATAAGGAAAAAATCGCTCATATAGAGAATATATATATATATATGATTTTACTGTTACTCTATCAAAAATAGGAAGTAGTTGTTATGTGTTTTCAATGGTTTAGCTCTGTAACACCAACCCGTACCACCAAAAGTAACATCTGAGAGGTGAAAAAGCCGCCTGTGACGATTTTTGTCACAGGCGGCTCTGTCGTTACGTACATGGTACTTCACCTGTTTCAGCCATTAACGCGAAACCCTTGTGCGCCGGGCTTTTACGCTATGCCCAGCGCCCCTTCGGCCTCTTTCACGAACATCGCAGACACAACGGACGGCTCCATGCCGTCCATGAAAGTCCGCAAGTCGGTCCGCCCTTTCGTCTTCGGCCCATGCCAGAGCCGGACAATCTGTCCGCCAACTCGTATCTGCCGACCCAACGATTGGCATCCGGCGTGCTTCAACGCGTCCTGCACATGCTTTGAGTTTATCCGGTTCTTCACGGACGCATGGCCGAATGCAGCAGCATAGTCTTCGACCTCTTTCAGTGTCACCAACGTCCGGTTCGCAAAAACCCCCTCGGTCAACGCCACATAACAAAACCGCGTCGGAGAGTTCAGGCCGTCGGCCAATACCTCGGCTTTGTCGAAGTTAGGGGCTTCACCGTAGGCGTTCCACTGGCTCACGTCGCGCGCCATGAAGAACTCATGGACCCGTTCCAGTTCGTCCACGGACCCCACAGCGTCTTTCATTGCCGCGTACCACTCCGGAGGCATCTTCACGGCGGGGGACTTGTACGGCATCCAGCGCCGGTCGTCCGCCTCGGCCCCTTGCAGCGCATCGTCATGGTTGGACATGGCGATGAACACTGACACAGGGATCATATACCAGACCCGCTCGAACTTGGTGTTGATCGCGACCAGCGTTTCATGTGATCCGGTCCACGCTTTGATCTGATTGTAGAGATCGTCCCCGGACAGTTTCAGCTCGTCGAACACGACCAACCGTCGGCGCATCCAGCCGTTGAACCCGGACCGCATGTCCGCAGCATTGACGGTCGATACGTTGTGCGCCCCGATTATCTGGATCAGCGGCGTGATCATTGTGTCCTTGCCGGTGCCTTGGTCCCCGATCAACAGCGGGATGATCGGCGTTCGTTTGTCAGGGTTCTGGACAACCCACGCCATCCAATCCAAAAATGCGTTCCGCGCGTTCTCCGCCGGGATGATGTGCCGGACCAGCTCCAGCCACTTCGTCGGCTCGCCCTTCCGGCGTCCGATCCGCGTCGGCGTCCACAGGTTCGCAGCGGACACGTCCACGCCGCTTTCGTTCCGGGTCTTGACCAGCACCCCCAGCGCCCCCGGCGCATAGGTGAATGTCGCAGCGGTCATCAAGTCCGGGTGGTTCATCAGGACGTTGACTGCCTTCTTGGCTCCGTTGGACCCGAACGGGATCACGGCACGGACTTCCTCATGGGTGTCGATCACGGCCCGCGCTATGACGGCCCGCTCCTGCAAATCGAAGAACACGTCCGCAGAACGCACGTAAACAAACCGCTTCGCCAAATCCCCCACAGCCGCGTCGAAGTCCTGCTCGGCTTTCAGGCGCGCAGCGACAACCCGCCCGGCCATTGCCTCGGCCAAGCCGGACACTTCATCCTCGGCCACAGGCCCCAGACCCCCGTGCTGCGCAAAGTCCGCCACGGCCAGAAAGTCGTTCGCTACCCTCGGCGCAACAGTCACGCCCACAGCCGCCCCGGCCGCAGCCCGCACGGCCTCCTGATCATCGAACGCCTCGCAAATCATTCGCCGGAAGTCCATCGTCGTCAAACTTGAGCAATGGTCGTGCTGACAGTGCATTATGCCTGCACCCAAAAAAGCGAACCCGTCCGGACGCCCGTCCGTGTGCTGGTCCGCATTGGGGCACCTCGCCTCGACCACGCCCTGCCTGATCTGGACCGGGGCCATGCCCACCTCCTGCGCCAACTGGATGATCGGCTCCGGCGCGTTCATGTCCGCTGATCGGTCCAAATCTCCCCCAGCGCCCCCGAGCTTCTTGCCCGGCGTCAAAGCCAGGGGCAACACTTCCGTCCGCCAGTTCTCCCCGGCCAGCGCCCGGCCCATGTCTTCCAGATCGGCCCGACGACCCAATTCCAGTTCCACAGCCGAAACCCAAGGGAACCCTCCGCCTTCCAAAGCGTATTTCGGTTTGGAGTTCCACCCACCCGGCAACCGGATGTACCGCGTCGGGTCCACGACAACCGCCGCGTCCGACAAGCCTCGCGCGGCCATCAACGCCCGGACCTGCCGCACGTCGGCTTCCTGCTTGGACCCCAACGGGACCATCGCCCGGAGCAACCAGCCCCATGTTTCGTTCCCCGGCGAAGTCTCTATCTTGAATGACGGCGGCGGGAAACCCGCACCGATCAATCTCTCCCAATCCTCCCGGCTGGCCTTGGTCCCTATGTCGTCTGCCACAATCAGCCAGTGGCCCTCAATGTTCGCTTCCCTCCGCGCTCCCGCGCCCGGCTTCATCAAAGATATACAGAAAAACTCGTTCAGGGCTGCCTCCGGGTCCATCCCCGCCCAATCTCCTGCCCGTTTCCCGGTCCAATCCCCCGGCTTCGGCGGGAAGTCTCTGAACGCCGCCAGCCACGCCTCGTCTGCCCTGTCCCCAAATACCCCTTGCAGGAAAACCCGCAACTCCGGACTTATTCCGTTCATCTGTATTACTCCTGATATGGTTCCAATAAAATCTGTCGCTTGTGTCGCTCTGCAAAACCGACACACGGGCCGCCAAAAGACGCCCCGCATGTCCCATCTGTCAAGCCCGGTCTAAGGTAGCCCTACGCGTTCACTGCGCTGCGGAGGTTCTCCGGGCAATGGTGGCCGTAGACCCGCTGCACCATCTCCACCGTGTCCCCCAGCACCCCGGCGACCTGCCAAATGTCCACGCCGCGCTGCAACTTCAAGGTGGCCCACGTATGTCGCAGACTGTGCCGCGTGACACCATCAAAGCCGTGTTTGGCCCGGAACCTCTCCCACGCCTTGCGGGCCGAGCCGGTGGACAACAGCACCGGCCCGGTCGCGATGTTCTGGCCCGCGCCCCCGGACAAGGCAAACCAATGCACCAACACGGGCCGAAGCCGGTCCGAGATCGGGATCGCGACGCGCTTCTTCTTCGTAACCCGCCGCCCCGGTTCCCTGAAATCTATCAACCCTCCGGTCAGATGTACCCGATCCCACGTCAACCCTTCGATGGCCCGCGCCCGCGCGGCGGTCTCAAGCGCCAGACACACAAACACACCGATCCGCTTCTGGCCCAACGGCACCCCCGGCCGAAGCACCAACCCCTCGGCCTTCGCCCACAGACGCGCTTCCGCCTCCCGGTCCAGATAGATCTCCCTCGGCTGCGACGCGGGCGGCAGCGGCACATGCGGCAGCACAGTGTCCCGGTCCAGCTCGCCAGCCTTGACAGCCCACTTCAAGACCGCTTGCAGCGCACCCAACTCCCGGCGGATCGTCGCGTCCTTCACGGTCCCCGCCCGCCCCCGGCGGTAGCCCACCGCCTCCGAAGTCGTCACGTCCGATACGAACAACCGCCCCAGCGCCGCTTTGATCGGCTTCAAGGCCCACTTTTGACTGTCTGATAGTCCGTTGATTTCGACGTGGTGCGTCACATATTTGTCCACCAACGCCCCCAACCGGACCCGGTGCGCCGACGTGGCAACCTGCGCAGCGGCACCCATCAACGCACGACGGACTTCCTCTGCCAACTGGCGGTCCTCAGTGCCGCACGAGTGGCTTCTCGTTCTAGCACGGCCTTGTCCGTCGCGCTCTGTCCAGCGGACTTCGTACCGACCCGAACGGTTCTTTTCGAGCCTTGTGTCCTCAACCCTTTGGGGGATTTGCATTGTTTTGTTTCCTTGCGTTGTTCTACAAAAGCAACAAGGTCCGCCCGCGAAATCATCACGGGCCGACCCGGCAGAAAAGGTAGGCCCTCGGCGCGAAGCCGGGCGACGTATTTTGTCGTCCGCCCCAACAGCTTCGCCGTCTCGGCCTGCGTCAAAAGGTCCACGTCACTCGCCCTTGCTCAAGAGAGCAATCACCTGCGAGGCTTTTTCCAAGCTCGTAATCGTGTTGACCTGCAAATGCACTCTGTCGTGCCGGTTCTTGACCATCGTCATGCCTATTGTCGGAGCCTCGGCACCCATGTCCGCTGCCAGCAGGTCCGGAGCCAAATCTTCGACCGTAACGCCCAGCGCCTTCGCAATGGCGGTCAGGTTTTCATGGGTGGGCTGGGCCTTGCCGCGCTCATAGGCGGACACCCGGTCCCGGTTCCGGGCCACGATGTAGCCCCTGTTGTCCTTCGTTGTGCCCCATATTTTGCGGGCCAGATCGGATTGGGACATCCCGGCCTCCAGCCTCGCGCGATAAAGGTTCTGTCCAAAATTACCTAACTCGACGCGCTGCGCATTACTCTTTGCTCTACCCATAACATCAAACCGCCTAGCGGCCTCCTTGTTGCACAGACCCTCCACCCCCACACAGGGGCCGATGAAAGAAGCGGACCCGGGGCTGTTTGGGCCGTCCGCTCCCTAGACATGGGCCTCTTTGTCTATTTTGTCAAGAGCGTCTTTTGCTGACGCCCCCCAAAACCACCCTACGCGGCGCTTGACCCCGCGTCATTTGTCGCTATTGTCAACCTGCAAGACCGACAACCCGCGTTCCCCTTGGCGCACGGTTGTTGGCGAGGCGTCCGGGTCTGGTTCCACCCGGACGCCTCTTTTCTCCACACCGAACCCACACACACACACACGCACGATTGCAGATGGACATCGCAACATGACCTCCACCCCCACCGCTACCAACCCGGCCATCATTGCGTGGAACGACCCGGCCATCCTGAAAGCCGCCGGAACCTCCCCGGACGCCATCCGGCAGCACTTCGCGAAGACCGGCCAACCCCTCCCGACCGATTGGGCCGTCTACCAATGGTCCTCCCGCCGCCGCATCCCGGACCGCTGGCGGGCTGCGCTGGTCTATGCCCTGATGAACACAAACAGGATCACCCCCCGCGATCTGTTCCGGATCGTGACACATTCCACCGGGCCCCGCCCATGACGCGGACCCCCACCCTCACCCGGATCATCGTCGCCATTGACCCCGGCCTGACCGGCGCTATTGCTTGGCTGTCCGTGGCCGACGACAAGATCGACCTGCTCGCCGTCCACGATATTCCCACGGCCACCACCACGCAGAACCGCAAAAAGAAAAGCCAGCTTCTCATGGCCGCGACGGTCCCTCTTATCCGGACGCCCTTCTGTGTCGCAGCAGTGATCATCGAAGAAGTCAGCGCCATGCCGGGCCAAGGCGTAACCTCCATGTTCCGCTTCGGCTACACGGCTGGCGCACTTGCAGGGCTGGCCTCCGGCCTCGGTCTGCCGGTCCACTTCATTCGTCCCCAAGAATGGCAGCGCGCTGTCCGCCAACCCAAGGGCGACAAGGACGCCGGACGCCTCCGTGCGAACCAGATTTTCCCCAACCATGCCCACCTTTTTGCCCGCAAAATGGACCACAACCGCGCGGACGCCGCCCTGATCGGCCTCGGCTGGGCGCTGCTCAACACCCCCACCAAATAAAAAAAAGTTTCCACCCGCCCCTTGACGCGATCCCCGGTTTCGTGTTTTGTCTGTTTTGTCAACCGACGCAAACAAACACGAGGAACCAAACCATGTCTATCGACACCGCCCCCGCCAATGTTACCTTGCAAGACTTTATCACGTTGGCGAACCACACCGACACCGCGCGCGACAGTACCGACATGATCAAGCAGTTTGTGGAGTACGTGCAGGTCTGCGACGCCGCCGCGAAGGTTTTGACGAAGGCGTATAGCGACGAAAGCCGCGCGCCACACCGCGACACTGTTCAGGGCGACAGTGCTGGCCAGAATGCGTCCCGCATGGCGGACGCTACCCTCTCCGAGGTCACACGGCTTTTCGCCTATGCGTCCACCGCGACCCGCCGGTTTTTGGCCGACGACGACGTTTTGAGCGCCCACTTGGCCGGGGACCGGGCTGTTTTTGCCATCCTCGCCGTCCTCCGCACTTACTATTCTATGGTGACACTCGGCAAGGTGATGATCGACTACCACGGCCAGACCCCCGGCTTGGAATACAACCCGAACGCCCTAACCCTGCCCTATGAAATTCTGCGGCAAATTGTCAGTTTTTCGGCGTACAGCAACGCGGACACCGGGGAAATTGTCGGCCCGGAAGACCCCGCGTGGCGGTCCGTCAAGACGGAGGCCGAGGCGCTCGCCGACAAAGAGAACAACACCCCGCCCCGGACTGTGAACTAGCGCCAGAAACTCCCGTTCGCTTCTAGTTCACAGTTCAACCCCCTGCTCGGACACTCAAATGGACCATCCTAAGCCTTTTCAACTTGAAGGAATTGATTTTCTCGCAGCCCGCGACTTCGCTATTCTCGGCGATGATGCGGGTCTCGGGAAGTCAATGCAGATGATCCGGGCGTCCGAGCAGAGGAACTTTTCCCGCATTCTGGTCCTCTGCCCGGCCATCGGGCGTGTCTCGTGGGCCATCCAGTTCCGGACATGGCTGTCCAAGCCCCGCCCGGTCTACACATACCCCAACGACACCGCCGGACTTATCCCTCCCGGACCGCTTGCGCTGATCGTCACGATAGATTGGCTCCAGAACCCAAGGAACGCCGCGAAGCTGATCAAAGCCCTCCGCACGGCCGACCCTTTTGGTGTGGCGTTCGTGGACGAAGCCCACTACCTCAAGAACCCGGAAGCCAACCGGACCCGCGCCGTCTACGGCAACAAGCTGGACCTCGCGCGCTCCGTCTTGGAACGCTGCCGCGCTGTCTGGCTGGCGACGGCCACCATCACCCCCAACCACGTCGGTGAGCTATACCCCCATTTGCGCGGCCTTTTCGGCCCCATGCTGTTGCAGCTATTCGCCAACGAAATGCCAAGTGACCACGACTTCAAAATGCGCTTCACCAACATGCGGCACACGAATTTCGGCTGGCAGATCGACGGCAATGACCGGAAGGAAATTCCCGCACTGCGCGACGCCCTGCGGCCCTACTTTCTGGCCCGGCTCAAAAGGGACGTGCTGCCCGATCTGGACCCGATCACACAAGTCCTGCTCCCGCTCGAAGTGCAGGACAAGGGCGACCCCATCGACGCCCGGCTGGCGGCTCTGCTCCAGACCGCCGAAGGCACGGCCCTGAACGACTTGCTGGACGACGAACACGTCGCCTCTCGCCGCCGCGCTTTGGGGGAACTAAAAGCCACCGCCGTGATTGAGTGGATCAAGAACCTGTTGCAAGACCCGGACAAAAAGCTGGTTGTCTTCGCATATCACCGATCTGTGCTGGACAAACTGCAAGCCGCATTCGCTCCCAAGTACGGCACAGCCCGGATTGACGGGTCCACCCCGCACTCCGCCCGGCTGCTCGCCGTGGACCGCTTCCAGAACTCCCCCGGCTGTCGTCTGTTTCTCGGGCAGACATTGGCCTCCAACACCTCCATCACCCTGACAGCCGCGCAGGACGTGCTGTTGCTCGAACCCGAGTGGACCCCGGTCCAGAACTACCAAGCGATAAGCCGGTGCCACCGCATCGGCCAAGCCGGATCGGTCACGGTTTACTTTGCCTACGCGCATGGCACCGTGGACGAGCCGATCATCAAAACCCTGCGGCGCAAAGCCAAAGACTTCATGGACCTACTCGGCGTGGACATAAGCGCCGGGACTATCTGACAACCCAACCCAACCTAACTGGAGTTTCCCCTATGCCTGCTGAAATTCACATCACCATCAACGCGGACTGCCCCGAAGACCTTCTGCACGCCCTGCAAACCCTGAACAATCACTTGAACGCGCAGGACCAGCACCTTGTCACGACCAGCGCGGCCAAGGTCGAAGACGGCACGGTCGAAGCCACGGTGGAAGACACCCCGACCCGCCCTCGCAAGACGACGAAGAAAAAAGCCGCCCCGGCGAACGATCAAAAGGAAGACGACAGCAAGGGCGACGCCTCCGTCACCGACAATTTGGTGCAGGACATGACCCCACAGGACACCAAAGAGCAGGCCAACAAGTTGATGCAGGACTTCTTCCTCAAGGACGGCGAACGCGCGATGGGCGAAGTCACGAAGTTGCAGGCCAAATACAAGGTCAAACAGTTTTCCGATGTTCCGCTGGACCGCGCCAGCGAGTTCCTTGCGGACGTGAAACTCGCCACGTCCAATAACAGCGAGGCGGCAGCCTAAGATGGCCCCGCTCGCCCACTCCGCCTTTTCGGCCAGTGGCGCGAAGCGCGGGCTATCTTGCCCCGCTTCGTTCCATCTGGCTCAGGTCCACGACGACGGACAGCGCCGATCCTCCCCGTTTGCGGCGGAGGGAACACTGGCCCACGCGATTAGCGAGGCTTGCCTGCTCACAGGTAAAGACCCCTCTGATTTCGTGGGCCAGACCCGAAACGCGGACGGCTATCAGATCGCCGTGGACGATGAATTTGCGGAAGCCCTCGAACCCTACGTGAACCTGCTTCGCGGCCTCAAGGCTATGGGCTTCATCGTACTGCTGGAGCAACGGGTTTCGCCCCAAATCCACTGGGGCGCTCTCCCGGCGCTGCCCATCGACTTGTTCGGCACGTCCGACTGCATTGCCTACCACCCCACGCTGGAAGTGCTGGTTATCGCGGACCTGAAATTCGGCAAAGGGATCGTGGTTGAAACGCCGGACAACCCGCAGCTTCTCTATTACGCCGCCGGGTCTATCAGTGACGAACTGTTGAAGAACATGCTGCTCGCATCCGGACACGCAGTCCCCACAGGCCCGGTGCCGGTCAAGGAAGTCCGAACGACGATAGTCCAGCCCCGGGCCTACCACCCCGAAGGCCCCGTCCGGTCCCATTCGTATGTCCCCAGCAAGATCATCGGGTGGGCGCAGCACGACCTCTACAACGGCGTCAAGAGGGCGCTGGAGGACAAAGGCCAGACGACGAACGCAGGCGATTGGTGTCGGTTTTGTCCGGCGTTTGTGCCCTGCGAAGCCCCCAAAAAGCTGTCCCTCGACACCGCCAAGGATATGTTCGCGGGCGCTGCGCTCGAAAACATTCCCGCCACAGGTGACACGACGATCATGCAAGCCCCGGTCCTTTCCTTCTCGGACGACGCCCTCGGGGAACTGCTGGACAAGATCAGCATCATCAAGCCTTGGATGGCCGCCGCAGAAGCCCTCGCCAAAGAACGCCGGGAAGCGGGCCGGGACGTGAAAGGCTGGGCGCTGGTCCCGACCCTCCCCCGGCGCAAGTGGGCCGACACCGACCCCGACGAACTGCGCAAGACGCTGGACGGGATCACGACGCTGGACCCCTCGGACTACATTTCGGAGACCATCTTGTCCCCGGCGCAGGTCCAGAAACGTGTCGGCAAAAAGCGGTACGACCAAGAGGTCGCGCCACACGTCGTCAAAAATTCCGCCGGGCGATCACTCGTCCCGAACGGAGACCCCCGTGCGCGTGTCAGGAGCCGGTCCGCACACGAGGCTTTCAATCTACCGGCCATCAACAACCCCCTCAAGGACTAAAAGGAGCTAACCCCATGTCCAACGGCACAGTAATGACGCCCATCGGCGCACTCATGTTTCCGAAACTGTTCACCGCCGCAACCAACCCGGCGAACCCCACCCAAGCCCCGCGCTACTCCGCGATGCTGGCCTTCGATGAAGCCGGTGTCGGGTCCACCGCCTACCAAGACCTGCGCAAGCTGGTGATGGAGGCAATCGGGAAGAAGTTCGGCGCAGCCAAAGCCGCTGACGCCAACTTCGTGAGGGGCCTTCGCCTCCCCTTCCGCAACGCCGCCGAAAAGACCTACAATGGTCTGGAAAATGCGAACACGTTCATCTCCCCGTGGCGCAACGAGGCCGACGGCGCTCCCGGCGTGGTTGACCTTGCCGGGACGAAGATCATGGTCCCCAGCGACGTGTTCGCCGGACAGCTTGCTCGCTTCACAGTCCGCGCCTTCGGCTACGACAGCACCGGCAATCGCGGGGTTTCCTTCGCGCTCGAACACGTCCAGATCGTCAAGGCGGACATGCCTCGCCTCGACGGACGTGTCGTGACCAACCCCGAAGACGCCTTCGCCCAGGCTGACAACTCGCAGCTTGCCGCCCTCGGCATCGACGTGAACGCGGTGGCCGCCCCAGCGGGCAACGGCGACAGCAAAGACTTCCCTTTCTAGGAGGGCACGCACACGCCGGGCATTTCGCCCGGCGTGTCTGCTTTGCCGACCAACGGAGCCGACAAATGAACCATAAAAGAACCAAGGCCCTCGCGGCCATAATTGCCCGATACTGGCAGGCGCGCGGCTACCCGGTCCACGTTTGGGTGGAAAAAGAACCATACAACCACAAGGCACAATCCACAGGCTTCACCGTGCGGTCCAATTTGGTGAACGGTCTGCCCGTAAACCACCGGCCCGGCCTCGTCGCAGACCTCGCGGCCCACCCCTACCCCGACAAATAGGAGCGACCCAAATGGCCGATCACGTAAACCCCCGCAATCTCGTGTCCGGGCACAAGGCGGACGAAGACAAAGCCCGCATGGACCTGATACCCCCGGAAGTTCCCTTCGCTCTGGCGAGCGTGCTTGGCACCGGAGCCAAGAAATACTCCGAGCGTAATTGGGAGAAGGGCATGAAATGGTCCCGGCCCTACGCTGCCTGTCTCCGGCACCTGTTCGCGTGGTGGGGTGGCAAAGGCCCGACGACGGCCAACTTCTGCTTCGGTGACCTCGACGACGAAACCGCCTATTCGCACCTTTGGCACGCGCTTTGCTGCCTCGCGTTCCTGACAGCCTACGAAGAACGCAAGATGGTGGCGTGGGACGACCGCTTCACCGGCCCGGACAGTGTGTCCCCGGCGACCCCCAAGCCGTCTGCCCCGTGGCGCGCCGACCCGAACCAGCTTGACCTGTTTGGCGGAGAACCCCGAGGATGACCACCGACGCCATCCTCTCGATTGACTTCGAGACTATCAGTCTCGCGGACCTGCGCCGGACGGGGGCCTACACCTACGCGGAACATCACAGTACCCGCGTCATATGTATGTCGTTCGCCTTCGACGATGATCCGGTCTGCCGCTGGAAGATCGGCGACCCGTTCCCGCACGAAGTCCTCGATCACGTCCGCCGGGGGCGCACGGTCCAAGGCTGGAACGTGGCCTTCGAGTTGTGCATCTGGAACAAGACGCTGATCCGTCAGCTTGGTCTGGACCCCCAAATGGACAGTCTGGCACTGGCCCAAGTCTCGGACACGATGGCCCGCGCCGCCTATTGGGGGCTGCCCTTGTCGCTGGACATGGCGGGCCCGGCGGCGGGCGTCGCCATCAAGAAAGACAAGGAGGGCCACGCCCTCATGATGCGGATGTGCAAACCGCGCAAGCACGACCCTCGCCGGGGTATCACGACGTGGTGGCACGAAGATGAACCTGCCCGGCTGGAAAGGCTCATGGAATATTGCGACGTGGACGTGGAAGTCGAACGGGCCATCGCCAAAACCCTCCCGCCGCTGCCGGAAATCGAGCGGCAGACGTGGATGCTGGACCAGCGGATGAACGCGAAGGGCGTCGGCGTGGACTTGGGTTTCGTGGAAAAGCTGAGTGTTCTCGCCGAAGAAGCGACCCATTGGAGCAGTCAGCGCCTGAACGCGCTTACCGGCAGGCGTGTCCGGGGCGTTCACTCCACAGCGGCGATGCTGAAAGAGCTTCAAGCCTTCGGCTATCCTCACGACGATCTGCGCAAGGACACCATTGCCGAGCGGATGGAACACCCGGACTGCATAGGCATGGAGCGCAAAATCCTCACGATCCGCGCGGACGTTGCCCGGACCAGCGCGGCCAAACTCAAGGCTATGTGGGCCGCTTGCACGGCTGCTCAAGGGGTCGGGGACGTGCGCGGGATGCTTCAATATTACGGAGCCAACCGGACCGGGCGATGGGCCGGACGGCTCATTCAACTGCAAAACATGCCACGCGGCGACTTCAAGGATGTGGACGGCGCGGCCCGCATGGTGGAGGCTGGTATGCCCTACGACATGCTCGAAGCCCTGTTTGGTCCCGCTATGGGTATTGTCTCCACCCTGCTGCGCGCCTGCATCGTGGCCCGGCCCGGACACACGCTCGCGGTCGCCGACTTCGCGCAGATCGAAGCCCGCGTCATTGCTTGGCTGGCCGGGCAGCAAGACATTCTGGACGTGTTCGCGTCCGGCGCGGACGTGTACCGCTACACCATCGGTCGCGTCAAAGGGATAGATTGGAAGACGATCCCCAAGGACAGTCCGTTGCGCCAGCGCGGCAAAGTCATGGTGCTGGGCCTCGGGTTCGGCATGGGCAAAGACAAGTTTATCGAGACCGCCGCCAAGTCCGGCGTGGAAATGACCCTCCCGGAAGCAGAGGAAGCCGTCACCGAGTGGCGGCGGGCGAACAACGCGATTGTCCGGTTCTGGTGGGACTTGGACAGCGCAGCACGGACCGTTCTCGAAAACCCTCAGACCCATGTCGATGTGGGCTTCGTCCGCGTCGGCATGTGGGGAAAGCATCTGGTTATCCGGCTCCCTTCGGGACGCCACTTGGTCTACCGCAACGCCACGCTGGAGATGGACCCGGACATGCCGGGGCGGACCTCGATCACTTACAGGGGAACCAACCAGTACACGCGCCGCTGGGAGCCGCTGCGGACCTACGGCGGCAAGCTGGCCGAGAACGTGACGCAGGCCGTCGCCCGCGACGTGATGCGCGACGCCATGCTCACGGCGGACGCCGAGGGCATTCCGCTGATCCTGACGGTCCACGACGAACTGTTGACGGAGCCGGACGAAGGCAACGCTGACGGCACGCTCGCCCGCCTGTTGGCGATCATGCGAAGCCCACCCACATGGGCCGCAGGGCTACCTGTCGAGGCCGAAGGCTGGGTCGGCCAGCGTTACAAAAAATAGGCCCGTCGTCTGTTTTGTCGCTTGACAAACTAGACAAACGCAGCAAGAGTGTGGGTGAGAATAACTGAACCCACACCGCAGGAGCCTCGCCTTATGTCTTGCTTCGCAGCAGCCCTCATCGGCTTCGTCGGCGTCCTTGCCCTCGCCTTCGCGCTTCTCCAGTACCCGCGCCGGGGCAGAACAATCAAAGACCCACCCAAAAGGAGCCGCCGCTATGATTGACCCCGCAGACCTGAAGATCGAAGCGTATCCGCCGCGACCCCGAGGCGGCCAGCAGGTCGGTTTCACCCCCGTGGGGGTCAAGGCTACGCACCTGCCGACCGGGACCGAAGCGGTCTCGATGCTTGCCCGGTCGCAACACGCCAACCGAGAGGTCGCCTTGGACATGATCCTGACGGCGCTCATACACCCGAAGGGATAACGGACATGGGACAGTCCAAGACCAATCGCGAATACGTCCAAGTCATAGAACGCTACACGTCCAACTATTCGATGGCCGTCGCCAAAAGCGGGCACATGAAAATCACTATTCGGCGCGGCCCCGAAAAGCGCACCCTCACCACCAGCGTGTCGCCGTCCTCTAGGGACACCTTGCGCATGTTCGAGAACCAAGTCCGCCGGGCTTGGGAGGGCCTTCGCGGGCGCGGCGTCGGAGCTGCGCAGGGCCGCTAGATTTTAACAACAGGAGCAACAGGACAATGACCACAATGACATGGAGCCAGACCGCCTCCGGGGGCCGGTGGGAGTACACCAACCCCGCCGCAGAGAACGTGGAGTGGGCCGACGTGGCCCACGCCCTTGCCCACATATGCCGCTTCGGCGGGCATACTCAGATGTTCTACTCAGTTGCCGAGCATTGTTGCCGGGTCCACGATTGGCTGATCACCCAGCCCGTCCCGAGGTCTGTCCGGCTGGTCGGACTTCTGCACGACGCCCACGAGTTTGTGATTGGGGACATACCTACACCGCTGGCGAACGTCCTTGGCGCGGACATGATCCGTGACCTGAAAGCCACCCACGACGCGGCGATCTTCGCCCGCGCCAAGCTGCCATACCCGTGGGACGACGAAACAAAGACATGGGTCAAGCGCGCGGACGCGGTTATGCTCATGAGCGAGCGGGACGCCTTGCTGGTCCGGGGAGACCCGTGGCCCGATGGTCTGGAAGAAATCGAGCGGACCCCTATCGTGCGTCCCGGCTGGTTCCCGCAACACGCGGCGCGGGCTTGGCTCCTCCGGCTGCAAAAGTATGGCTACGACGTGGCCGTTGAGGGGAAGTGATATGGCGACGCTCAAGCCGGACCTGTTGTGGTTCCGGATCAACCAACGGGCGGAGGACGTGTAGTGGACAGCTTCAAACCCGGAGACTTTGGGGTCTCCATCTTTTACGGCCAACGGCCCGTGAAAAAGCCCTGCGAAAACTGCCCCTTCGTCGCGGCGGCAGCGGGCGCGGACTATCTCGCGCGGGGGCGGCTGGACGGGATCAAATTCGCTGTGTCAATGGGGCAGCTTTTCGCTTGCCACAAGACGGTCTACCAGAAAGGGGTGGAGTTTATTGCGGACAAGGAGACCGGCGAAGAACACGCGCCGGGTTTCCATTCCAAATATCAGGCTTGCGCCGGGGCGACCGAGTACGCCGAGGCGCTGGCCGAGGAGTTGGGGGTGGAACCGCTGCGCTGCGGCTCGCCGCCTACGCGCCGCCGAAAAGGGCCTTCCCGGCTGCGAAAACCAGAAGCAGAGCAATCGCTGCCAAAGGGACGCTGACCGCGCTAATCGTGATCCACATTAACATTTTCCCGATGCGCCGCGCCGGGGATTTTTCTTTTGAAGAAGCTGCTTGCGTCACGGGGTTATCCTCTTGTGTGGTTTGACGGTCCAGACAAAATAGCGTGCAGCACATTGCAGCGCAATGGACAATTGCCCCGGACCTGTGCAGCATCGCAGCGCGTTTTTGTCCACCTACAAACCAACACAACAGGTCCACGGACCCGGATTTTAAGGATTTCAATGGCTTATTTGTCGGCCAACGAAACCGACCTCTGTCTTGGTAAGGGAGAGGTCGAGAGTTCAATTCTCTCCGGCAGCACCATCACAACCCCCTGAAATCCTTAGATAATTCTTTGTAGATCGGTGTCTGTCCCCGGCCTACGAAGTGGACGTTTGTGCAGCATCGCAGCACAGATGTTTATTGTTCGTTCGCGGTCTGGACCCGTGTCGGGGGCTGGACCTACAAGCCGGACACGGGTTTTTGTCACTTTTTCTTGGGGCCAGCAACCACGTCGGCCGCCTTGGTGGACGCCGCGTTGGAAGTCGCCAGACCGATTGCTCCGTAGCGAGCGGCCCAAGCAACCGGCCCACCGACGGGGATCGCCGACAAGGCCCAAGCCGCCGCCGGGGCGAAGGCCATCCGATAGGCGGACTTGGCAGCGGTGTGTTCTGCGGTGTTCGTGTTCGGCGAGTTGCGCGTCCACAGCTTCAAGATATTCTGGACGTTGGACATGAGGTAAGAGAAGCCCGGCCCTGCGGCGAGGTTCACCACGTCGCGCTCGTAGCGCAAGCCGGTCATGGCGTTGATGAGCGGGTCCGCTGGGCCATATATGCCGGTCCGGGACCAAGCGAGCTTGATCAGCCAATCCGACAGGTCGTCGTCTTTTTCGTGTTTCTCCCACTGCTCCGGGTTGTAGATCGCTTCGCGCAGCATTGAGATGAGGAACTGCCCGGCGAACATCATGGCGAAGCCGCCGCCGAGAGTGGCGAGAGCCGGGGCGACAGCCTGCATGGCCGCCGTCGTCGTGCTTTCGCCCTCCCCCTTGGCAATCCCGTAGTTGCGTTTGGCTCGCAAATAGGTCGCTTGGTGGACGTTGCGGAAGAACGTGTAGAAGAACGACATGAGACCGAAGGTCAGCCGCCCGATGGGGCTTGTGGCCGACAGGGCCTTGTCCATCCGCCGGGGGTTCTGGATCGTCTGGTCCGTGAACCGGGCCAGCGCGAGGGCCATCACCTTCCCGGTGCTGGACCGCATATCCTCCGGCGTCGGCAGGCTGTCCGACTGCCCCAGCCAATCCACCACGGCGTCGAACTGCTCCGGCTGGACCCCGAGGTCGCGGAACTCCGCTTCGATGATCTTCTTTTTGACATTATCGGTTGTCGCGTATTGCTTGGCGAGGTCGCGCAGCCAGTAGAAGCCTCCGGCCATAGCCGCCCGGCGCTGCGCGTTCGTCAGTTGGGTCAAGCCGATGGCCCGGAAGAACTGCGTCATGACGACGTTGCCGGACACGACGTTGCCGTGGTCGCCGGACAGGCGGTTGAGCAGAACCGTGTCATGCAGCGCCGTGGACACGACCCCGATGGCTTCGGCCAAAGCCTGCCTTTCTTGCGTGGACTTCGCACTCCGCACCGCCTCCATCACATACATGCCGAGGGTCTGGACGGAAGCCTTCACCGATCCGGTCCGCATCATGGTGGCGATGGGTTCGGTTATGGCGGTCAGCGTCGCGCGCGGCAGTAGCGCGATGAAAGTGTAGATGGCAATCGTGGACGAGAGGGCTTCATAGGGTTTGATCAGCGGATCGCCGCCGGAGCGCCCGGTTATCTTCTCGACGAGGCCGCGCAGGTATTGCGCATCGCCGCCGTTCGCGCCCCACTTGACGGCCTCATTGACCATCATTTCCTTTATGTCGTCCACCTGCGGGTTGGCGAGGTCGCGGATGATGTTGAACGCCCCGGCGGACGTGTCCGGGTCGTACTTGCGGGGGTTCTGCTGCATCGCATCCTGAATGTCTTCCCGGCGCAATATGTCCGAGAGGAACTTCGGACCCGAGGACATGCCGAAACGCTCCTGATAGGAGGTCCGCTTGTTGACTTGGTGCAGATATGTCACAGCCCCATGCACCGTGTCCGTGTCGTAGAACCCGGCGTCGCCCAAAATGTCGTCCGCCTCCGGGACCAAGGTCCGGGTCTTCGCGAAGTTCGTGTTGGGGCCGTGGCTATCATATGAGAAGCTGTCCCCGGCCAGAATGCGGTGGCCCCACGCTTTCGCCGACGTGGTGGCGAACGGGTCGCGGAGCGCGGCCAAGAGCCGGGCTATGGCGGCGTCCACGGCGGCTTTGGCCTGCGCCTTGTCTGCGCGGGTCTGCGCCGTGGGGTTGGCGTCGTGGAGCGCCGTTGCGTTGTCCAGCACCCGGATCGCCGCGCGGAGGTTTTGGTACGGCGGGGCGAGCTTCCCGGTCTTCGTCACCTTGGCGACGGCTGGCTCAAATTCGGACATGACGCCCTTGGCGAAAGCCAACAGGTCCGCCGCGTTGATCCCGTCGGTGATGTGGTCGAACTGTTTCAGGTAGACCTGCTTCGCGGCGGCGGTGAACTCTTGCAGCCGGTTCTGGACTTCTTCCCGCAGAATGACGCGCGGCAGGTATCCGGTGTTGCGGACATAGCCGATGCCGACCCCCGCTGCGGACGCCGCCTGCCAAGCCTTGTCCATCAACCGGCGCAGTAGGGCCGCCACGGCGATTTCAGCGGTGGAGGCTCCCGGAACGGTCTGCCCGAGCATGAGCTTGCGCAATCTCATGCTGGCGTCTTTCTTGATCCGCCCGGACATGCCGTTGGAGACAAGCGCGGCTTGCAGTTCCGTGGTGTCGATGTTGGTCTGGTTCCCGGCGGCTTCCTCCCACGTAGCGACCTGATCCTCCCGGCCGGTGCCGGGGTCGGTGGTCAGACGGTTGACGATCCACTGCAAGAACGGCTGAGACTTCTCCGGCTGGCGGAGGACGATCATCTTCGCAATGCCGCGCCCGGACCGGACGATCTTCGCCATTGCGTCCCACACGTCCGTGATCCCCTGCTTCATGGACTTGGGCGAGGTGGCCGTTGCGCCGATGCCCGCGTTGATGGCGACCTCCGACGCGGACGCTTTCAGGGTCTGTTTCAGGGGTTGGAGCCGAAGCACCCGGAGCGCGTTGCGCAGCTTGAAGGCTTCTTCTTTAAGGGCCGCGACAACGCCCTGCCCGTCGCGGAATGCGGCGATCTTGGTCCACTTGGACGGGTCCGTTATGTCTTGATCCACCGGCAGGGGCTCCGCCGGGCCGACGCCGAGGATCGCTTGGGTCCGGATGTGGTGGAACACGTCGTCGAACGCCGAGAAAATCGCCAGCCGTTCGTGGCTTTTCGGGAACGTCATTTGCAGGCGGCGGTCCGCGTCGGACAGATAGTTCTGATCGCCCTTGGTGATGAACTCGTTGGACCCCCCGGCAGTCTCCACCTTAAAGGCGGTGTACGCCTCGAAGGCGCGGGCGATCATCTCGTGGACCGAGGGGAAATAGTCACTGCTCGGGTCGTATTTGGCTGCGTCCTGCCGGTAGGCGGACGGCTGAACCCGTATCCGGGTCGCCCCGGCGGCCAGCCGTTCGAGGGACTTCTGCGCCGCGAGCGCGGCCTGCGTCGGCTGTCCGGCTTTCGGGCCTTTCTTGATCGTGGCGTTGGCTTCGGTTTCCAGCCTGAGCATCTGCACGGCGAGGGCCGCTTCGTCGAAGAACAGTTTATGGATCAGGTTGATGAAGGCAGATTGCAGGTTGTCCGACGGGTCCAGACCTTCGCTACGCGTGATGCGGGACAGCAAGTCCTTAAACTTCGGAGTGAGGGTGTCTCCGAGGTAATGATCCAGCGCGTGCATCCACTCATGGGCGAACGAATTTGAGCGGCCCGGCATGTGGATCGTGTGGTCCGCGAGCGAGTACATGCCAAGGTATTGCCCCTTGAAGCGTTCGAGCGACAGCGTGAGCCTTCCCTGCAAGCTGATGGCCTGCACCGGCAGCGCCAGCGCGTGCATCATGAAGCGGATGTTGCGGTAGGCGTCGAGCATCTGGTTCACGGCGTCCGGGACGGACAGGTCCGTCTTGATGTTGACCTTGAAGCCGAAGACCTTTTCCAGCACGTCCGCCAACACTCTCAGCTTGCGCTCCGGCGGCAGGAGTTGCCCCCGGTCCGGGTCGATCCCGGCGACGCGGAAGGCGTCTTCGTAGATCGCCGCCCGGTTGGTGAAAGAGACTTCGGAAGTCTTCGGGGACATTGCGCCACGCGGTACACGGGTCTGCGGACCCGTGTCCGGGGCGTCCAGAAGTGCGCCGCTGGCGGGCGCTTGGCCCTTGGCGGCTTTCCGCCCCTGCATCGGCCCGGTGGACGTGACTTCGGAGCCGGGGAAAAGTTCGGAACCGGGCTGCGCTTTGGTCTCCGGTTTGGTCTGCGTTTTGGTCTTCGTTTTGGCGGAGGCCCAAAGATCGTCGATCAGGCTGTCCAGTTCGCCAGCCAAGAAGGCCACTTCCGTAGCGATCAGGCTATACTCCCCGGTCATTTCTCCTCGCAACCCGGCCTCGACCGAGACTTCTTTGTCGTCCGGGGTCAGCAAGGTCATGCCGTATTCGCCTGCCCCAGCGGCCCCGCCGCTCCCTTCGTTGCGCCAGAAGTAGAGCCTCCGGCCCTTCGCGTCCGTCGCCAGCGTCACCGGCCCGGCGTATCCGGGGAACGGGTTCTTCGCGGTGGTCAGGCGCGGACCGAAGACCCTATCCCTCGGGGGTTCGGCCTCCACTTCGGTTCTGCCCGCAAGCTTAGGTTCTGCTTCCGGTTTGGTTGTGGTCGCAGGCGTGGGTGTGTCGCCGGGGTCCACGGGTTGACCCTTCGCCGTGCTGTCCAGCCCGGCTACGATTTCGGCTACGATGGCCGTGGCGTCCGCAGGACCGCCGCCGAAAATGTCGTCTTCGGCTTTGGTCAGCCCCTCAGCTCTCGCCGCGTACCTCTGGAGCCTGTCCCGGATCGTGTCCGCGCTGGCGAGCCGGGTCTGCTGCTCGTTCAGGAACAACCGGGCCGCTGCGGCTGCCTTCGGGTCTATCGTCCGGAAGGCGTCCAGTTGCTTCATGAAGTTGGCGAAGTTCATCCCCTTGGTGCCCGCTTCGTTGATGAGTTCCAGCGCCTCGACAAGCACCTGCGTCATATCGAATTGCTTTTCTTTGCCCGCGCGTTTGAGTGCGTCGCGCATCCGGGCCCAAGCCGGTGCGGCGGCGGTCAGGCCATTGGTGATCTGCTTGTCCACGCCCTGCTCGACAGCCCGGCGGATCAGGTTCTTGTTGTCGTAGGCCCGACTAAACAGCGCCGCCGTGACACGCTGGACCCCGGCAGGGGTCAGTTCGTTGGCTGCGCCAAGCAGGGCGTTTTGCTCGGCCTGTGGAACACTTCTCATGAAGGTGCGGAAGAATGGGGCGTTTGCCGCCGCGCCGACCCCTTCGGTCACGTCCGAGTTGAACTCCTTGAGCATGTCTTCGGTGATGTAGTTCTTTTCCAGATTGGCCCGCTCCGACGGCGAAAGCGTCTGGTCCGCTGCCGCTGCCGAGCGGCGGGCGAGCAGCACCTTTTGGTCAGGGGACAGGGCAGCCGCCCGGCGGACAAGGACCGGGGCTTTCATCCCATCGGTGAGGTAGCCTTCGTCCTTCAAACGCTTGAGGTAGGCCGCGTATCTGTCCGGGTGAAGCCTCATCGCCTCCAAGATAGACGCGGCCCGCCCATTGCCGGACAGGATCGTGTTCGTTTCGTCAATGATTGGTGAGCCTCGGTCACTTTCGCGCGAGGACAGAAGCCGGGCCGGGTCGAGTTTTCTGGCGTTGTCGGATATTTGCGTGTCCGACTGCGTTCTGTCCCCCCGGTCCCGAGGCTGCAAGTCCCCGGTGGCCGAGATAAGAGCATCTAGCTCGACGACCTCAAAGTCTGTGTCAAACTCGAACGAGCCATCGGGGGTCACGACCTTTTCAGATTTCCCTGTCGGGTATCCGCGCTGGACGGGGGCCTGTGGATCGGGCTGGACCTGCGGATCGGGCTGGACCTGTGGCTGGACCTGTGGCTGGACCTGTGCTTCGGGCTGGACCTGTGGATCGGGCTGGACCTGTGGATCGGGCTGGACCTGTGGCTGGACCTGTGGTTCGGGAACGACTTGTTCAGTCGGAGGCGCGACTTGTTCAGTCTGCCCCTGCGGCGGGTCGAGGACGAAACCTTCCGGCAGGTCCGGGGCGAGTGCTGGGTCTGGCGCGGGCTGGGGCTTGACAAGCCCCTCGCCTGTTCTGATCGCCTTGACTGTGCCGGGGATTTCAATGGCAGACCCCGGTATCTCTGCGGCGGCTTCCATGAATACGCTGCCGGGGCTGCTGATCCCGCCGTCGTTCGCCAACTGCTTGGCGGCCTCGCCTCCGGCACCGCCTGCCGATTGCACCGCGACTTCCGCTCCGGCCCCTACAACGCCCGAGCCGATCTTGCCGGTGTGTGGCGCGACGACCCTGCGGACAGGTCCGAAGATGCGCCCGGCCATCCCGGCGGTGAGCGCGTCAAAGCCCCCGACGATAGCCCCGCCGCGCAGCGCCTCGCTCTTGGCGGCGGACATGAACTCCGGGTCCGACAACAGCTTGGTGACGTTCTCCTGTGTCACGGGGACGCCCGTATTGGTCAGGGCCTCCACAATGATCGAGGCAAATTCCGTCGCACCCGAGACCGATCCGGCCCCGAGGGCTCCACCTATGACGGTTCCTGCGGGGTTCAACGTGGCCGCCGTGCCCGCTGCCGCGCCGACGCCAGCCGCTGCGAACATCCCCGGCAGACCAGCCGCCGCTTCAAGCGCGGTCTGGCCCGTGGCGCTGGCAACGCCGGGGAAGTCGTCTTTGAGTGTGTTCCAGACCCCGTTCTTGTCCAAGTTCTCCATCGCCCGAGCGCCGTCCGTCGTCATGGGCGCGGCCTGCGCTTCGGTGTAATCCTGAATGATCGCGGTCGCTGCATCGGTCGGGGACAGCGCCCCCGTCAGATAGCCGCCGACGTTGAGGGGTTGGTCGAGATAGTTGTTCTTACCGCGCACCAGCGCGTTGCCTGCGGCTTCCCAAAATCCGGGTCCGTCGTCAGGCATGTCCGGCGTGTCCAGCACAAAGCCCTCCGGCAGGTCCGGGGGTGCCTTGGTCGCTACCGAAGGGGGGACGCTGGTCGCCACGGCGGGCACAACGGGGGGCACAACGGGGGGCGCGACCGGAGCGTTGTCGAGAACAAAACCGGGGGGCAGTTGGTCGTCAATCGCGTTCATGGCGTTCATGGCGTTTTATCCGTACATGCCGCCGGGGATCATCGCGAGGCGGTTGGGGTCTTTTGGTTTTTGCTGCCCGAACAGTTCGAGCAGAATGTCCTGTGCCGTGGGGGCTGACGTGGGCAGGTTCGGGTCCACGGCCACGCCCATCGGGGCTGGGCTTTGCGGCTGGGACAGGCTCCCGGCGATTTCGCGAGGCATTTGCTGCGCGAGTTCTATCGGGGACGGACCGAGGGACTGTGCGTAGGCGTCCTGCCACTGGCGGTCCGCGTCTTGGGCCGCTTGGGCCTGTGAGGCGCTGCTGGCAGCGAGAGCCGAAACAAGCCCGGACAACATGCTCCCGAGACCGGACCCGGAGGCCGAGGCCGCCATGCCCGAGGGGGCCGCTGGGGCCGCTGGGAAGGCGGACGACGCGGGTGCCGCTGGGGCGGAGGGGAAGTTGAACGGTGCGGGCGCTTGCTGCTGGACCGGGGTCGCAGGCAGCATGGCGACTTGGCGCGGGGGTTCGAGCGGAGGCGCGGGCAGCATGTTGGGCTGCGCCTGCGCGACCATTTGCGGGTTGGGCCTCGGGGCGCTCACCGGGATAGGCAGCATGTTGGGCTGCGCCTGCGCGACCATTTGCGGATTGGGTCCGGCACCGCCGGGGAGGATAGACAGGCCCGGTCCGGGGCGGTGCGGGCTTCGCGTTGCGACTTCTGCGACGGCACTTCCGGGAGGGGTTGGTCGCGGGGTCGGTGTCGGCATTTCCGCTGGCAGCATAGCGAGTTGGGTTGGGGTCCGGGGACCGCTGGCCGCGCCATAGGACTGAACGCCGGGGTAGGCGTTCCGCATGGTCTGCGTCAAACCCTTGTCCCACGAGCCGCCAGCCATGCCGAGGCCCTTGTGCCCGCCAACGTCGAAGTGCATCAGATCGAGAGCGCCGTAGCCTTTCGGGCCTTTCGGGGAGTTGAAGTAGCCACCCCAACGGAACGCCCGGTCCATGTCCGGGGCGACCTTCTGCTGGACGGCGCGAGCGGTGTGGGCGAACTTCTCATATATTGGGAAGTTCTTCGCCCCGGCGCTCTGGTAGTTTTCGAGCCTCTGTCCTGTCCGCACGTCCACGATCCGCACGTCGATAGCCCGGCCTTTGCCGTGTTGCCGTTTGTCGCCGGGGCGGTAGCCCGAGAAGGCTTCGATGCGGTAATTGGGGTTCTCGCGGACAAAGTTCTGCGCCGCCAGTTTCAGGATGTTGACGAGGCGTGCGTCGATGCGCGCGGACCCTCCGCGCTCTACATATCTGCCGGTTGGGGTGAAAGAGGACACGGCGGCTTACCTCGTGTGTGGGTTGCGGGTCGGGAACGAAGGCGCGGGGCTGCGTAGACCGGGGAGCATGTCCAGAGCCCAGCCGTTGCCTTTTTCTTTGGCGGCTGCGCGCGCCCCCGGAGTGGGGCTGTAAAGATCGGTGAACCAGTTCCCAGCGTCGCCTTCTTTCTTGGGCGGCGCGGGGGCCTGTGCGTCTTCGGGACCGGGGAGCGGCACCCATTTGCCGTTCTGCCGAATGACCTTCTCGCCTGTGGTGGGGTTGGTCGCGGTTGCCCCGTCGGGGATCGTTGTTGTCGTCGCGGCGGGAGCATTCGGGTCCGTGCCCTGCCCGACGGGCGGGAGGGGTGCCCGCGTCACTGCGTTCGGGTCCGGGAGGATGCCCGCAGCCGCCGGGGGAGAGTTCGGAGCAAGGTTGGCGGCTGCGGGGTTATCAGCGGACACGTCCGCCGGATGGGGTCCGGGTACGTCCGGGGCAACTGTCTCGTTCGCTTTGAGGCGTTTCGAGCCGCCGCCCCAAGGCAACCAAGGGGCGCTGTCATATTCTTCTACCGTGAAGTCCTGCAAGACTTCCTGAATGGCTTGGTCGATGTTGCCGCCATTGGTGCGCATACGCTCCACGATGCCGGGCATGAGAAGATTGCGCGTGGTCCCGTCCGCCGAGAGGCCCATGCTCTCAAGGGTGGTTATGGTCTGCTCCCATATTTTGCCCACGTTGTCCGGGGAGTAGTTTGTCGGGTTCTGCCCGGACTTGCGTCCGGCCAGTTCTGGATGCTCGACATTGAAAAGCTGTTCGTCGTCCTGCATGTTCAGGTCTGCGGCGAATTTGGCTTGCTGGCCCTGCGGGGTGTTTTCGTAGTTGTTGACGACGCCCGTGCCAAGCAGGACTTTGCCGAAGTCTTCCGAGTTGATGAAGTTCGGGTCCATACCCGACGCACGCGCCCCACTAAGGAATGCGGGGAAGTTCTTCATCATGGCCGCGTCGCCCATGCCGGGGACAGACGAGAAGATTTGCGCCATCCCTTCCGGGGTCTGCGACAATTCGTTGTAGCGGGCAAGGTCAGATTGGAGGATGCCTGTGTTCGCAAGCTGGTTGCGGTTGATCAAGTCGTCCGTCTGTGCGCCCTGCGTCTTCGCGAGCAAGTAGTCGCGCTGCTTGGCGGCGAGGTCCGCCTTGATGGCGGCCTGCGCGTTCGGCGCGCCGAAGACTTTGGCGAGGTTGGAGAAGCCGCTGGCGATTTGAGGGTTTCGGATGGTTGTGATCATATCAATAAAGCCCCGCAGAGAGGTAGGATGTGGCCTTGCCGGGGGAGGCTGTTACCGTCTTCCCGCCGCCGCCGCCGAAGCCGGAAATCACGCCGCCGACGCCGGACAATATGTCCGCCATGCCGCCGCTGCCCTGAAAGACCTGCGCGGGGGCGATGTTCTGTTCTTGGTTGGACACGCCGAGCGACCCCCGGCGGAGGCCGGAGAGGGTTGTCAGGAAGTCCGCGTTGTCCCCAAGCTGGTTTGAGCGGTTGGCGTCCGCCGTGCCGTAGGCCGAAAGCTGCGCCATCGCGGCGATACGTTTGCGGGCGTCCACGGCTGCCGTGTTCGCCTGCTTGGCAATCTCGGTCCGGATCGTGTCGTTGGCGTATTGCTGCCCGGACAGGAGTTGGCCTTCCTGCACCGCGCCGGGTGTGTCTTCGAGCTTCTGCACAAATTCCTGTGCTGCAACGTCCCGGTCCTGATCCGAGTTCACGCGGGACAGGTTGTCCGTGGTGTTGGCCCACGCGCTCGCGGCGTCGCCTTCCATAGCTGCCTGCCGGACGAGTTCGGCTTCGCGAGCATCCTTGGAAATCTGAAAGGCTTTCTTGTTCTGCTCGTTGACCGTGTTCTGGTAAGCCTGCTGCTGCTTCGCCTGCATGGCGGAGGCTGCGACCGACACGAGGCCGCCGATGATGCTCATTGGGTCACACATTTATGATACGACCTTTGTGTTCGGGGACGCGGAGCCGAAATAGGTGTTGTACGCCTTCCGGTTGTCACGGGCGTCGAAGTAGTTGCCAATGCCCGCCGCCGCGCCGCTGAAAATGTCGGGCAAGGCGTTATAGGCTGGCTTCTGGTTGAACATTTGCTGGGTCCGGGACAAAGCCTCGTTTGAGGCCCGGTCCGCGTCGCCCGTTGCGTTGAGCTGGGCGACCAGCGTGGACTTCTCTGCGTTGACGCGGGCCTGCTGTTGGGCCACGGCGTCTTGCGCTTGCGAGAGAACGGACGCGCGCTGGACGCCGTATTTGGTCTGCAAGTCTCCCTGCTTCTGTCCAGCGAGCGTCGAGTTCAACGTCCCGGCGCGAGCCAAGGCGAAGGTCAATTGGTCGCCTGCCGTCTTGAACTGATCGTCAAGCTGCGGTTGGTAGAAGTCCATGTAGGCGTTTTCGCGGTCCTGATAGTAGCTATCGTCGAACCCCGTCACCTGCTTGGTCCCGGAATAAAGAATGCCGTTTTTGCTGAGGTCCGCGAACTGCTCTGCGGCGGTCCGAGGTTTTGCGGTCGCGGACCCGCTGTTCCACTGCGTCGGGTCGCCTTCGTCCGCTGCGGACCATGCCGAGCCGTTCGAGAGGTAGTAGCTGCCTGCGGGGTCGAACATGGCGTCCGCGCCAAGCTGGCCGTCGCCGACGGTGCCGCCGCCGAACATGGCGTCGATCATGCCGGACCCGGCCTTGATGCGCGTCTGCCGGTCTTCTTCCCGACGACGCGCGACTGCCGCTTCCTGCATCTGTTGATTTTGGACTGTATTATCGACCTTGGGGCCGCCGCCGAAGCACATAGGTTGTTACCCGCTGGGTAATGCCTGCTATCCGGTGAAGGGAAGCTGGGCCGGGGCCTGCCCCTGCGGCTGACGCGGTGCCGGTGGGGGTAGAGGCTGGGTCGGAACGGGGTCTTTGGTGCCGGGCGTCATGCCTTGGCCCATCATTGGGATAAGCCCTTGGAGCATTCGCACGTCACACATGTTTGACCCGTCCTTTTGTCTGTTCTCGCGTCCAACAATAACTCACAAAGGCTTCGCCGTTTTTTCCCCAATTGTCTAGGACTTTCTCGGGTGTAGCGCCAAGGGCGGTCAACCATTTGCGCGCATCTTCGTGCGCCGCCAGCGCCAGACAGTCGGCGCGGATCGCGCCGGAGCCGTAGATGGCCGGGATCATGAACCGGCGAACGTGCCGGGTCAGGGTCAGCACGGTCTTGTCCCAATCGTCGGTCCCGAAGGCCCACACGGTCCAGACGTTCGGCCAGCGCGGGACCGCGCCAATGGCCGCAGTAGGCACGCCGTCGTGGTAGGCGATCCAGCGGAACGCGCCGGAGAAGGTGGCGTCGCGGGCGAGGTCTTTCGGTTCTTCGCCGTAGCGGGTCGCGAAGATTTCTTCCCGGTCCCGGTCCCGAAGGTGCGACGTGATGTGCAGCATGTCCGCCAGGGGGGGTTGGGCGCGAAGGAATACCGCCACTAGCTTGCTTCTCCGTCGTCGAAGTGGATGGCGAGCGCACTAAGCGTCGCGGGGCCGAAGGAGTTGGATTTGAACCGGAGGGCGATGTGCGTCCCCTCCACGTCGATAGGGACACGCCCTCGGTCAAATGTGGTTGTGTCCACGGTGGCGACCGTCGTCCACACGTCCGGGTTTCCAAAGTCCGGGCAGACCTCGACGGTCCACTCCCCGGTGCAGGCAATGTCGATCCCGGTCCAGCGTTTGCGTGTGGCAGGCTTTCCCGCGTCGATAAAGTGGGTGGTCACTTCCACTTCCGAGTTGTCGTAGTCGAAGGCCTCGTCGCCCGCCGGGACGTTCGGGTCAAACGGGTTGTCCTGTTGGGCGACCGCGCCATAGAGGTAAACGTCTTCGCCGGAGCGGAACGCGATGCGCGAGTTGGCGACGGTCACGTAGTCGATGTTGAATGGGAAGCGAAGCGTTGACCACGCGGATACTTTGGAATTTGGGTAGAGCGAAAGAACGAAGGCTTCGTCCTTCCAGATCAGCCAGAACTGCCCTGTCAGGGGGTCCACGATGCCGTTGATGAAGTCGGCGTCCGCCGGGACCATTGCGTTGCGCTTCTCGCGGACGAGGCTGTCAATCGGCGACCCTATGTCGTTGAGGACCGCCGCGTTCGAGCTATCGCGAGCGCGCAGCGAACGAATGCCGGTATGCGATAGAAACAGAACGTCGCCGTTGGCGTAACGCGCCACGCCGTTCGGAGCGACGAGGCCGATGTTGCCAAGAACCTGCTGGATCGTGTTCAGCGCCGGGTCCGGGTCCATCGCCCAAAGCTGGATCGAGGTCCGGCCAAACAGGGCGAGATAGGAATAATACTGTTCGATCCCCACCAAGTCCCCGAGACCTTGGTCTTCGGTCGTTACGTCGATGATGCCGTAGCCGGTGCCCCCGGTCCAATCGGTTGGGTCTTTGATGGCCGAGAACCGAAGGTTCTGCCCGTCAATGGAGTAGAGCTTGGACTTGTGCGCCCGGACGTTTGTTCCTTGGACTTCGCTGTCCGGGACAAGGGTTCCATCGTAGTAGTGCCGGTAACTGTCGTCGGTGAACAGGCAAACCGTGTAAAAGCCGGGGCCGAAGACTTGCACGTCAACGACGTGTTCGACTGTTTCGGCGTCCGTGACCGTGAGGGGGATGTAGTTGACGTAAGTCGGCAGCGTCGGCACACCGACGGCGGCTGTGTGCCCGAGGACTTGCAGTTGGCCTTGATTGAAGCCGAGGCCGTGGGTGTAACCGGCTGGCAGGGACGCAATCGGGGTCAGCATCTTGCGCTTCTCGATTTCGCCGCCGGGGTTGATAACCGCGTTGCGCAAGACCCGGAGCGTCCCCGGGCGGGAGGTCACGGAGGACTTGCGCAGGTCCAGCCCTGCCGAAAAATCTTCAATCAGAAAATAGGCCATGATTTAGTCCACATAATCTATGCCGTAGCGCAGGCGCGGCCCACGGCTCGGACGGGACATGTTGATGGGGCGGTTGTCCGGGGCGGTCTGCCGCTTTTTGAGCAGGTCCATCCGGGCTTGCGCCTTCTGTAGTTTGAGGGTGGCGTCTTCGGCCTTCTGCGCAGCAAGCAATTCGACCGCTGCGTGGAGGACAATCAGCGGGCCGTCCAACGTGGAACTGTGGCCGTCGGCGGTCAGGGGAAAGAGCGCGCGCTTGCCGACGAAGCGCAGGGTCGCAGTCTGGTCCGGGACCGGCCAGACCTCGAACATATTCTGGTGAACCAGTTCGGCGTCAGTCGAAAAGTAATTCTGCCAGCGCCGGACAGGAAAGTCCTGCTCGCCCGCCTCGCTGTCCGTGTCGTTGTATTCGGCAAAGCCGACGCCGTAGGCCAGCGGGGTCCAATCCCCGGTGGCGTCTTTGGCGTGGACACCTTCAACCCCGTCGAACGTGAACGCCGAGGGGTAGGTCGCGTACCGATCCGACGCAGCGAGCGTGGTGTCCTGCGTGGTTTTCAGGTGCGGCCAATCGTAAGCGTCGTAAAGTTCTTCTTGGACCCGGCGCAAGAGAGACCTGTGTCCGGGGGTCAGGTGGACCCCGTGCGCAGCGTTCGTGCTAAGACGTGCCTCGTAGCGAAGCATTTCCAGCATTTCCGACATAAGCATGATGCGCATGGGGTCTCACTCCGGGAGATTAGCCTTTCGGCAGGTTGTCCAGCGACGGCAGGTCCGTGCTAAGGGCTGGCTCTGGCTCGGGCTCGGGTTCTGGCTCGGGTTCGGGCTCAGGCTCGACTTTGGCCTTGGCCTTGGCCTTGGCCGCGCGTTTGGCACTGGTCCGGGACTTGGCCGAAGCCATCGCCACGCTGGCCGCTTCCGAGGCCGCGCTGATTTGGTCGGCAGTCGGGATCGTTTCGTCGCGGACCGGCAGGGACGAGATGGCGTCACCCCCGGCAAAGACCTGATCCACGACACGCCCATAGCGGTGGCGCAGACGATCCTTCTCGGTGGCGTGCGACCTGTCGTCGGTCTCGCCAATGTCCACGAGGCTCAAAACATTGTCGTCGCCGCCGTGGAGGGTGCGCAGAACGAAAAGCTCCGGGTAGGTGATGGGGTTGTCGGTGCCTCGGAAGGCGATGTTGTTCTTGTCACCTGCGAGCGAAACGAACGCGGTCAAGAGTTGGAATTTAGGCAAGGGGTTTGCTCCTGTAGTTGGGGTCGTGAAGAGAGCGGGGGCCGCCGAAGCGGCCCCAACCAGATCAGGCAATGTCGATTACGAGACCGCCATTTAGCTGCGTCCCGACAAGCTGCCCGGTGGACGTGATCGACCGATAAAGGACGAACTTGTCATGCGGACGGGCCGGGTTGTGGGTCTTGCGCCACTCGCCGGTCTGCTTCATCAGGAAGATGTGGCGTGGGTCGAAGATGTAGGCCCGTTTCGCCAGCGAGAGGTCGTCCAGCGTCGGGTCATACACAATGTCGATCCCGTCAAAGGACAGGCCGCCCATTGCGCCGTCCTGACGGCCACGGAAGCCGTTCTGGCTGTAGTAGCCGTTGGCCCGCATCTCGACTTCCATCGCACCGATGAAGTCCGAACCAGCGAGGAACTTCGTGGGCTTCGCGCCGTAGCGACGAAGCTGCCGGAACTCCTGCTGCAAGACCTGTATCAGTGCGCCGCCGTTGGCCGCTGCGGACGTTACTTCGTCCCCGCCGTGCCCAGCCAACGCAGGGGTGCCTGTGACGGCAGCCGCATAGGCTGCTGTGTAGGCGCGGTTGCGCAGGTAGGCATTGGCTGCGGTTGCACGGTCCTTGCCGCCCACGGTGCCAGCACCGGGGTTTGCGACGAGGAAGTGGCGCAGGCCGTGGATGGCCTTTGCGTCACTGGTGCCGTCGTCCCAAAGCAATTCGTTCAGAGAACGTGCGTAGCGTTCGCCGAAGTCAAACAGCTTGTTTTCCCACATATTGACCAAGACCGTCTGGTCTCGACCGGCGTGGTTGGACGTGCCGCCCATCTCGTTGACAACGGAAATGCCGTCGTGTTTCAACTCGGTGTGAGTGATGCTGATACCGATGTGCATCTCACGCCAGATGTACGAGAGGCGGGCGAGGTTGGTGGGGTTGAAGAACGCAACCGTGTCGTCCCCGGTGAAGCCCGTCAGGCTGTCGTTGGTGCCGCCAGCGCCGTAGGCTCCCTGTACTGCGACAGAGATTTCACCCTTGCCGCCGGGGAAGTTTTTGGCACCGCTCTCCATAGCTGCGACAAGGGGGCGATCCTGCAACTGCTGCTGGAAGGCTGTGCCCTTGTTCAGATAGAAATCGAGCGCCGCGTTGGCGATCATCGAAAGCTGGCCTGCTGTGAGGTCTGCCATGTCCGTAAGTCCTTACGATCAGGACCGGGAAGACGCCGCCATTGCCTGCGCGATCACTTGATCGAGCGAGGTTGCTTGGGGGTTCATTCCGGTCCGGTTCGCCGATGCGCCGGAAGCGGGGGTCGCAGTTGTGGGTTTGGACGCAGGGCGGGCGGACTTGAACCACTGGTTGACTTCTCGGTAGGCTTCTTGGGCCATCGAGAGGGCTTCCTGTGAAGTCCGGGGTAGTCCGCGTTCCGCGACCATTGCCTGCGCTGCGCGCTTCATGGCGTCGGCCTTAATGTCGAAGTCGGGGTCACGGGTTCGGGTGGACGATTGCCAAGTCTCTACGGCGCTCATGATTTCGGCCTGCTGGCCCTGCGTGACGCGGGTCGCGTTCGCTTCGTTTGCGCGGGTTGCCTGTTCTCGGGCAGTCTGCGCCTCGTAGCGATAGCGGGCCAACTCCTTGGCCGCGTCTTCGGTCATATCCCCAGCTTCGACCTTTGAGGCAAGGTCAGAGGGGACCGACTGGCCGACTGCTTCCATAACAGCCTGCAACGTCGGCATGACGCGCTGGACGAACTGTTGAAGGCGGGCGGGATCGCCCGATTTCAGGTCCGCGCCAAGCTGGAATAGTTCCGCGACTTCGCGGTCTTCCAGCCTGCTTTGCGTCATGAACTCCCGGACCTGCTGGTAGTTGCCAGCGTCGGTCCGCAGTGCTTCCGTTTCACGGCGTGCATCATTGCGTTGTGAGAGAAGTTGCTTGATCCGCTTCTGTGATCCCGAACTCATTTTGGCGAGTTCTTCGTCTGTCGGATCGTCGTCTTCCGTTTTTTCGTGGCCGTCTTCGACGGGTTCGCTGGGCTTTTCCGGATCGGTTCCGTCGGTGTTATCGCTGGGCTCGCCTGCATCTTCGGAAGGTTCGGGGTCGCCTTCGGGGGCGAGGTTGCCGTCTTCCTTTGGTGCCGCTTTCAGCGCCGCATCAATGGCGTCAGCCATCGACTTGGGGTCTTCACCTTTGGCCGGTGTGTCCGGTTGGTCCGTCCCGCTGGACGAGGGCGGGTCCGCCGGGGTGTCGGCGGGTTGGCTGTCCTTGACCGGATCTGGCGAGGTATCGGTCGGGTCTTTTACGCCTGCATCTAATTCAGGATTGTCCATCGTTGCTCCGTCGAGGGTGTGGCCTGTCGGGGGGACTTTGGTTTTGTCTGCCGGTGTCCGCAACCAAAAAATACGGTAAAAGGGTCAGAATGTGGGGCGCGCTGACAGCCCCGACAAATCCGGGACTGGCGCTTGTCTGGTTTGTTAAATCACGGAAGTGGCTGGACCCGGTGCCGGGGCAGCTTCCGGCGGACGGGGCGCGGTGTTCACCTGCGCCGGGTCCGTGGACGGCGCGTTGTTCTGCCCTTGGGGGCCCTGCGCGTTCGGATCGTCGCCCGGACCTGCGCCGGGAGCCATCTGCTTTGCGCTGTTCATCATCATGATGGAGGGCAGCCCTTCGGCGAAGGCGTCTTCAAGGTCCAATCGGTCGTCCATGCGGCGGAGGAGTTCTTTGGCGAGCCACTGCGGCTGGAGGCCGGGGATTTGCAGGAGAAGCGGGAAGACCTGCTGGGCGTTCTGGATTTCCTGCGCCTTGTTCGGGCGACCCGTGCTGGCTGCTTCGATCTCAAGGTAGATTTCCTTCGCGATCTGGTCCCGCGTCAGGTCCGGCCAGACCGCGCCGGGTCCGACGACTTCCCGGACCGTTTCGGGGCTGACTTCCTGCATGAGAACCTGCCCCGCCGAGCGGCACAGTTCAGTCAGAAATTCGTCCAAGTCGTCCACGTTGGACGAGACCGAGGTCATGCGAGAGCCTTCGGCAATGCTGGCTTCCGTCGCAGTTGCGCCGGACGTGCCACCGAGGTTGGCTTCCTGATTGCCGAGGACACGCAGATAGTCTTCAAAGACGGGGGTCGGATCGTACAGGCGCGGGTCGATCTGCGGACCGGAAAACGGCTGCAACACTTCGTCGATCTTCTCGCCCGGCTGGAGGCCGTTGAGTTCGATCACGTCGTTGGCTTGGCAGTCCACCAGCTTGTCTTTGTCCGATTGTTCGAGGACGCCACGCCGCACGAAGGTCTTCGGCCTGGACGCGCGTCGGTGTTCGCGGAGGCCCTGCCGGGAGCGGTTTAGCTCAAGCTGCATGTCCTTGATCAAGTCCACGTCCGAAGGGGGGAAGACGCACTGGTCGTCGTAGACTTCGTTGACCACGAACACGAACCAAGGGAAGAAGCGTTCCAGCCAAACGTCGGGCGCGGCGGGTTCGCGAAGGAAATCGCTGTACCCGTCGCAGATGACGTAGACCAGCCCGTCCTGCTTGTTGTACCGCTCCCACACGCAATAGAAGTCGGTCTGGTTGTCTTTGTTGTCGGAGTGTCCTTCGCGAACCTTGTATTCGCCGGGACGGCTTTCGAGATACGCCGTGCCGCCGGGGGCAATGTCCACGTTGTAGATTTCTTCGATCTGTTCGCGGGTCAGGAAATATTCTTCCGCGAGCCACTGCGCCCCCACCCAGCCGCGAAGCTGTTTGGTGTTGGGGTCCGGGACGATTGCGGTGCTGTCCGGGTAGGAAAACGTCAGACCTTCGCGGACGATTATGTCCACCTGCTTTTCGAGTTCCTGCATGGTCAGGCGAAGCTGTTCGGCCTCCTTGCCGTCGGGGAGGACTTCCCCTTCCGCTAGGTCCGCCGAAATGCGTTCGATGGTCGCGAGTTGCTGGCTCATGTCGGACAGCTTGGCTTCAATGTCCGGGTTCTTCTGCATGACACGTTGGAACCCGAGCTTTGCGTAGGCGACGCCGGTCGTCATGGCCTTGCGGACCATTGACTTCATCTGGACCTTGAAGGGGACCGTCTGTTCTTCGATCTCATGTTCAAACAGGAGTTGCAGGGTCTCGCCGATCTTGTTCTGTTTCTGCTGCTCCTGCATGGTGGCGATGGCGTCGTTCAGGATTTCCATCGCCTGCATGTTCATGGGGTCAGCGGACACGGCCTGCATGGACATTTGGACGGACTGCATGGTCCCGTCCCACACGGTCGAGAGCATCCGCTTTTTGCGCCGGGACACGACCTTGGGGTTCTTGCCGTAGGTTGCCGCGACGCGCTGGTTGATGTGCCGGAGGGTGATGTTGGCGACGTAACGCTCATGGATGTTGTCCGCGAAAATGTCGCCCGATTTGGTCATGGGGTCGGCGGGCCACTGGCGACCGGCGGCGAACGCCATGCCTTGCCGCATCCGCTTGAACGCGCGTTCTTCCCAATAGGACCGGGCCGAGCGGGTTTCGTCCGCCATGTGTGTGAGAAGCGCCTTGCGCTGCGCCGATGGGTCCGGGTCTTCCCGTGTGATGCTGGTCCCGGTCTCCGGGTCCGGGTCCGGAGCCATACCCTGCTCCATGATTGCGTTGAGTTCATCTTCCATAGGGATCACCATTCACGCGCGACTTGCGCCCGCCTTTTCCGTTGATCGTCTTCCGCCGTCTGCTGAAACAAATGCCGGAACGTCCCGGATTTTGCTGTGTCTTTTTTGGAGGCCAACATCGACGGCGAAACCTGCTGCGCCAGACCTAACCCGATATAGGCCAGCGCGTCCACAAAATCGTCGTGCGCGGCGTTCGGGAACTTCAAGAGCTGGTCCTTGGCGTCCGGCCACCAGCGGGCATAGCTGGGGAAGAAAACCTTCCCCATCGCCGTGCGGGCTTGGATCGACTGCGCGCGCGACTGCTTGTCCATCGTGGGGGTCAATTCGATCAGGGCGCAGTAGATGCGTTCCTCCTGCATCCGCTTGCGCAGGAAAGGGCCGATGGCTTTGGAAATCTGCCCCCGTTCGGCCCACCAGAACAGCGGGCTATAGCGGTCCATGAGGGCCAGCATGGCGTCCACGGTCACGTCCGAGGCAGCGTGCTTCCAGAACACGTCCGGCAGGACGTAAATGTTGTCCTGTTCATCGACCCCCACGGGGACGAGCGCAGTCTTGTCCCGCTCCTGCTTGGTGGACACGGCATGGTCCGAGGCGATGTAGTAGCGCAGGTTCTTGGGGAGTTCGTCCTGCTTGTAGGTGAGCAGGTCTTCGGAACGAAAGAAATTGCCGCCTTCGCTGGAAGGGCGGCCTTGGTACAGGGCTTGGAAGCCGCGCGGGTCCAGCCGTTGCTGGGCCGAGAGGAACGGGACAGGGAACTTCTCCGGCCACAGGGCCTCGCCGGGCTTGCGCCCCAATATGTCGTTGTCCAGCGCCAGCGCAGGGAAGTCGATCACTCGCCACTGCGCGGCCTCCTCCGCGTCGTAGAAAGCGTTCATGGGGTCCGTGAGGCGTCCCACCAGATCGTCTTCGTGCCATCTGGTCTGGATCAGCATGATAAAGCTGTCCTGCGTCATGAGGCGGGTGCCGATAACCTGCGTGAACCACGTCCAGAGTTGGTCCCGGATCAGTTTGCTGTCCGCCTCCTGCCGGTCCTTGATCGGGTCGTCGATCACGATCCCGTGTCCGCCGCGCCCGGTGATCGAACCGCCGCGCCCAACAAACGCGAGCAGACCCCCGTCTTCGGTTTGGAGGCGCTGGCTGGCGGCGCTGCCGTCGCGCAGCGTGTGGTTCGGAAAGATGGTCCTGTGCTGCGGACTTTGGATAATGTCCCGGACCGCGCGGCCCACGTCCCCCGCGAAGGTGTCGTTGTAGGTGCCAAAGATGAGCGACATTTCGGGGTGCCGGGCACTGAACCACGCCAGAAAGCGTTTGGTCGCCAGCTCGGTTTTGCCGTGGCGCGGACCCATGTTGATGATCACCCGCTTCGAGACCCCGCTTTCGAGGTCATGCAGCGCGGACGCCATTGCCCGATGGTGCCGGGCTATCTCATACCGCGACCGGGGAACAGGGGATGGGTCCGAGTAGTCCGGCATGGTGAACTGAGTATATTTCAACAGATCGACTTCGGCCTCTTTGGCGGCCAGAAGACGTTGCAGGAGGGTTTTGCGGCGGTCGGTGTGGGCGCTCACTTAGGGGCCTGCAATCTGTCCACGGCGACTTTGAGGTAACGCATGTCCGCCTGCAATTCGCCGAGGGCTTGGGCCAGTTCCACGCGGTTCGTCGTCAAGGCGTCCAGCGTCGCGTCGGCTTTCGCTACCGTCGTCGCCAGCCGCTTTTCCAGGTCCACGATAGCCTGCTGGTTCTGTGTGATGGAGACCGTCATGGTCTGCCAACCGATGAACAGCCCGAGGAGCATAGTCGCCATTGTGAGCAGGTTTCCTACGGATATTTTCGGGTCTATTTTTGGTCCGGGGGGTTCTTCGGTCATTGGTCGGGCCTCCCGAATTTGGTCTGGATTTGGCCGTAGAGGTCCGCGCAGGTGGTGAGGGTCCGGTTGGCAACGTCGAGTTGCCCGCGTTCCCGTTTAAGGATCGAACGCAGTTCTGCGCCCGAAGGGAGGGGCGCGTGCGCGATGTGGGTTTGGCACTCGGGGGGCCAATCCGGCAGGGTCACGCCTGCTTGGTTTTTCCCGAGGGATTGCGCTGCGAGGGTGAGGCTTCCGTTACTGGCGCAGCCAGTTAACGTCAGCGCCGTCAAGCAGGCAAGAGCGACCAGCGGCGAGGAGGCGGTCTTCATTGGCCTG
>Ga0208303_1000053_pt1 | contig 44080 bp, 67 predicted proteins | sample CB_VirMetaG_2_FD_184537 | JGI IMG/M metagenome (GOLD analysis project Ga0208303, IMG submission 184537) | Freshwater to marine saline gradient viral communities from Chesapeake Bay - CB_1504_2 Viral MetaG (SPAdes) (version 4) | ecosystem: Environmental > Aquatic > Marine > Coastal | place: USA... | reverse complement strand
ATTAGATAAAGCAGGCTTAAAAGAGGCTGCCGATTTAATTAGGAAACTATAATATTATGGCAATTACATCAACACTTACAACCAGCTTTAAAAAAGAGCTTTTGCTTGGTAATCATAACTTTGCTACCAATGGAGATGCTTTTAAATTAGCTTTGTATACTTCATCAGCTACTTTAGGAGCTACCACAACTTCTTTCACCACTACAGGTCAAGCATCTGGTACTAATTATTCTTCAGGCGGAGGAACTTTAACTAAAGTTGCACCTACAAGTTCTGGTACTACAGCTTTTACTGATTTTGCTGATTTAACTTTTAGTACAGCTACGGTAACAGCTAGAGGATGTATGATTTATAACTCAAGCGATTCAAACAAATCAGTAGCAACAATTGACTTTGGTGGTGATAAAACATCTACCGCTGGAGACTTTACTATTGTATTTCCAGCAGCAGCAGCTTCTACAGCGATTATAAGAATCGCCTAGCCTTAAATGGCTATCATTAACGGTTGGGGTAGAGGCACGTGGGGCCAACTCACGTGGGGCGAACCCATCCCAGTTACTCTTTCAGCGCCTTCAGCGGCCACATCTGCTCTAGGTACTGTATCAGTTGTAGCAAAAGCAAAAGTATCACCTAGCGGTTTATCTGCCACAATTACTAATGGTGGCGTAGCGGTTGATGCTGGTGGCGTTGTAGGAGTAAATGGATTTGCAGGCGCATCTGCTTTAGGTACAGCTACAACCATATCAAACAATAGCATAAGTATTAGTGGAGTCGCTGGCACTTCAGCAGTTGGATCTATCGTTCCAGATGCAGAAGCAAATGTATCAGTTACTGGTCAAGAAGGGACTGGAGCTATAGGCACTCCAACCATTACAGCTAAAGCCAATCAAACACCAACAGGACAAGCTGGAACATCAGCCCTTGGTACTGCAACTACTCAAACTGATAATAGATTTGTGGTAAATGTATTTGGTAATACTGTTGGATTGGTTGGAGACCCAACCTTTAATTGTAAAGCTAATGTTACAATCACAGGTGTATCAGCTACAGGAGAACTTGGCACTCCGTTTAAGTGGCAAGATATTGATGAATCTCAGACGCCTAATTGGACAGACGTAGCTGCATAATTTAATATACAATAAGCAATTTAAAATGGCATAATAAATGCTCAGAGGTAAGAAATGGCAACTTATGTAAATAATTTAAGACTCAAAGAGATCGCTACAGGTGATGAAAGCGGAACTTGGGGTACTTCTACAAATACTAACTTAGAATTAATTGGTGAAGCTCTTGGTATAGGTACTGAAGCGATCACCACTAACGCAGATACTCATACAACTACAGTCGCAGATGGATCAGCAGATGCTGGTCGAGCCATGTATCTTAAATATACAGGCACGCTAGACTCAGCTTGTACGATTACGATTGGTCCAAACACTATGAAGCGTGTGCAAATAATTGAAAACGCTACTAGTGGATCGCAAAATATTATTATTTCGCAAGGCTCAGGAGCTAACGTAACTATTGCTGCTGGAAAAGTAGCAGTAGTTCAATTAGATGGAGCAGGAAGTGGAGCAGCAGTATTAGATGTATTTACTGATTTAGCAGTTACAGATAGCTTATCAATTAACGGAACTACCTTAACTATTGGTGATGCAACAGCCGAAGATACTAAAATAGTTTTTGATGGAAACGCTCAAGATTTTTATGTGGGATTAGATGATAGTGCTGATGATTTAGTTATAGGACTAGGCTCAACCGTTGGTACAACACCAGCTATCTCAGTAGATGAGGATCAGTTTGTAACAATGCCTAAAAAAGTTACAGCTTCTACTTCAGCTAACATTAGCCAAGTAGCTATTACCTCAAGCTCTAACGCAACAGCTTGGGATGCGCGAGCAGCAGCAAATGCATATTATGTAACAGTTGAAAACACAACCATATCAGCCCCAAGTAATGCAGTAGAGGGGGCTATTATTAGTATTGAGATAGCTCAAGGTGGGACAGCTAGGACAGTTGCTTGGAATACAGTATTCGAGTTTGCTGCCAGTACAGCTCCTACAGTTACAGCTACCGCTTCTAAAACAGATATATTTGCATTTAGATACAATGGCTCTGTATGGCAAGAAATAGGCAGAAGCCAAAATATGGCTCAAACTTAACATGGAAACCCTACAGAGAACAGCTAATCGAGGTAGTGTCTCTACTGGGTATGATGTAGATAACTCTTGTGCATTTGAAGATGGTCTTTCAGAAGGTTTACATAAATCTCTATCAAGTCAAAGCAGAGATTGTTTTACAATTAGTTTTTGGTTAAAAAGAACAGCCTTAGGCGCACAAAGACTTGTAGGAGCAGGTGCAAGTGGCAACAACGAAGTTATTATTCAATTTACAAGTTCTGATGAATTAGAGTTTTACTCATGGGAAGGTGCATATGCTATGCGTTATAAAACCAATAGACTTTTTCGTGATACTAATGCTTGGTATCATTTTGCTTTTCTTGTAGATACAAGACTTTCAACAGCAAGTGAAAGAACACAAATTTATGTTAATGGTGTTTTGGAAACATCATTTTCTGTTTCTGTAGTGCCTGGACAAAATGCATTATTTGACTGGACTACTAATATTTATGTAGGTAAAGGAGGAGCTGCGGCAGATGCAGACATGAGTGGTTATTTATCTGAGTTTGTTTATTTAGATGACACTAAAGCTGCACATACAGACTTAGGAGAGTTTGATAGTGACACAGGTATTTGGATTCCTATAGATGTAAGTGGTTTAACTTTTGGTACTAATGGAGCATATTTAGATTTTAAAGATTCCTCTAACATGGGTAATGATGCTAATGGTGGTACAGACTTTACTGAAACCAACATCTCATCCGCAGATCAAGCGACTGACACACCAACCAACAATTTTGCAACCTTTAACCAATTACACCCTAAAGCATCAGGCACAAATGTAGCTAATGGTGCAGTACAGTTTTATATAAACAGTAATTATCAAACAGCAGTTGCATCAATAGCAGTATCAAAAGGTAAGTGGTATGCAGAGTTCAGTTGTGATTCAACCACGTCTTTTATCGGCATAGTTGATGTTGCAGATGCTTATATACCACAAGACCATAGTGGTTATTATTTAGGTTATGCAGGTAGCAATCAAAATAGGTCAGTTGGTTTAAGAGGGTCAGATGGAGCTTTACTAAATAGGACTGGTGATTTTTATGGTGCTTCATATAGTGCCAGTGACATTATTGGTGTTGGTTTGAACATGGATGATAGAAAAATAAATTTTTCTGTAAACGGCACTTGGATGTCCTCAGATAATAGTGGCACACCTGCGAATGGTGCTACATGGAACACAACTTCTAGTCTTGGAGATGATTGGACTGATGTTATAACAATGGGTGTAACTGGCTATAGTAATATTCATTGGAAATGTAATTTTGGTGGTTATACTTTACTTTCTATATCAAGTGGCAACAGCGATGCCAACGGATATGGCAACTTTGAGTATGCTGTGCCGTCTGGTTTTTATGCTTTGTGTTCAAAAAATTTAGCGGAGTTTGGATAATGGCTTATACAACAGTAGATGATCCTTCAGAAAATTTTCAAGCTAAAATTTATGAAGGAACAAGTGGAATACATAATGTTACTCTTGATGGTAATTCAGATATGCAGCCTGACCTTGTTTGGTTTAAAAATAGAGATGTAGGATATTCAAATCAACTTTATGATAGTTCAAGAGGAACAACAAAAGCTCTTTTTTCTGATGTTACAAATGTAGAGACAACAGTTACCAATGGTTTAACTCAGTTTCAGTCAGATGGTTTTAGAGTTACATCAGCAGCAGCAGTTAATGAAAATTCAATGGTTTGTTGGAACTGGAAAGCCAATGCAGGTAGTACAAGTTCTTTTACTGAAAGTGGTAATAATCCTGGTGGAACTATACAAACAAATACAGCAGGAGGATTTAGCATTATAGCTTACACAGGAACAGGTGCACCAGGCAATATAGCTCATGGTTTACCTTCTGCTCCCGAATGGATTATATTTAAAAGAAGAGATGCTACAAATGTTTGGGCGTGTTGGCATGTTGCTTTAGGGGATGATTATAAAATTGTACTTAATAGCACAGACGGCAAAGATGCCGATGCTTCTTTTATGAATAGTACATTACCTGATGCTACAAATATAAGAGTAGGAGATTCAGGGAATCCAAACACAAACGCAGATACAGCTACTTATATATGTTATGCGTGGAGTCCAATTAAAGGCTACAGCAAGTTTGGCAGTTATTACGGCAATGGAGATACAAATGGTCCGTTTGTTTATACAGGTTTCAAACCTGCCTACATATTACTTAAAAAATCAAGTGATAATGGCGATAACTGGATGGTGTACGATGACAAAAGAAGTGATAGTAACGGCAATGTGGTTGATAGAGCATTAAGACCAAATTCAGATGCAGCAGAATATGATAATGCAAATGCAAATATAGACATATTAAGCAATGGCTTTAAACTGCGTTCAAGTTTTGGCTGGGTAAACCAAAGCAGTCATACATACATCTATATGGCATGGGCAGAAAATCCATTTGTAACATCAACAGGAATCCCAACAACAGCGAGGTAAATTATGTGGGCATTAGTAGAATCAGGGAATATAAGTAAAGTTATAAAAAACCCTAAACAAATAACAATAGGAGATACTCAATATCCTAGTAATATTTTCAGTTTGTGGAGTATTTCTGAATTAAAAGCTATAGGTATTTATGAGGTTGTAATAGATAATACCAACCTTAAAGATGGGGATTATTATAACAACACAAATCAAACTTTTACATTTGCTAGTAATCAAGTAACAGCAACTTATGGAACAGCTACAGCTAAACCTTTAGATAATGTTTTGTGGCAAAGTGGTGATTCAGATATGCCAGAAGGAACTTCAGCAGGTGATGTAAAAACACCTGGAATTAGACCGCAACATTTAAAAAACATACGAGATTTAGCATATGGCTTACTACAACCTAACGACTGGATGGTGGTTAGAAATGCAGAAAGTTCTAAAGCTATACCTTCAGATTGGCTAGACTACAGGGTGGCAGTAAGAACAGCTGCATCAAGCATGAAAACAAAAATAAACGCAGTATCAACTGTAGATGAACTCGCAGCACTATACGTTTATAATGACGCTACACCACCAGTTAGACCGCTTGGTGAGTGGCCAACAGAACCAACTTCATAGGAGTAAAATATGGATATATTAATACCATTAATAATAGTAACAATAGTTTTGGCTTGGTCTGTAAAAAGATTTAAACCTGAACTTTGGGAAAAAGTTACATCTAAAATTAAGAAGTAACATGTCTTGGTGGAAAAAAGTAGTACATTTTTTTACGCCTCTTAGTTCAGCAGAACTACCTAATCCTCTTAAAGAGGAAATGGAAACCGTTAGGGCTAGGAATAAAAAAGGCAGATATGTCGCTGACGATCCCAACACTCCAGACGTAAACGAAGCTTATACAAAAGTTCCAAAAAAAAGAGGCCGACCTCGTAAGAAAAAATAATGTATGAGTATAGTTGCCAAGTCACTAGGGTGGTTGATGGTGACACTATTGACGCTGATCTGGATCTCGGTTTTAATATTCACCATAAGTGTCGTGTACGTTTATACGGTATTGACACTCCCGAGTCGAGAACTCGCGACAAAGACGAAAAGGCTAGAGGTAAGCTAGCTGCTAAGTTTTTACAAGACGCCATATCAAATGGCAAGCACGTCATCTTACAGACGCAATTAAAAGACTCTAAAGGTAAATTCGGTAGAGTTTTGGCATCAGTTATCGTAGATGGAATAGATATTAACCAGCAAATGATTGAAAAACATATGGCGGTTAAATATACAGGCCAAAGCAAAAAGGATATTAAATTAGAGCATATGAATAATAGAGCTAAATTAATTGAACTAGGAGTTTATAAGCCAAATGGACAAGGAGCAACAACAACATGATAGGATAATAGCTTGGTCAGCTATTGGTTTTTTAGTAACTTTAGTTATTGGTTTGTCTATAAATGTTAACGCTCAATCTTCTCAACAGTCTGGTACAGCTTGCGTCAACGGTTCTCAGTATTGCGAAAACAATAGTTTAAATACGGTAAATAATACGACCACTACCAATACTAATACCAATACTAATACAAATTCTAATACCAATACCAATACAAATTCCAACACCAACGTATCGACTAATACGAATAATTCGACTAATACAAATTCCAATACGAATGTTTCGACTAATTCAAATACAAATGTAAATACTTCGACCTCGAATAATACTAATACGAATAACAACATCAATACTTCGACTTCTACATCTAATTCAACGGTTAATTCAACTGTTAATCAAAATGTTACAAATACTAATAATTCGACTTCGACCAGCTCTAGCACTAATCAAAATACCAATATTAATCAGTCAACCTCAGAATCAAACGTCACAACCGATAATCGAAACGTAAACGAAAATAATACTAAATCTGATAATACAAACCGAAATATTAACGAATCTAATTCTACTCAAACGATTAACCAAAACGTCAAGAGCGAGGCTCCTCCAGCGTCAGCGATAGCTCCAAGCATTATGTCCTATTCGCAAGATCTTTGTACTGTAGGACGCTCTGGTGCTTTCCAAGGGCAGGTATTTGGTTTTTCAGGGGGAAAGACTGTAAGAGATGAAAATTGTGAAAGATTAAAACTTTCTAAATATTTATACGATACTGGTATGAAAGTGGCATCAGTATCTATTCTTTGTCAAGATTCTAGGGTTTTTAATGCTATGGAGATGGCTGGTACTCCTTGCCCATACAAAGGTAAAATTGGTAAAGAAGCAACCGTTGCTTGGAAAGAAAATAAAAGAGAAAGGCCTGATTATAAAGTATGGTATAAAGAAAAAGTTCAGCGCTGCAAGCAAGTTTGGCACTCTTCTACTCAAAAGAAAAGAGAATGTATCGCTGCTTTAAAATAATATGTTGCTTATTACTTACAAGTAATTTATCAGCTCAATACATTTATGAATCAGGACAAGACTTATATCACCTACAAACAAATGCCAACGACTTTGAGGGTGAGTTAGCATACTCAGTTTCTGATGATGGTATTAGCCCTGCAATTGACCTTTCTTTTGACTTTACTTTCTATGGCTCTACATTTAGCCAAGCAAGGATGGCAACCAATGGATGTTTGCATTTTGGTAATAGTGGTAGTTATTGTAACGACTATACTCCTGACCCTATTAACGGACAACACACCTATACCATATACGCTTTCTGGACCGATTTAATTAGAGACAACAATTCTCGTATGAAGTCTTGGGGAGACTCAAGCAAAATGATATTCGGTTGGTATGACCTTAGGGAGTACAACAGAGCATCAGACAACAGCTTTGAGATAATACTTTGGAATAATAATTCTTTTGATTTGCGCTACGGCCATTTAGATATTATTAATCATGATGTATTAATTGGTGAAGTGGGAGCCAACAAAGATGACTCCTATACTTACTACTATCATGATGAATGCGGTACAGGTACAACCAACTCATCTTCTTGCGTCAATAAAAATTGGAATGCAACATCTATCAATACCACGCTAGAAAATGGTGGATCTTTATATGGCGCAGGTAGTGGCAACGGTATTGATTGCAGCAATCCTTTAAATGATTCTAGTTGTAGCGGTTATGCAGATGCTTTATTAACGCAACAATGTAATATAAATTCTCTTTATGATGAGTCTTGCCCCTATTATTGGGATGCATATGATGACCAGCAATGCGATTTAGATCCTCAGTATGGCCCATTCTGCCCTGGCTACAGCCAACAAGAAGACGTGGGGTATTTTCAAGAAGATGAGTTTCATTACGGTTATGAAGAAGAAGAGCAGTTTGGCTACGAAGAAGAACCGATGTTTGAAGAGTTTGTATTTGAATTTGACGAACAGCACTTTGAAGAACAAGAGTTTATGTTTGAAGAAGAAATAATTTTTGAAGAGATGTTTCGTCAAGATGATTTTGTAGATCCATTTCCTTTGATACCAGATTTTGAAATGCCGAGTGAAGAAATATTTATTCCTGTGGAAGATTTAATTATTGAAGAGTTTATTTTTCAAGAAACATTTTTGGTAGAAGACTTTAGAGAGCCTGAAACTTTTATTGAGCTAGAAACTATTGAAGAATTAGAAGAATGGTTTGAGGAAGAAACTAGAAGAGAAGAAGATATTGCAGTATTAGAAGAACCAGAAGAAGAGTTTATAGAGGAAATTTTTGAAGAAGAGGTCGTTGAGGAGGTTTTTGAAGCTATAGAAGAAAGACTGGCTGAGGCTGAAATAGAAGAAGAGAGAATAGAGAAAGAAGAGACTATAGAAGAAGATGTATTTGAAGAAGAGTTTGAAGTTGCTGAAAGAGAAAATACAAAAGGTGAAAGTTCAATTAGTAGAGAAGTGGCTCTTAGGGTGGTTGCATCTACAATAAGAACCGCAAATCAAAGTGTTAGCGGTACTAACGCTGGTAATTCTATACATGCTACAGGCAATAGCGTGGCTGCTGGAAATGCCGTAAACAACTCATCTACGGCTGGTTTTAGTACAAGCAGCTCCCCTAGCATGTCAGATCAGTTTGCATCATCTACGGCTCAAACCAATCAAGTTCTTGATATGAGCAGTATGTCTGTATCAGATTCTTCTTTTGGCTCAACAACAGTAGGAACAGAAACGGTAACAACAGAAGTAACAGTTGCTAATGTAACAACAGAAACAACGCAAGATCAAATGGATACATCTATTGCATCTGTTGATTCTGACTCAGAAACTACCGTTGAAAATATTATTGCTCAAAACTTACAGACAGCTCAAGAACAAGTTGCAGCTAAACAAGAAGAAACTGGAGAGTATGGTTCAGAAAACGCTATTATAGCGGTTATGGGCTTTTTGCCAGGTTTTAATAGTTATAGAGCAGTAAACATACCTGAAAAAGAATTTTGGTATGAACCAAAAAGCATTTATACTAATAGCAACCTTTCAGATAATACTGCGGCTTTTTATGGGCTAGCAGGACAAAGCATAAAAACTTTGACTGAATTAAAAGAATTACAGCCAACATTATAGGAGACTGAAATGAATTGGTTTGAAAATAAAACAACGCAATTAATAGCTCTTGTTGGTATTGTTACAACGCTTGCTGGCTTTGGCTATCAAGGCGCTCAGTATGTTAACAGATTAGATAACCTAGAAGCTCAAATAGGCGGTATAGGTGATACCGAACAAAAACAAAAAGTTATTGAGGAAAGATTTGCAGGTATAGAAAAATCTGTACAGTATTTAGAAAAACAAATAGACGGCATTTCTGTTCCAGATGTTACTGAAATAAAAACAGATATAGCTACAATTAAAGCTGACATTCAATCTTTAAACAAAGAAGTAGATAAGATAGAAGCAAAGATGAATGATAAAAATCCATTAGCGGGGTAATTATGAAATTTGGTTTAATTAAAAATGTAGTAGGAGCGCTTGCTCCAACTTTAGGATCAGCATTAGGTGGGCCGTTAGGTGGACAAGCAGCATCAGTTATTGCTGGTGTGCTTGGATGTCAAGCAGATCCAAAATCTATTAACAAAGCTATACAAGAGGCTACTCCAGAACAAATGTTAGAGCTTAAAAAGGCTGAACAAGGTTTTGAGCTTCAAATGAAAGAGCTAGATGTAGATATATTTAGATTAGAAACAGCAGAAAAACAAGACGCTAGAAAAACTTTTAACAAAGACTGGACAGCAAGAATTATGGGTACTTTTGTTGTTGGTGGATTTATGGGTTATATATTTTTAGTAACCTTACAACCACCTGAGCAAAACTCTGAAGCTTTAATTAATTTAGTGTTAGGATATTTAGGTGGGCTGGCATCAGCAGTTATATCGTTTTACTTTGGAGCATCCAATACGGGTGATAAAAAAGATGGCGAGTAGAAATACAGTACAATCTGTTGCATCAGATTTAAAATCGCATGAGGCAAAATGTGAAGAAAGATGGAAGACCATATTCAAAGAAACAGCAGAGATCAAGCAAGAGATGAACGATTTAAACAAAACCCTAAGAATAGCAATGTTTGGAACTTTTGGCTTTATAGGAACTTTATTTATCGCTTTTGTAACAATCGTATTCGGAAACTAATGCACACCTCAGATAAAGGCTTTGAGCTTATAAAAAAATTTGAAGGCTGTGAACTTGAAGCTTATCAATGTGCTGCTGGAGTATGGACTATAGGTTATGGCCATACCAAAGATGTACAAGAAGGCGATAAGTGGTCTGAAGAAAAAGCAGACTTTATGTTATGGCGTGAGCTTGATGACGAGTATGAACATTATGTTAATTCATTGGTAACTGTCCCAATGAATCAATCACAATTCGATTCTTTGGTTTCTTGGACATATAACTTAGGGCCAAACAATTTAAAAAGGTCTAGCATGCTTAGAGTTTTAAATGAGGGAAAATACGATGAAGTTCCCGCGCAAATGAAAAGATGGAACAAAGCAAAAGGCAAGGTTTTGGCTGGTCTTACAAGAAGAAGAGAGGCAGAAGCTTTGATGTTTGAGGGTAAAAGCTGGGAACACATATAAAATGGCGTTACAAAAAACATTATTCAAACCAGGGGTAAATAGAGAAGGAACTGATTATAGTAATGAGGGCGGTTGGTTTGATATTAATCTTGTAAGATTTAGAAAAGGTTTGCCAGAAAAATTTGGCGGCTGGGCAAAAGAAAATCTTAATACTTTTTTAGGAACTTGCAGAGCTTTACATGCTTGGGTAGCCTTGGGTGGAACTAAATACTTAGGTTTAGGTACAACTTGGAAATATTATATAGAAGAAGGATCTACCTTTAATGATATTACCCCAATAAGATCTACGACCAGCGCTGGAGATGTTACCTTTTCTGCATCCAACGGCGATGCGACAATTACCGTCGCTGATACAGCTCATGGGGCAGTACAAAATGACTTTGTAACTTTTTCTGGAGCGGCGTCTCTTGGCGGCAATATTACTGCTACCGTACTTAATCAAGAATACCAAATAGCGACAATCGTAAATGCTAACTCTTATACAATAGAAGCCAAGGATACTAGCGGAGCTACTGTAACAGCCAGCGCAAGTGACAGCGGTAATGGAGGGGGTTCTACGGTTGGAACTTACCAAATAAATGTAGGTCTTGATGTTTATGTTCCTGGAACTGGCTGGGGTTTAAATGGGTGGGGTGAAGGAACCTTCGGTTCTGTTACTGCTTTATCTGTTACCAACCAGTTAAGGCTTTGGACTCATGATAACTTTGGCGAAAACTTAATTATAAATGTTAGGGGTGGAGGTATTTATCAATGGACTGAAAACAACGGCGTTGGAACAAGAGCCGTTGATATGTCTGGAATAGCTGGTGCTAATTTAGTACCTACGGTTGGCTTGCAAGTTATTACTTCAGAAATTGACAGACATTTAATTGTTTTGGGCGCTGATCCAATTAATGATGCGGGTTCAGCTAGAACAGGTACCGTTGACCCTATGCTGATTGCTTTTTCCGATCAAGAAAACAATTTAGACTTTGAACCAACAATTACCAATACTGCTGGATCTTTAAGACTATCTTCTGGTTCTTCTATTATTGGAGCTGTTAAATCAAGACAAGAGGTATTGGTTTGGACTGATACTGCTTTATACAGCATGCAGTTTGTTGGGCCGCCGTTTACATTCTCTGTTAATTTAATTAACGAGGGTACTGGTTTGGTAGGGCCAAAAGCTGCAACAACAGCTACTTCTGCTGTTTACTGGATGGGATATAACAATTTTTACGCCTATAATGGTAGCGTACAAACTTTGCCTTGCAGCGTTCATAATTACGTATTCAACGATATTAACCTTACGCAATCTTTTAAAGTTAACGCTTTTACAATTGCTGATAAAAATGAAGTGGGTTGGTTCTACTGCTCTGCTTCAAGCAACGAAATAGACAGATACGTTATTTATAACTATGCAGAACAAACTTGGGTGTATGGTCAACTTAGTAGAACGGCTTGGCTAGATGCTGGTATAGAAAACTATCCTAGAGCTGTAAGCAGCGGTTATCTATATCAACAAGAACTAGGCTTTGACGATGATGGCTCGCCGATGACAAATGTATTTATTGAAAGCTCTGACTTTGATATAGGTGATGGCGAACAGTTTACTTTTATTAGAAGAATCATACCTGACTTTAAATTTATCCAAAATGATAACGAGAGTGGCTCAGTTAATATTGTCGTTAAAACAAGAAACTTTCCTGGAGATTCTCTAACAACCAACTCTACCAGCGCTATACAAGCCAATACTCAACAAGCTTACGTTAGAGGCCGAGCAAGGCAAATGGTCTTAAGGTTTGAGTCAGATGATGATGCTGAAAACAACGGTAACTTAGGAATTGGCTGGAGACTCGGCGCAACAAGAATAGATATTAGAACTGACGGAAGGAGATGAGCAAGCTACTTCCAACTCAGCTCCCGCAAGCGCAAGGAGAGGGCGTTACTTCTTCTACTTTTAATAGACTTATAAGAATTTTAGAGATAAACTTAGGAGCAGTAGACCCTGATAATACTTTGCAATTATCAACTACGCAACGTGATAAGTTAAATTTTAATCTTGGCACGCTAATCTTTAATACGACAACCCAAGTGTTGCAAGTATTTAACGGGACTGAGTTTATTGATTTAATGGATGAACCCAATCCTCAAGGATACGAAGCCCAAGGTTTACTGGGTAGTATTTCGGTAAAAACAAACGGAAATATTACAATAACCTTGTAAATAATAAAATAACATATGGAACAAGGTATGCTTGCAGAACAATTAGAACAAGACTATCAGCTAAAGAATCTTCTTTTGGCTTATCCTAACGATTGGTTTATTGATAAAGAAACTCTAGAAAAAACAAAACTATCTCTTCCAAACTTATTAAAATTTTACAAATCAGAAGGTACTCAAAACCCAGACCCTACTTTGGTTCAAAGTATTATTGAAGAAACAGTTAAAGATGTGTACAAAGTTCCTTTGTTTTCTCAAACATTTTGCAATCTACTAATAGACGAAATGAAAAACTTAGAATCTTTTTACGGCTTTACGCCAAATCCAGACGAGGATAAGTTAAGACAAATACCAGAAATAGTATTGCAAGAATGTTGTCTTCCTATATACAATTCTTTATTAGAGATAGTTTTTTCAGTTGTTAATCCTATCTTATTAAGCATTTGGAATCGTCACGTAACAGGCGGAGGCATCCAAATAGCAAATTATAATTTAAAAGACAAAAAACAAGGTGCTTGGCATCACGATGCTAGCGCAGATATAAGCATTGTTGTTCCTTTAAATACAGGCGAATACGAGGGCGGTGGAACAGAATTTTTAAACCGAGGCATTGTTGATCCCATCCCAACAGGAAATGCTTTGATATTTCCAAGCTTTACGCATATGCACCGAGGCTTACCAGTAAAAAGCGGCAATCGCTATTTGTTGGTTTTTTGGTTAACATGTGATGAAGAAAAGAGTAAAATTTAAATATGATTATTGACAATTCAGGAACAGGTATAGCAAGTTTAGGCAGGGATGAAGATCGCTTTGTAGCACACGTTGCTCCAGGCGAAAGAGTTATTCCTCCAGTAATAAGCGCTGATACGCAAGCAAGATTAAGCAGAGAAATGATGGCGGCTGGATTAGATCCAGATGAGTATATTGTAGGGCCGCATATGAGTATCAACCCGATTACAGGGCAACCTGAGTTTGGTTGGTTGAAAAAAACTTTTAAATCTGTAAAAAAGGTAGCCAAAAAAGTTGCTCCTGTAGCGATGTTTATTCCTGGCGTAGGTCAGGCTTTAGGCGCTGTAGGTGGATCTTTGTTAGGTAAAGTTGGTTTAGGCAACGTAGCTAGCGGTATTGGTGGTTTGGTTGGCAAAATTCCAGGTCTTGGCGGAGTTGGAAATGCTATTACAGCAGGTTCTGGCGGCGGACTAGGAAGCGCTTTATCATTTGGTAAGCAAGCAATTACATCTGGAATAGGTGGTTTGTTTACTCCTAAAGGTATGATGGGACAAGCGATGCAAGGTGGGTTTGCTCCAAGCGAACAGGGTGGTTATGTTCCAGGATATAACATTCCTCAACAATACTACGGTGGCGGATTTATGCCGACTTTTGGCTATTCTCCTGGTTATCAAATGCCTTCTTCTCCATCTGGTTATGATCCAGCTACTGGTAGCGGTCAAAGCAGAATTGGTTTAATAGAAGACTTTATTAAAGGCAACAGATCTGGGTATGATCCAAGAACAGGATCAGGTCAAAGTAGAATAGGTATGATAGAAGACTTTATTAAAGGTGGCGCAAGCGGTATTAAAGATACTTTCACCAAAGAAGGTGGCGGACTTAACACTTTGGGCGCAGGTGGACTTGCAGCTTTGGTTGGTAAGATAGCTTACGATCAAGCTAAGAGCAGATCAGGTGGCTTGGCAGAAACTCCAGCAGTAACAATGGATCAACTTGGCAGATATCAAATATCTAAAGCTTTAGGTACAGGTGGTACTAGAGAAGAGTTTGGACTTGCTCCAGCTCCAAAAGCTTTAAAGTTTGCTCAAGGTGGCGCAGTTATGATTGAAGAACTTGACATGCGAGACGGCGGTGAATCTGCTGGACCAGGGACTGGTACTTCAGATGATATACCCGCAATGTTAAGTGATGGTGAGTTTGTAATGACCGCTAAAGCTACACGTGGCGCAGGCGCATTTGACGTCAACAAAACCAAATCTGGTATTGAGCTTATTAAAGGTGGTAGCGCTTCACGCGAAGAAGGTGTAAAAAATATGCGTGAGTTAATGAATATTTTTGAGGCAATATAATGGCTAAACCGATGTTACCAGTTTTAGACTTAGTAGACAGAAGAGAGGTCATTTCAGACCCAGCTTTACGAGAGCTGTATTTTGGTTCTACCGATACTCCAGGTTTAATAGCGCAAGCAACTGAAGCAGCGCAAAAATCTTATTTAGATCAACCAGCTATTTTACAAGAAACAGCAGGATTAACTGGTCTTGAAAGAGAAGCAAGAGATATTGCTAGAGCTGGAATAGGTTCTTATCAGCCCTTTTTAAGACAAGCAGAACAGGCTTACGGCTCAGGTCTTGGCTCTTTACAAGCAAGTTTAGGGCTTGGCGGACCGTCAGCTAGACAGCTTCTTGGGCAATCTTTACGAGGTTACGACCCAAGAATGGCAGACCAGCTTTACAATCCTTTTGAACAACAAGTTGTTCAGCAAACAATTCAAGACACTTTAAAAGCTGCTGAAATGCAAGACATTCAGCAAAGAGCGGCAGATATTGCTAGAGGCGGAGAATCAGCGTTTGGCTCAAGAGCTAGATTAACAGCGCAAGAAAGACAAGAATCTTTAGGTCGAGGCTTAGGCGACGTTTTAAGTAGAATTAGATCTGGAGGATTCCAGACAGCCCAAGAAAGAGCGTTAAGAGAATTAGAAAGTCAAAGATCAGGCGCTAGATCAGCAGCTCAATTAGAGTCTGGATTTGGCGGACAACTTTCTGGAGCTCAAAGATTATTTGGTTCTGACATGGCTAGCCTTGGCGCAGCAGGTCAGAGGTTAAGAGCAGAAGATGTGGCTCAGCTAACAGGTCTTGGCGCAACAGAAAGAGGAATTGAAGAGCAGAGACTTGCAAGAGAGTTCGCTCAACAACAACAACAAAGAATGGCTCCCTTGCAAGCAACCAAATTTATTCAAGGTTTTGCGCCGCAATATCAAGCAAGTCAAACCATAATAGACAAAGATTATAGAAAGCCACCAGATCCATATGCAAGCGCTATATCAACAGCGCTTGGAACATATGCTTCTTTGGCTCCTAAGCAAGTGGCTGCTCCAGCCCCAGCCCCAGCTCCAACACCCTCTTCATCTCCTGGATATGGGAGCGGAATGATGTTTACTGGTTATCAACAGCCTCAAGTTAATTTCGGTATGCAACAACAACCGCAACAAGGTTTTTATAACGCAGCAATACCATATCAAGTTCCTCAACAACAAGGATTAGGCGCATACATGCCATCTTTCTCCACCTCTCCTGCTCCAGTCGCCCCGCAAATGCCTCAACAAGGAATATACGGAGCGCCTCAAGCATATAGAGGAACTTACGCTTAAAGGAATAATATGAATGTACTGCAAAGGAGAATGTTTCAAACAGGCGGACCTTCAGACAAACTGATTCAAGTAGAACCAGTAAATTCTGAGCTTGTACGCTATTACGTACAGCAGGGTTACAGTCCTTTAGAAATACAAGAAGTTTACCCAGCAGCTAATCTTGGTCTTATCGAGCAGATAGCCAGAGAAGAAGGCGGTAGTTTAAATCCAGCAGTATCTTTAGGCGAATCTTTTACAGGTTCTCCAGTTGTTACTCCAGCGCAAAGGGCAGATATTATTTCTGAAAGCATATCGACTCCAGTTGGAAATTTATCTTTTGAAGCATCAGCAGACCCAGAATTACCAAATTTAGAAGATGTTAGCGTTGTTCCCAAAAGCGTTAGAGACTATATAACAAACGCTGGCGGAGTTTTAGATAGAGCTAACCTAGTTAGAGGATTAGGCGTTAGCTTTGGTATGTCTGAGGCAGAAGCAAACTCAGCGATTGATTTAGTAACTGGATCAACCGTTCCAGAAAGAACAACTGTTGATACTCCAGGATTACCTGGACTTGCAGACGTGATGACTGGCGAACAGGCTGAAGTTGCAAGCTCAGTATTAGGTCCTAATCAATATCGAGCAAGTGACGGCAAGGTATATAACGTAGATCCAAAAAGATTTGCTGAAATATTAAATTCAGAAAATGTTTTTGAAATACAAGCTTTAATACAAAACCCAGAGGTAGAATACGGATCTAATTTACAAGAAGCTATTAGAGATACAATTGGAAGACGAGCCGCATCTTTTTCAAGCGTTAGTCCGTCAACTTTTAAATTTGGAGAAATGTTGCCAGATTATTTAAATTTGCAAACAGGATTACGAGACATTGCTGGAGTTGGTATAGAAAGTTTAGCCGAGTTTGGCGAAGGTCTTTATAACTTAGGAAGAAGAGGTCTTGCAGGGTTTATAGGGGAAAGAGAAGCTGATACTGGAGATAGAGATATATTTAAAGGTGAAAGATACCCGATGGGTGAAGATAAATTTATAGGCGGTTTTGAACAAGGGCTTTTACCAGAAAAATCGGGTGGTTTAAGAATGGGTATTCCAGCCGCTGATTTAGATAGCTTAGTATTAAGATCATCAACAGGACAGGTAGAACAACCAGTCGAAGATGAAATAGGCAAAGAATTACAAGATCTTGAAAATCAAGAGCAAGCAGATAAGGTAAATGCTGAAGCTGCTGGTAGCGAGATAGAAGATGCTGTTGCTGACGAAACTCAAGCAGATGCTGAAGATGTTGCAGATACTGTTACAGATGAAGAAGGCGATAAAACCGAAGAACAGAAAAAATCAGATGCGGAGCCTCCTGTCGTATCATCAGCAAGCACTCCAGAACAAGTTGGAACTGTATTTAACAATCCAGATTTTATTAGCTACGTAGCAAATCTATCAAAAGGAATAGCTAAGACTGGAGAAGTTGGTTCAGGCTTAGCTTTAGGTTCAGCTTTGGCTGCTGAAGAAAGAAGTTTGAGAGATTTAGAAAAAGAAAAAGCAGATAGAGAATTTTTATTAAAAGCTATTGAGAGTGGGCAAAGTCCAGATTTAACACCATCTGATATTGGAAAATTAGATGATATGACTTACAGCCTAAATGAAAATATTAAAAATTATGAAGGATCCAGGGCTTCTGTCGCAATTATGAATGATGCTATTTCTTTATTTGAAGAAGCGGTAGAAAAAGGAGTTGCAATTACTGGTTTGCCAGGAAGAATAAATAGATTTAAAGATCAGGCAGCAGCATTTATAGGAGTACCTGATTCAAATGTTTCTGATGCAACAAAAATTGCAAACTATATTGAACAAGTAAAACAAAGAAGCATTAGAGATATATTAAACGAATCAGGGAGAACCATATCTAATCTAGACAGAGAAATTGTTGATAAAGTATTTGGAGATTTAAATCTAACAGATAAACCTTCTGAAATTTTGAAAAAATTAAAAAATGCAAGAAGAAGCTTAATAGATAGCAATCTTGAAAGACAAAGAAATGTTAAAAAAACCTACAGGCTTTTACAAAACCCAGTTTATGGAAATGTTGGTATAGATGCTATTTCTCCATATAGATCAATTATAGAAGCAATAATTAATGCTAGCCCGTCTGATGCTAAATCAATGACAAATGTTGGCGAAATTTTTGACCTTGATATGAGAGGCGAGTTCAATCAATGAACACCTACAATATTAAACTGACGGATGATCTAACCATTCCAGTCAGAGCAAAATCTGCCGAAGAAGCGCAAAGAATTATTAGAGCCGAAATGGTTAAAAGAGAGGCATCTCCGCTTTTCGACAAAGTATATTTTGATTACGAAACAGGTATTAACGTACCAAGTCTAAGAGCAGCTCTTGGCAGACAGGAGAAAAGAGAAGAAAAAGAAAATGTTTTAAGGGCCTACGTTGATAGCTCTGGATTTACCGAAACTACCAAAGGTGATTTTGCAATTACTCCAGAAGGGCAAAGGGCTCTCGCCGACAAAGGGCTGTTAGACAAAGACAAAATATCTGATAAAAATATTGTTATAGAGGAAAATAAAATGGGAACTGCTGGAGACTTTGCAGATTTCTCTGGAGCTGTTGGGCCAATTTTTGGAGCTATAGCAGCTTTAAGTCCCCAGCTAAGAATTGCAAAAGGCATTCAATATTTTTTTAAATCTCCGATGGTATCAAATGCTATCGCAGCTGGACTTGGTTCTGCGGGCGGTAAAGCAGCTGAAGAAGGTTTAGATTTAGCCCAAGGCTATCAAGAAAAAGATGCAAATGAATTAGCTGATCTTCTTAAATTTGAATTTGGGGTTGGTACCGTTGCTCAAGGAGTTGGCGACATAGGTTTAAAAGCTGTTGGAGCTTTCTTTGGTAGAAAGGCTCCAATAGAAAATATTAGAGATGCTTGGGCTGCAAATAGAGGCGTCAGTATTGATGATGTAAATAGACTAGACGAAAAACTTGGCAGACTTGCAACTGAATCTGATATTAAAAAAGCAATTAAAAGCGGAGAAATAAAACCGTTAGACGCAAGAGCCGTACTTAGCCAAAGAACTACAGGCCGAGCACTTCAGGCAAGATTTCAAGGAGCTGGAGAAACCATTTTTGGCAAAACAAAAAGAGAGCAAGGAATTATTAATTATAATATTGCGGCTTTAAACCAGTTAAAAAATAAAATTGCAGACAAAAGAGCTAAGCTAGAATCTTATTCTGATTTTGCAGACTCAGACTCAAGAGTCATATCTGAGCTTAAAGCCAGAAGAGCAGAGTTGGACCAAGCAGAAAAAAGCGTTCAAAACGAATTAAACAGATTGCTTTCAGATTTAGCTGATGAAACAGCTGGTTTCAATTCTGCGATAATGAATGCTGGTACGCCAGGAAAAAAAGAATTAGGTCAAAATGTTCAAGAGACAATATCAGCAGCGTATAAAGCAATACAAGACGGTCATCAACAAGCTTACGGGAAAATAGCCGATAGATTAAATAAACTAAGCCCAGAATATACTGTTGATTTAAGTGATATTGGTAAAGAGCTAGATGAAATAATTGGCAGAGCTAGAAATATAGGGCAAAAAAATATTCCTGATGAGTTAAAAAAATTAAAAAAAGCTATAGAAGAGAAGCCAGAATTTACTTTAAAAGAATTGGTAGAAACAAGAAAAGTTGTCAGAGGCTTGCATGATATTAAAGAACTTTCAGGAGATGCAACCCAGGCTGTAAAAGAAACTTTTAAAGCTTTGGATAATAAAATTAACGATCTTCCAAACAATCTACACTCGATTAAAGGAGACTCTAATAAAGTTGTAAAGATTATAGAAGATTTAAAAAAAGAAAATAAACTTTACTACGAGAATCATTTGCCTTTTGATAAAGCAAAAGTTAGAAAAATAATGAGCAATAAAGAGATTGATGCCGATGACGTATATAACGCAATCTTTAAACTAAATGAAGTTGGAGATGCCAAAGCTTTAATTCAAGCTATTCCGTCGGCGAAAAGGGCAGCATTACAACAAGGCTTGCTTAGAAGATATATAAAAGAACAGATAAACAGCTCGATTGACGATCCACTAACAGGTGCTGTTAACCCAGTTAAGTTTGCTAACAAGATGTTAAAAAACAAAGAAGTGTTATCAGAATTTTTAGGACCAAGAGCAAATCAGTTTTTTCAACTGATGGATGATTTTTCTAAACTTAGACCCAATCTTTCTGTTAAAGAACTAACAGGAGTTGCGGATGAACTTGCTGGCAGAATACCTCAGATGGAGGCGATGGCTGACGCAGGCAGACTTAACTATCCGCCTAGCTTTAACAGGTTTGCAGAAGCTTTAAAAGAAAAAGCAGAAGCAAGCGCTCAAGCATTAGAAATACAAAAAGCAAATATCTTTACAAGGCTAGAGTCCGCATCACCAGAAGAAGTAGCAAAAATAGTCTTTAGACCTAAGTCTTCTGACGATATTATAAGAGTTAAAAACTTGGTAAGTGATGAAGCTTTTCTTGACATACAAGATCAAGCTTTAGAACAAATACTAAAAGACGGAGTTCAAACAGGAAGTAACAAACTTTCTGATATATTCAAGCCTGGCAATTTAGAAAGAGCTTTGCGTTCATACGACGACGAAACATTGACAGCGATGTTTGGTAAAGAGATGACCCAATCTTTAAAAAGTTACGCAAGGCAATTAAGAGTAACTGTAAGTGATGAAATAACAGGGGGAGCTGGTAGCTTGGTAGCTGGAGCTCTTGCGTTGAACGTATTTAACGTGGCTCTCTGGCCAACAGTTGCGATGATGGGTCTTTACAAAACAATATTTTCAAACCCAAGAATTACTGGAATGCTTGCTAAAACAGACAAAAGTTCTATTGCAGAAGTTGTAAAATTTGTTGCTAACACTATTAAGTTTGGCGGTATTAGAGGATTAGCCGTTGAAACAGGCGAAGCATCAGACGCTCTCAGTAGAGAAGTTGAGAAGCTTCAACAAAGTGAAGAAGGTCAAGAAGTCAAGGGTATACTAGAAACTTTAAAAGGCGGCATACAGTCAGAGGCTAAAAAATTACAAACACCTACGTTGCAAGATTTGCCAACTGTTGCAGCTGTTACCCCTCCTCAATCTCAAGGTATTGTTAGCCCAAGTCTATTAGGCGGCTCTCCAGCAAACATAGATATTGCTCAAAGGCTAAGAGGCTTAGCCTAGCTTTTAATTAAATAAAGGTCCCAGTTATTTCTTAGCACTTCCAGCCATTCATCTATTGGCATAACCGCTACTTTATCATTATCTTCATCCCACTCAGGATTGATTGCATACAAAGGTACGCACACCCGAATAGGCTTACGATTATATTTAAAAATTAAAACAGGGATACGGCCGTCTGTCGCTTTGCACACTTGATCCCACCAACCTTGTTGATACCAGTCCCCTTCTTTGTAAAACTTGCACTCTACGGCATGATGAGGGATATTTATATCGCAAAGATCTTTAGATTGATATTGGTCTAGGTTACGCTTGCAAACGTAGTCAATACCTTCAGACTCAAAAAATTCGTTTAATATTTTAGCAACGTCTCTTTCAAACGTCGCTCCCTTGGTTCTTGAGTTGATTGGCATTGTTCTTCTCCTTTAAAGTTCTTTCTTTCATTAGTAGCTCTAGCTCATGCCAGCGATACATTCTTCTATTTACATGATCCCAAAACCACCCTTTATAATCGCGTGATTTTTTTACTGGGTCTTCCATTACTTTTCCTTTTTATAATTTTTTACTAATCCCATTTCTTCTCTGTCAAAACCTAAAGGATGAGGAGACAAACATTCTAACTCATCCTTGCTGAAATGAATGTAAGGTTCTGAATCTTCTTCATAAACAGGTTCTGCAATTGTACCAAATCTTACATCGTATATGTGATCCCTTTTCCAGGTATGACTGTAAACGCTGTCTGTCATTGCATACACAATTACAAACGGCTGGTTGGTTGCTAAAGACAAGGCTGAGCCCATTCTTAATTTACTGGCCGAAAGTAATAAAGTGTCATACTTTTCAATACCAAAAGTTCTGCATTTTACTTCTAGCCAAAAAGAAACTTCTTTTGATTCACACCAGTAATCCAAACCATAACTAACTGGTAGTTTATGGCATCTAACATTCCAAAGGCCTTCTATAAAACCAGCCACACGTTCTTCACGTTTCTGGTCATTGATGTTTTCCATTTTTGGTTTTGGTTTATCCATTGATCTCTCCTTTTTTAAATACAATACGAACACAATACTTGCGAATAATTGCAACAAGTGTAAATACTGTTGTTTGAATAATAGAGGTGGTTAACAAGCTAGTATTAAAATAATTGCATATATTAAGAACAAAAAAAGATAAAGGTAAAGCTATTACAACACCAACAGCCACATCGCTGAGACTTTCTCTTAAAGCCAGCCTATCAATCTTCATTAAAAAATTCTGGATCAATTGCAACAATACGTTTGGTTGGTCGTCCAGTTCCTTTTGCTCTTAAATCTTTTTCTTGTATCTCCCCTGAGTTTTTTAATCGTTCTATAATTTCTTTTACTTCGTATGACTTCATTGATCTAAATATTTCACGTCGATCAATATCACGCTTACTTATACCCCATTCTCCTTGCGACCTAATAAAGCTAAGTATTTGTTTAATACGTCCTTCCATTTCGGAACCTGCAACTTTATCTTTACAGCTTTCAATTAAAACTTGATCGTAGTAATAGACATAATCTATCGCCCATTGAGTTATATCGCCTTTGATAGTTTTGGCCTTGCGATCATCTGCTAAAGCTCCAATCAAAGCCAAACGCATTGCTTTTTCCCTTGTTCTTGATAACAAAACCTCTAAGCCTTCTTTCTCTAAAGCATTTTGTTGGTCCACTAACTTATAAGCCAAGCTATCTAGTAACGCATTTGAATCATCGTCAAACCTCAATACTCTTTGTTTAAAATCTAGCTCAGCATTGTCTCTAGATATTTGCTCCATTTCATTGTCAACCTGTCTTACATGCGAAACCCAATCGTAGGTCGATTGCGGAGGTTCGACAAAAGAAACCATTTTGCCAACGGTTCTTGGCACGTGAGACTCGACGACAATAAATCTATTTAAGAAACCGTCTACAATACGGCCTGTCGATAAGGCGCCGTAAAAGTTTTTAGGCACACTCATACCGACCAAAGTAATTGCAGGCTTAATCGTTGATCTATCTAATACTTCTTTTTGTTGTTTATTAGTTAGTGTCATCATTGAATAGTTATCTGGTCTTAAGACACCATGACATCTTCCCCACGTCTCCATAAGTATTTGTAATGCGTCTTCTTTGTTTGAATTAGAAGATTTAGATATGCTTTCTAATCTTTTACCAAACTCATCCATTACAGTTATGTGGGTTGGTTTATATCTAAGTAAGCTGTAAATAGCACCACTTGATGTATAACCGTCTCCTGCCATTAAATCGCTGTATTCTGCATGATCTAAAATAGTTTCAACAACCGTCTTAACATTTTCTTTACCTTGCCCAGACTTAGCGATACACATAAAGAACAAAGATGCAAAGTTATTCATATTGGTTCTATACATCCTACCCAAAGCTACTGAACCCAAGGATAAAGCTGCTTGCATGCTAATAGCTGGTTGAGATATATGTGCTATCTCTTCTGAGTATTCGTAAATATCTTTTAATACTCCTGGAGGAGAAAAAAGATTAACAGGCTCTTTTACATTTTTGGTTGTTGATATATAAGCAGGAGCTTGTTGATTTTTTCTATCATGAGTTTTCTGAATTGAATTAACTGTTGTAGATATTTCAGACCTTGATAAAGGCGGTTTGTTTTGTTCGTTCCAAGATTGAACGAAGAACTCTGTAAACTCTGTATTCAAACCTTTAGCTATTAAATAACCAGCAAGTCTAGCGGCTTGGTCATTTCTGCCACCCTCTGATATGCCGTCAATAGATAAAGGCGCAGCTATAGGCTGACCATTAAGTTTCTCAACACCAGTTATTTTTACCCATAATTCTTGAGTTAAGTTTGGTAAATCATCAACATCATTTAGATCCCAATCATCAATCTTTGTAGGGGTATAAATAGCGCCAGTTGCATGAATATTATGAGGGGCAACAATTAAACCACCCACACCTCTAATATCAATTAACTTAGCTGGGTCATAGCCCTCAGTTCTTTTGGCTACCCAAGTAGTAAAGTTTTCTGGATTGTTGTAATAATAATGAACCCCTTTCCCTGTTGCTACTTTAAAAGGTGTTACTGGTAAGTTGGCCTCACACCAATTTACTGCTTCGGGTGTATCTGCATCTATAACAATAAACTTTCCACAGACTAAAGCGACGACTAAATCATCTCGCCCTTTAAACCATTTTTCTATTTCTTCCGTCGTCGGCTGTCGCTCTTGAAACTTTTGCCACCCCCCTAATTCTTTAGGCGGAACTTTATTGTGTCTATGTAGTGGTACTACGCTTATGCCGTATTCTGCATAAGCCAGAGCTAAGTCCAACGCAGAGTCTTGCGCTGTTACTTGTAAATTGAACACTCTTAACTTTCACTACTTTCTTCAATAGGACCAAAGATAGACTCGAAGTCTAGCTTACCGCCAGATGCTTTAATAATTTTTTTAGCTTGTTTAATTGAAGGCTGTCTTAAACCATACCTCCAAGCTTTGGTTGATGCTGCTGAACAATCAAATAATTCTGCCGCAGGCTCTGTTCCGATAAATTCTATATACTTCTTTAAAGTTATTCTTTGCACTTCCCTCTCCTTATGTTCAGGTTCTAGATTTTTCTGTTTAAATGATTTAAGCTCTTCATTGGTTAGGTTTTTCAACCTCCAGAGATAATTCACTCTCCATTGATTTTGGTCTACTTCTCTCATTTTACATTCCGTTAAAAATTTAATGTTCACACATTGTAATTCATATTAAAATAAATTAAAATAGTATTTTTAAATAAAACGGAGAAGATTAAATGTCTGATATTTTAAGTAGAATTGTAAGTCCTAGCGAATTGGTTGAAAACCAAGGAGCTAAGATTTTAATGTATGGAGCATCTGGAGCTGGTAAAACAACTGCATGTGCTACATCACCTGGAAAAACTTTAATCATTAGTATGGAAGCTGGTTTGTTGTCTATTAAAGATGCAAACAATGTTACTGCTATTGAGGTTAAAGAAGCTTCAGAAATAGAACAAATTGCTGAAATGCTTGAAAGCGGAGATCTTGATTATGATACTGTCTGTTTAGATAGTGTTACTGAGATGTCTGAGCTTTTATTAGCGCAAGAAAAAGCAAGGTCCAAAGATCCTCGACAAGCCTACGGCGAAGTTATTAATGTAATGACTAGAACGATGCGTAGATTTAGAGATCTTAAGATGCACGTTATTTTTGTTGCTAAAGAAGACAAGCTTCGAGACGAAGCAACAGGTATGTTTCATTATCAACCTATGATGGTTGGTGCTAAACTACCTACCCAAATTCCTTACTTCTTTGATGAAGTGTTATGTCTTAGGACTTTCACCGAAGAAAATGATGAGGGGAAGAAAGTAACCAATCGTTGGTTGCAAACAGTTCTTGGTGATAACTATATTGCTAAGGATAGGAGTGGCAAGCTAGATTCTTTTGAAGAGCCTAACTTGACATATATTATTAATAAACTTGGATTTTCAAAAGGAGAAAAATAATGAGCGATTTTGCAGACGTCAAGTTTGATTTTGAATCTGGTGGTAGTGGTGAATCCACTATTCCAGAAGGGGACTACCTAACAGAGATAAGCACATGCGAGAAGACCACTTCAAGCAATGGCAACGATTATCTAAAATTGGAAGTCAAAGTGTGTGGTGAAAAGTACAAAGGCTGGATTGCTAGAGACAATCTAAACCTTTGGTACAAAAATAGCGACGCTGAAAAGCAAGAAATGGTTAGAGAAATAGCCTCTAGAAAATTTTCTGGCTTAGTCAAAGCGTTAGGCAGAAAAGACAACCCACCAGCAAATGCTGGAGAGTTGGTTGGTAACAAAGTGATTTGTACTTTTGGCATTGAGAAAAGCAAAAATCCAGATTACCCCGATGATAAAAACAATATCAAGGGTTTTAAGCCGTTGGAAAAAATGTCGCCTAAACAAGCAGACGACACTCCAGCTTGGGTAACAGAAGGAACTTCTGAGGCCAAAGCTCCAGCTAAACCGAGCTTGTAATTATAGGGTGTTGCTAGGGCGCCCAAAGGGTATTATCTCCCCCCATTTAGATACTTATATACCTACCTAGCACCTTAATGAATGGTTAGACTAATGTGATGAGAGGGATCTATTTCGCTAACGTCTAGAATTTTTCCAAACGTATAATCAGAGCTTTCTTCCATAGAACGCAGTAAAGCAAATAGCTCTGCGGTATCAGAGTTTCTGGCCTGCAAAACAACCATATGAAGGTTGCTGTCTATTTCATAAACGCACAGATATTGGGGGATACTAGGAAATAACATACCTATAATCCTAGCATAATTTTTATTGATCGTTGACGTACAAGGCAATCATTGCATAGTGAATGATTTTAAGTAGCTCCTTTTTTTTATCGTCTTTTTTACCATAGCGCATGGCGTATTTCATTATATTGCCAATACAAAATCCTTCGCCAAAACCAGCATCTACAATCATATCTGTTGCCTGGTACTTACCTTTGGCATAGTGCTGATCGTAGGTGCTGTCTATATAATCTTTCAGCTCAGCAAGAGAAACATCCTCTCTAAATTTGTAAGCTGGCACGATTATAAAGCTAAGGTAACAATATTTGGCGAGTTATAAACAGATAGATGCCCACCCTCTGAGTGATTCTTATACAGCTCCAAGAAGCCCTCCATCTTTTCCCAACCAAGATTCATTTGCTCTTCCGAAATAATAAATACTTTAGATGCGTAGGGATAGACTTTCTCTTGCGCTACAAAAACAAACTCATCTAACTTAAAACCAGCTTTTTCCATACCTCTGCGATACCAAGCGGCTTGCATATCGTAGCCATATTTTTTAACTGAATAAGCAAACTCTACTGGATCACATGATTGAGTGGTCTTGTAATCGACTACACATATAGCGTTGTCTGGATATGGGCTTTGGACTGGCGGACAGATAACATCTGGTCGGCACTTACAAAGAACCTCGCCTTCATACCAATAGAAGCTGGCCTCTGCTACCTTACCTTCAGCGTTAAGGTAGATGTTGCCTTCTTCAATCATATGCTCCTTCATACCTTTGATTGCCGTCATCTCAGCTTCTTTAATCACCGTTAGGCCACGCTCTTCATACTCTTTCTTTAGTTCCTTGTTGGCGTTGGTATAGGGAGATCCCACTATTACTGCTACTGTTTGGTTAAAAGCTTCTTCACCTTCTACCAGTAAAGCGTGAGCAGCTGTGCCAAAGTTCATTGCAGGAGTTGTCTCTTGGACTTTCTCCACCGCATGCAGTTGCGATTTGCCAAAGGCTCTAATCTTACTGCTGCTTACTCCGACCCCTGCATGGTAAACAGGGTTGGGTATATCTGAGAACACCAGGGTGTCACCTTTTTGCTCAGACTCAAACTCTTTTAGTTCTTCTATCATCATATTCATACTCCAAAATCATCGTTTGCACGACATTATCATTAAGCATTGGACTGGGCCAATACCGCAACTTGCTGTATAAGTTTAGCATGTTGTCCTCAAGAGACAGACGCTTGTTATACATAGGGTTTCCTATCGAATCCCAAAAATCTTCTATTTGTTCTAAAGTATCTCTACCACCGCCAACATATTTTAATTCTGCCTCTGTATAGTCATAGGGAATAAACATAAAATCTCCCGTCTCCTTCCTAAATGGATAACAACGTGTTGGCTTACCTATCTGCATAAATATGGTTGACGATATTAGGAAACTTGCCCGAATAATCGACTTTAATTAAATCTGGTTTGTTGACCTCTGTTTGTCTAAACAAAGCCTCATCTACTGTAGAGGGTGGGGATCTTCGCAAGCTATCACCACTTACCATTTTTCTCCACCAAGCCACAGCTTTTTCTCTTGCGTAGCCCGAATGCTCAAAGCAGATGTATTCACTAATAATCTTATTGGGTGTCTTGTAGCTGACCTTTAGGACGGGCAACGGCTTGCCTTGTTTCTGATGATTGCCAAACCACATGTTGATAACCTTGGTATCGTAGCGTTCTTTCTTGGCTGTTTTAGAAATAATATCTAACTTAGATGCAACCAGCTCTAACTCTAACTTACGCATAGGATAGACATAGCCACAATCTGGACAAGTGGTTACAGCTTTGGGTACATATGACTTACATTCTGGACAGCTCTTAACCAGAGCTTCACCCGTCTTTTTGCGCTTGCCTTTTTGATTGGGCGCTATTTGATTAATTGGACCATGACGTTCAATATTCTTGGCAAAGTCTAAAATCAAACAATCTTTCTTGCCCTCTGCTATACGCATGCCTCGACCCATCATTTGCACATATAAGCCTGGTGAATGTGTAGGCCTTAGCATTATAATTAAATCTGTATTTGGCGCATCAAAGCCCGTCGTTAATACATCACAATTAACTAAAGCTCTAATCTCTCCTTTCTTATAATCAGCGATTAACTTATCTCTTTGCAGTTGATTGGTATCTCCCGTTACTACGCGAGAAGTTATATTGTTAGCATTTAAAATACCGCTGACCATTTCTGCATGATTGATACCAGCACAAAATATTAGCCATTGTTTTCTGTTTGCGCCTTTAATTAAAACTTCTTGTATGGCTTTGTTGGTTCTGCCGCTATCGTTCATCTTGGCCTGTAAGTCCGTTTGAATAAACTCACCCCCTCTTAAACCAATATCTTCTAACTCGTACTCAGTATCCATACACTTAGTTACCAAGGGTGATAAATAGCCATCATCAATCAACCGAATGAAGTTATCGCCACTACCAAAGTCTATCGCTACATCGTCAAAGATAGATCCCTCACCTTCAGTTAACATGCCAGAGTTTAGTCTGTATGGAGTAGCGGTAAAGCCAACCACGCGTAAGTTTGGATTGCGTTCTTTAAGGGCGACAACGAGAGAACGGTACATTCCCTCGCCGTCTTTTGGAACAAGATGCGCTTCATCAATAGCGAGAAGATCGAATAAGGGCAGTTGATCTACCTTGTTCCAAACTGATTGAAGTTGAGCATAGATAATATCGTTTTCTGTATCTCTGCTTCCTAAACTGTTGCCATACAACCCTATATCTCCATAGGGCCAAGCGTCTTGTAGCTTTTCATAATTTTGAAAAAGTATTTCTTTAACGTGCGAAACAATTAAAGTTTTTTGTTTTTTTTGTTCATTCATATGCAAAACAAAGTCTGCAATTACATGAGACTTACCAGAGCCTGTTGGCATAACAACCAAAGGATTGCCGTCTTCTATAGCAATATAGTTTTCCAAAGCATTTAAAGCTTCTTGTTGGTAATCTCTTAACGGCATTTATTTATTTTTTTTTGCATAATCAGTTTTAATTTCTTTGCCACTTGCGTACCTTATTCTTCTAAAATGTTCTCCTGCGCCTTTTTGATACTCATACCAAACTACTTTTTTATCTTCCTCTTCAGCTTGAAGTTTCTTTCTTTGCTTCTCTACATTTTTTTTATACTGAGTCATTTTCTCTTGATCCCCCTGGTAATTGTTCAACGTCAAACCAACCGCACGGATAATTTACACCTCTCATTTGCCTTGACCTCGATATTTTTTACGCGTTTTGCGTTTGTTAGTTCCAGCGCCTCGGCTAAGTCTTGAGTTGCCAATAGATGTTTTCTTTTTAACTCTTTCTATTTTTTCTTTAATCCACGTTTTTGCCATTGTCTTTTTCCTCTAATTGTTTATAAAATTCGGCAACTGCCATTATCTCCTGCCAAGTGCCGTCGCTTTTAATACAGTTGGCCCGATGTGAAACAACAAGAATGTTGCCTATAACATACCCTTTATTGTTGTCTATTCTTTCCATTGTGGGTGAGTTGTATCTGTTTTCGTATCCGTGTACCAATTCAATACCAAGAACTGGACACTTAAAATCTTCTGGCCATACATCCCAAATGTCTTGAGGTTTTAGAGTACAAGGCGGCCAACCCCTATTTAAAGTTCTGCGCCTTGCCCCAGACAACATCTTATGCGCCCAATACAGGGGCTTGTTTCTTTTGTTTTCGTTGTAGCAAGATCGACATTCCCGCCTAAAAGGCGGAGCTTTCTTTAGTTTTCTATTGGGAAAATTAACTGAGTTCAATTCTTTTGTTTGCTTGCATATAGTGCATTTTCTCATTTTGGGTTAATGGCTTTTAAATATAGCTCTTGCCAAAAATTAACTTTATATCTTAAGTCGTTGTTTTCTTCTGCCAGTTTTTCTAAATCTATTTGATTGTTATCACCTGGAATACAAATACTAAAAAATATTTTGTTCCTATCAACTTCTTGCTCAAACTTATCTCTTAATAAATCTGGTAAGCCTTCAGCGTTTGGATCTACACCATCAACATAAAATGTTGCCCCCACTAAAACTTCTCGCTTCTTGTTTAGGTCTTTCATAAATGTTTATTCATTAACCAAATAAAATAAAGCAAACCACCTACAAGGTAAGTGGCTATTATTCCTAAAACCCATAAAAGAAACTCAAGCAACGCAGTTATCCTCCTCATATTCTCTAATAGAAAAATCAAAACCATGAGTCTTAGCCCAACACTCAATTGCGTACCCTGTTTTTTTATCTGGCGCATCTAAATGGTCGCTAAAAGCAATAACAATTTCTGGTTTTTTTCTAGGCTTAAACCAAATATCTATGTGGCAACTATCGTAAGGATTTGTGTTTCCCAAACTAATCAAATCTTTGGATGTTTGACAAACATACATACCAGATATTTCTATAATGTCTGACAAGTGCCACACATCAAAATGTTTATTTATTTTCTGATCGCTGTTACTCATTTGGATGCCTCCTTATAAGCATGCTCAAATAAAGCTGGGTGATGTTGACGAATGTATTCAACAAACTTGCTCAACCTTTCGGTTGATTGCATGTCATCTTCTACATCCGCAGTATGCTTGGGAGCTGGTAATCCTGGCTGTAAAGCTTTCATACCTTCCCTAATAAAATCTATTTCTGTCATTGGCATAATCTTCTCCTCGATTAATTGTTTTATTAATAGTATAAAATTTCAGTTGCTTTGTAAACACCTTTTGATATACTAAGGGTATATTTATTTTGGAGAACATAAATGACGATAGATAAAAAGATGTCAGATTACGTGGACCACACCAGAGATTACTTACAACAACTGGTATGCCAAATGATTAAAGTTTATTTGCAGTCCGCTAGCGTTGAGATTTCTAATTCAGACGCAACCTTGCAACAGATAGAAGCTGACAAGGATCGCTTAATTGATATGGTCAATAATCTAGCCGAGGTCGAAAAGAGAAAAGTTAAAACGCATTAACATGGTTGAGTATCAAGGCAAAAAAGTCACAGTCAGAACCAAGGTCAAACATGAATTGTCTGACGTGGTTATTGCTTGGGTCAATCAAGTTGTTAAAAATCCAGAGGCTGTCATTGTTGATTGGAATCAAATGACAGCAAAGGAACAAGAAGAGTTTGAAAGACAGGCTTTCTTGTTAGAGGGTAAACTCCACAAAGTTATCGGCGTGGCGTTTGCAGAGATCATTAGTAGTAGCAACTACAAAAAAAAGATATAGGAGGAGATATGAGTCGAACAGGAGATTTACTTATCGACATTCAAGCAGATGCTCAGATAGTCGTAGGTGATTGCGATAACTTTACAGAGTTTTGCGATCGCATGTATGACATCAATTACCTGTATTCACCAGGATTGATTAGACAGACTTGGGATGATTACAAGGAAGAGTGCCGTTGGAAATACGGCGACGGCTAATCGCGAACAGGCAATTCATTCGGCTTGTATAAACAATAGAAGTGCAGTTGCGACGAGTTTAATTCATACTCGTCTCCAGGGACTTTGAGGTGTAGTCTTGCAACGATACACACCTCACCTTTTATTGGAGATCACATGTTAAAAGCAGACGGATTTGACGAAGCCATTATCGGTATGGCTGACGATATCGCAACCAGCGGCCAAAGATTAATCTACGACGCCAACAAGTGCATTGATATTCTTATCAAAGATCACGACATGAGCGAGCTAGAAGCCATAGAATATTTTGAATTTAACGTCTCTGGCGCTTACGTTGGAGAAAACACACCTATCTGGTTATACCCATATGAAGATTTATAAGCTACACTTTAGGTATGAAGATAGTAAAAATGGAAAAAGGCCCACCCACCATCGAAGAAGGTCGACGCAGACTCGATACACTCTTTGAAGATTTTATTTCTAGAGGCGCAGACGCAGAGTTTACCGCTTTGTTGATCTTTACTTACGGCGTAACCGAAACTCTCAATTACGCGCAATCGGTCGAAGAAGGCGTGAGAAAAATCGACGACATACTTAACGCAGAGTTTGGCCTAGAAAAAGAAATCGTTTTTACCCCAGATTTTCTTTCAGACGATCCCGAATAGTTTTGTCAAACTTTTCTGACAAAAGTACCCCCTTTTGGGTCGATTTTGGCTGGAATTGGCTTAGTTTTGTCAGAGTGTCAGAAGTCTCTGACAGCTAGAAACGTGATAAGAATGCACTTTAGGCGTTTTGTCATTTTGTCAGGATACCCTTAAAATAACCCTCATATTTACCTCATAATCGTAAAAGAAAAGGGTAGGTAAGAAAAAGTATGACAAAACTAATAAATAAGGTATATATATATAAACATATATATTATTATTTATTATATTAGTAGGGCTTAGAGAGGTACTGATAGTTTTGTCAGAGTTTTGTCAAGAGCTCTGACAAAAGTAGGAGAAGATATGTATAAATTAGTAAAAAAATGTCGGGAGGTTTTACCTCAAGAAGTTATAGATTTGCTTGAAAGACCAGATGTAGTAGAATTAGTCAGGTATTTTAACGGAACGCTAATTAGCTATAAGGTGAGAAATGAGCAAGGACGAATCGAGGATCAGACAGAAAGTGAAGGTTGAGCCTACATTAGCAGATGCAGAAGATATGCCAGTTGAGTATATGAATCATAACGAGAAGAATCTAACCAAGCGACAGCGTTTGTTAGTCTGGAATGCAGTCAACGATCCTACACTTACTTTTGCAGAAGCGGCTAAGAAGGCAGGCTTTAAGAATCCAAAGGTTGTTAGTCGGTACATGGGGCCAAATGGAAAGTATCAGCACGTGTATAGAGAATATGAAAGATTGATGGCGGAAGCGAAAAAGAAGTTTGAGCTTACGCATGAGGGCGCAGTTGAGGATTTGTATAAGCTTAGAGATGATGCCTGGAGTGCAGGTAATTTTACAGCGGCGATTAACGCGCAGAATTTACTTTTGAAAGTCGGGGGCCTTATTGTTGATCGTCGGGAAGTATTGCATGGCAAGGTCGATCAAATGAGTCGGGATGAAGTTGAAAGACGTCTCGCCGATTTACTCGGGAAGCAAGCTATTGAACATAAGTCGGAAATTGAGATTGAGGATCTGTCGGGGAGGGAAGAAATAGAAGTCGGGGAAATTGTTGAGGAAAAAATTGTTAAGAAATCTAAGAAGGCCAGACCTATACCAGAGGAAGCAAAAGACGAGGACGAGGATTAGTCCTTATCTTCGGTCTCCTGTTTTCTTTTATTAAGTAAATTTATATATCTTGTCCATAGTCGTCTGTCTGTTGGGTGAACATCACCACTCACTCGCCACCAATACTCATTCTCTTTCCAACCTTTATAGTATCTGCTTTCAACTTCAAACAACCTGTCTTTGATTTGTTCTACTGTTAGTTTATTACTCATCTTCGTTGTCCTCATAACATACGCCACAAAGCATTTTATCTTTTGGCACTTGGTTTAAATCTTTGTAGCCATTATCTGCATAATTATTATTATCAATAATATAATCAGCTTTATAGCCACACTCGTTGCAACAACCTCTATTCATCTTCGGTTTCCTTTAGCAGTAAGTTATATTTTCAGCATCAAAATAAATTTGATCTGCGTTAATAGGAACATTAAAACTTTTGCAAACACTTTGCCAAGCTTCAAGGCTATCAAAATCATCTAAATACAAAGCTGTTTTATTCTTTGCATCTAATTCTGCGTTCTTGCATTTTCTAACTTTCATCTTCGTTCTCCTTAAAAATAGCTATAGTTTCATCTTCGCAATTATCACAATAAACAAATTTGTCTTCGCAACTGCCATTAACATTATTTAATTCATCTGCCCATACTCGCCAAGAAATATTATCTTGCTTACAAACAGAGCAACACATAGTTTTACTCATCTTCGTTCTCCTCGGTATCTATAACCTTGATAATTGTTTCATTCTCATAACCATAACCTAGTCCGTTGCCTGTTAAGACTTCGTTATCGGTATCGTATTCGCCTTTTTCAACTAACAGCCTAGCTTGTTCTTCGTTTTCAGCTTGAACAGTTATTTCTGAATAACCTGTCCAACTTGTAATCACTTTAAATGTTTTCATCTTCTATCTCCTCTAGGTCGTCAATATCTAATCCCTCTGCCAAATAGGAACAATCAACGGCTTCTGCATTATAAGTAATTACTTTTCCGCTTTTATCTTTGAGTTCATTGCCGTCATCATCACATCTGTAAAAAGTTAAATCCCATACTGCAATATTGTTGTATTCTACTTCCCAACCAAAAGTTTTAAATTCATATTCAATTTGTTCATCAGATATATGGTTAAACTTTTTATTAAATTTATCAAAATGATTATCTGATAATTCATATTCTGTACCAGAAATATTAAGTCTCATCTTCGGCCTCCTGTTTTGCCAAAATACTTTCAATCATCTGAGGGGAATGACCTTGCTCTGCTAGGCTATCCCAAGTCATATCTTTGTATTCTAAGTTATCTATTTCATCCCAAACTTTTTGAATCAGATCATGTATTTTATTTCCATCTTCTGAATCAAAAACATACTCTGGGATTGCATAATCAAGTTCACTCATCGCCTTTCGTAAAGGCGATACTATTTTTTCTACTCCATCATTCATCTTCGTTTTCCTGTTTTTTATAAGCACATACAACAAAGTTATATCCCTCTGCATCTGTATCTAATTCTAATAAATCTGCAAGTATGTTAAGGACATTTACTTTATGGCTTTCTGCAAAGTCCACTCCAAACCAGACACCTTTTGGTACTACAGTCCAATCATTTTTTTCTAATTCTTCTTTAGTTATCATCTTCGTTTTCCTCGGTTTTGTTATCTATTACAAATAAAATCATTAATATTAAAATGGCTAACTCAAACATTTAGCTTCTTCCTTGGTCAAGCATTTAGCATGAACTCTGTAAGAGCCGTCTGAGAAGTTTCTGGTACTTCTTTCATCTTCAATACCATATAAATCAATCGGGGTTAAATCTTCGTCTAGGGGAATCATTTCATCACATCTGTCGCAAGGTAAAGCTGAGCAATCGGGACAAAGATATCCGTCTCTGTATTCTCCGTCTGCAAATATAGGATTGCCTTGTTCGTCGTTGATATCGGATTCGTAATCTGCGTCTGCTGGAATCCTGTTAACAAATAGTCCAGAACCAAACGAGGTATCCTTACCACAATTCACACATCTGTTGCCGATATCCATTAGAGCAACCCCCTTTCATCTAAAAAATGCTTTATTCCTTCGGTTGATAATTGATCTTCAAAAACATATTTAAATGCTTCCTCTAAGGTAGAGCTAGATTCAAAAGTTTTAGGAAAGGTTTTGTAATCCAGCATGAGCCAAAGTTCCAAAGCTTCACACCAAACTATATGTATATTATCTTTTTCAAAGTAATAATTGTCCGTCCAATCGCCATTCACATTTTCTTCCAATAGAATGTCTATCATTTGTTGTCGGTTCATAAGTACCTCTGGATTATTTCTAAATGTTTTGGGGTTATTTCTTTAACTGAATCAATCTCAACGATTGCATTATCCACCCAATAACTTTCTCTATTGTTAGATAGAAATGCAGTAATAGGTTCTTTGCTAGTTTCAAAGTCATAACCGATAATGTCGGTATCTTCAAATTGAATATTATAAAATTCGGAAAGTATTTCTTGATCTGATAATTCTCCGTTTTCATATTGTTCTAATGTAAATGTTTCGTAATATCCCCATTCAGTATATGTATGCTCTCCGTCCTGTACTTGAATTGTATAGATAATCATTTGGCGTTCTCCTCAAAATACTTTTCAAAGTCTTTGGTTATATCAAAAGAAAAATCTCCCGTTCTTTTTAACTGAAAATATGTTGCAGATTCTTCTTGCTCATATCCCATATCTTCCAGAACATCTAGCCAATCTTCCTCTTTAACCAATTTTTCATACTCTTTTAATATTTCTTCATCTTCGCAAGACGGGAAATTATAAATATCACATCCAGAATCTATTGAGCAAAAAATACAAATATAAAATCCTGTTTCTTTTGGGCAAGTTGGAAATAATTTAAAAAGAGATTCATCAAAATCTTTGTCTCTGCTGATATATTCCAACTCATCTGTATTGAGCGTTGCCCACTTAAATTGTCGGTACATTTCAAAATCTGCACTATCTTTTCTTCTCCAAGTTTCAATTTCCCAAGTTGACCACTTAGGCATTTCATAATATTGGTTATCCATTAGATCAATCCTAATCTGAATTTGTTGTACTCATCTTCCCAATCGTTGGTTAACTTGCTGACATCAAAGTATTTATCCAAACCTGTTGTATAGTCGGTAAAACAATCAAGGTGTTCGTTGCCCCCGTAATTAGTCCACATGATGCAATAGCATCCAGAGTAGTATTCATCTGGTTGTTCGTCGATAATTTGCTCATCAGTCAAATTTTGAATTAAACTTCTTTCCTCATCTTCATAAATATATTCCAATAAATCTGATCTGATAGAATCTATTAATTCTGCATGAGTCTTAACTTTACTCTCGGGAATAATTTGGATATTGCCCCGTTTTTCGTCAAGTTCAAATTCACTCATAGTTTCCACCAAGGCTTTGAAGTCATACCCCCACGGGACAATCATATCTTCGCATCCGTTGTCGGCTAGATCGTAAGCATTGGCTCGGTACATGAGTTTATTTTTCTCACACTCGTCTAAGATTGTTCTAAGTAATGATTTCATTTCAAACTCCCGTCTTTGTTCATACCACAAACTACATAATCATCTGATTCTGTTAGATAGTCGGCGATAGCCTTGTTTAACATTTTTCCAAGTCGGGTATGACTTGATGAATAATCAATGGGTAATGATTCATTGATAACACCATTCCATGATAATTTGTCGGGATACATAATATTTATTTCAATACTTACTTCTCCGATATTTACTTCTCTTTTAGCGTAAACTTCATTTTCTTTAGGTTTAAAATACATTTGTTTAACTTCTCCAAAAATTAATTAAAAAACAGAGCATATATAAAGATTAAATAATTGTCTACTTTTTGTAGAAATTAATTTATTAGTATGCAATAATTAAAGAATAAATTAACGCCTTTTATTAGGCACTTTTTTAGGAGATAGAAAAAATGAATAAAAGTAAATATGAAATAATCGAGGACGCCATATTAAATTTGGAAGTCGTCATTTGTAGAGAATTGGATGTTGATCTAGATCATCCAGCAATAATACATACTGAAAGGCTAAGAGTTGAGATAGACGCCTTACAAGTAGCCGACGATCTCAAAGCATGGCAAGACGGCAGATTAGTTAACAGAGACGCTATTAATAAATTGTCTTTAGCTGAACTGCAAAAGGTTTCTAAAGTCTTAGAGGGGATTAAATAATGAGAACTGATATTAATCCAGACGACGGCAAATACACATATATAGACACACAGACCCACGCTTATTTGGTTGTGCCTATGAATGAAGTGTTAACACTAGAACTAGCAGATGAGATTAGCGAATACTCATACACAGATGGCACTACCGTTTACTTAGAGGAAGATGTAGACGCTTGGTCATTTTGTACTGCATATGCGTATGCAAAAGATGAGCCGATAAGATACGGCGACATTAAATATATAACGGCAGAACAATGGCAAGACAAATTAAAGTCTTTGGAGAGATTTAATCCTAGAATGTCAGCTAGGGTTGTTGGATATGGAGAGGTGAAATAATGAGTAGAACAAACGAAATTATTTATGAAATGTTAACCGAGTCTACGGGTAAACATATGCTTGATAGTGGTCAAGACGACGGACGCCATTGGCAAAGAAATCAAAAGAAATCATTAAAAGATTTTGAGAATGAGCCACGCCTAATATTGTTAGATCAAGATAGCGATTATCCATATTATGAAAAATCTACCTTTCACCATTTAACAGATTCTTGCATTTACTTGCCGAGAGAAAATGCAGACCTTGTTGAATGGATAGAGGAAGATGAATACCATTGGGCAGATAATCCCGAGGGCAGATCGCTTAATTGTATGTATGATATTGAGCAATATATGAAAGAAAAATATAAATTAGAGCCTAGGGTTATTAATACTTTTAATGGCGAATGCTCTTTAACTCAGACACTTCAATTTGTTGCCTTGGGTGATTTTTACGATTCAAATTTTATCGCTTTATCCGTCCATAACGGGGCAGATGTTAGAGGTGGTTATACCGATTATAAAATATTCGAGATAGAAACCGATTTATTTTATAGCTGGTATTTGGAGTACGACGAGGAAAACCACTTTGATTTAATTGCCAATATTTAAAACTATCTCCAATAGTTTAAGGGGTCATTTTTGACCCCTTTTTTGTACCTAGCGTAAACGATAACATTTGTTCCTATTCTATAGGCAGGGGAGAGCTATATAAAAAATAGCATTTCCCTTGCTTCCTAGCCTTTCCTTTTAAAAATTTGGGGGCGTCGGCGTCGGAAGTCGGGAAAGTCGGGAGTCGGGAACAGCTAAAGACTAAGGAGTGCCAAGACACATTCAAGTACAGTTGCATATACAGTATAAATTAGAAAAATATAGGCAATTTAGACCCTCAAATAACCGACTATTAAGGCAAAAAAAAGGCTTTTACATTTTGTATCTAATTTGAGATAATTCTCCCAAGGCGGACACTTTTGCGAGCCTGTAATTGGAGATAGATAAATGAATAAATTATCTGAAAACTTTACCCCTTCTAGAATCTCTAGAGGGAATCGTCATATCGTCAAGGGTCAAATTATCCAAGGCGACGAATACGAGGTCGACGGAATCCGTCGAGCCTTTTGGTCTAATCCCGACGGCAGTCATTCTTGCCACCTGTTCAGATTGGCCAAAGGCGAAGTGATCGACAGAGTTACTGTTGATTCTTGGGAAGGCGAAGACCTTAACCAGTTCGCTCTTAGAACTGAGTCAATCATTCTCGGAGGTGTCAAATGAAATTAGACAAAGAGACTAGAGAGGTTTCTCAAATGCTAATGGAACAAGCGAGAGACGAGATATGCGAGAAGCTTAGCGAGAGGATGAGAGATACAGCTTACTCCGAATCTTCTGATAGCTACTTGGTCAAGTCCTTGGTCGATCGAGGTCTAGCAGATTCTAGGGCGCTGCCGATTGCCAACGCTCTGCGTGATGGCGATATGAATGCCTTGGCTTTTGCCGTATGTGCTTGCGACGAGTGGAACTTCCCACACTTGCTGAAGATAGAGCCTAGAATCTTTTGGATGCTACTGGTCAACGAGACTGACCCAGTCCTTATCCAAAGACTTGAGGAGGTGATGAAATGAGTTTGATCGTAGACTTTACTAGATGCGATGAGAGTATGAGAAAAATCTATAATCCTCATCAAGAAGTGATTGGCTATCATATGATGGCAATTGGTATAGGTGAGATTACCGAGAAGAATTATCTCGAAGTATATGCTCGCCTTGTCTTGCTTCAAGCTAGCATCTTGGAATATGAAAAGCCTTGGATGACTTTAAATATGGTCAAGGCTTTGATAGGTGCTAAATTCAATATCGCCTTTGAGAGCAAAGCCAAATTCTCAACGAGAATGATGAAGGCTACGCTTAGAGAAGTCGAGAGACAAGAAGCCAAGAAGGAGGTGCAAGATGTCGCTTAGTCGTAAACACTTTGAAGCGATTGCGGAACATATCAATCATTTAATGAACTGCAACTTTGCTAATTTAGAATTTGATAAAGAGCCGTTTATCGATTTTGTTGAAGATATGATTTATATGTGCAAGCAAGATAATCCTAATTTTGATAGAGATAAATTTATCAAGGCATGCGGATTTGAGAACGGATTTTATCCCGAGGAGGAATATGATTGAGATATTAATCGTATTGCTTCTGGTTATTCTTTGGATAGCTGGGTAATACCAAGAGGAGAGGGGGGCGAAAGCCCCCTTTTTTTTGTTTATTTATACCGAGAGGGGAGGAGGGGGGTTAAATTCGGGGGTATTTTGTATGTATTTGCTGGCGAGAGGGGAGAAGGGGGGCAAATTTAGGGGTATTTAGGGGTATTTATAGGGATATTTGGCAATATTTACAGATATTTGCACATATTTGGACGAATATAGCCGTATAAATAGATATTTTTAGGGGTATTTATTCTGTCTGCCCTTCCCTTTTTGCAAGGCATAATAAGGTCAGCGCAAGCGCTGTCTGAAGAATTTACACGCTCGTACCTCGCTTAATAGAATGCCCTCGCCTACGGCTCGGATGATTCTTTATAGGTCGGCTTTGTCGGAGGATCGGGCAGATTTAAACAACCCCACCCCCCCAAATATATAACAACATCCATATACATACAGACAAGTACAACAATACACATACTCAAACTCTCATATCTAAAGATTGCCTTTTTTATATCCGTCAGATATCATTCGTATGCAGGTAGGGTATTTTTGCACTTCGTTCAATCTATCTTCTCCAAGATCTTTACTTTGCCTGCCCTTAAAAAAATTTTTTCCAGCCAAAAAAAATCCTCAGACAAAAAAGTTATTCACACTTTTTCCCCAGATCAAATCCAAATAAACAAAAGGGTACCCATACCCCCCAAAATTTTTCTATACTTTTTAAAGTTTTGGATGTTAGAATAAAGCAACCGAGGAAAGGATATGGGATTTTTAAGTAAAATAAGAAACAACATGCGAAAGAAAGTATCTAGGATGCCTTCTAGAGGAAGACGATCAGTTTTAACTGGTTTGAGGATACCAAAAAGAAGAAATCCTTTAGAAGATTTAATTGCTGGCGGAAGATTGCCCCAACCTATACCAGAAAGAATGCCAAGTGTGGATGATGGCAGATTTTACGCGGGCGGATCTCCTGGTCTCTATAAGCCAGGCGGAAAATTTTATAATCCAGAAGCTCGTTTGAAAATGCCTCAACCTATAGCTAGAAAAGACCCTTCAGCGCTCGAGCGTCTACCGATGGGCGAAGCACCTTCTTTCAACCCAACCATCTTTGGTCAACCTATCGGCGATATGGATTTCAGTCAGATGCCCAAAATATCTCCTGAAGATATAATGAACTTACAAGTTCCAACTGACATGCCGATGACTCAAGACCTTCCAGAGGTTTCACCTGTTGGAATGATGCCTCAGCCACGTATGATGATGTCAAAAGGTGGTTTGACCGCAGCAGCGATGGCAGCAGGCAGAAACTTACCAGGTCGTATGAAAGATTTGTCTAATAAAATATTGGGTAAGGATAAAAAAACTTTAAAGGACCAGCTAAAAATAGAAGCTAAATATTACGGGTTTGATAATACCGATGATTTTTTAAAATATATTGATAAAAATGCAATAGAGGCGAGCAAAAGCAACAAGCTTTTTCGAGGGGAAGGTTTTCAAGGAAAACCTACAAATCTTGCTGAAGTATTTAAAAACAAAGAAATAAGGATGAGCCAAAATAGAAATATTCCAGGTACTGCAAGCCTCAACGATCGTTTAAGACGAGGTACCGAGAATGCAATTATAGGAGGCGGCCTTTTAGGAGGTGCGGCAGTTACTGACGCAACTCAAGGTTTTACTGAGCAAGCGAGTATGCAAAATATGATGCTTAATTCTCCAGAACAACTCGGTAAAGATTTAGCTGGCATGCGTATTGGATTAGATAAACTGATTGATATTGCATCTCAAAAAGCGCAAGAGATAGGCGCTGCTCCTGGTGAGTATGTTGGTAGAGCTCAGCGAGCCTACGAAGCTGAAATGGAAGCAGAGAGAATGCAGCAACTTGATGCCGAACAAGGTTTGAAAAATGTTTCTTTATTGATGGCTGAAGGCGGCGAGGCTGACTCAGATGACTTCCCCGACCTAACAGGCGATGGTAAAGTAACTCAAGCAGATATATTAAAAGGCCGAGGCGTTTACGCTGAGGGTGATGAGGTAATGATGATGGAAGAAACTGAAATGATGGCTCCAGGCGGAGATGAAATCGAAGCAAGCTTGATGGAAGTCCAAGACATCCAACCAGAAATGCAAGCGCTAGATCAATACGTACAAATGGTTATTGAGATGATTCAAGCTGGCGCATCTGAAGCCGAGGTAATTGAATCGCTAAGACAAGCTGGTTTAGACGATGAAGATATTGAGGCTTTATTTCAAGCGGTAATGGAGACGTTGCAAAGCAATATGGAACAAGGCGGTATCGACGCAGAGCTGGCCCAAATTAGCTAACGATGGCTGATCTGCCGTTTATAGATCGCGTTCGCAATCCGCAGAACTATCCAAACCCAACCAAATTCGATAAGGAAGGCCGTCCGCAAACGCATTTGCTTTCGGCAGATATAGACGAAAAAACAGGCGATTGGATTGTTTATCCTAAGCTGGTTGTTAAAGACGGCAAGTATGTTGAGCAAAGCATGCGAGATGCAATTAATTCTGGCGACTCAATCAATTTTGGCAAAGACCAAGATTCAGCAATTGAGTTTTCTAAAACCTACAAAGATAAAATAAATCCAGATTTTGAAAAATACTACGAAGAGTTTAGAATGAAAAAACAAACTGGAGATGAGGTGAGTTACTTACAATCAGCGCTTGACATGCTAACGGAGTCAGCTCCTGTAACCGAGGCTCCCCCAGGTACTTTCGATTTAGGTACTATCGAACCATTCAATCCGATAATGGAAAGATACAAACCTAATCCGTTGGATGAGTTTGCGATGATGATGGCCGATCCAACCAAAAAATTAAAAGTTATTTCTACTCCAGTTAAAATGCAACTCAAGCCTTTGTTTGCTAAAAGAAATAAATTTAAACAATTAATAGATAAGCAAAAATTTAATTACGAGCGCGGTCAAGACTTAGCATCTAAGGCTGACCCTAGAGATATTGAGCAAGGTAATTATATGATGAATGCTGCAATTAAAAGCGGCAAAAGATTTCAGCAACAGCTGAATGATATAGAAGAAAAAATTAGAAAAATATACCAAAGTAAATAAATGGATTTTTCCAAACTTACAGAGGCTGAACTCAAAGAAGCCCTGCTGCTTTTAGAAAAGCAAGACGGTTACTCAACGCAAGACGAGTGTCAAGAATCTTTTTTGAGTTACGTCAATCACATGTGGCCAGAGTTTGTCTGCGGTCGCCATCATCAAATATTCGCCGAAAAGCTAGAGCAAGTTGCTCGAGGTGAGATCAATCGTTTGATTGTTAACATGCCGCCTCGACATACCAAATCTGAGTTTGCTTCGACCTTCTTTCCGTCTTGGGTGATGGGGCTTAAACCTAAAATGAAAATAATGGAGACGACCCATACGGGTGAACTCGCCGTTAGGTTCGGTCGTAAAG
>Ga0208303_1000052_pt1 | contig 44561 bp, 43 predicted proteins | sample CB_VirMetaG_2_FD_184537 | JGI IMG/M metagenome (GOLD analysis project Ga0208303, IMG submission 184537) | Freshwater to marine saline gradient viral communities from Chesapeake Bay - CB_1504_2 Viral MetaG (SPAdes) (version 4) | ecosystem: Environmental > Aquatic > Marine > Coastal | place: USA... | reverse complement strand
TGTATCTTTGGAGAACATTGTTTCGATGATGCGTTCAACAATCTCCATCGCTTCGTCGTATGTAGTAGCCGCACTTGATTCAAGAACACCGGGTCGTGCGACGAGTGGGCAAGCACGTATGAAGTAAGTCTCGTAGAGTTTACCGTTCGCACCTCGCTTCTCAAAGAACGCATCTGCTTGGGTCAATGCGTCTGCCTGCACCGAGTCAAGTTCAACCTGTGGGAATACACCATTACCCCATGCCTCCTGTGATAGAAGTTGTATTCGTTCCGTGTCAAGGACACGCCAGTTAACTTCCAACGCACCATTCTTGACAGCCTTAACTGCTTTAACATAATCATCTGCTTTCTGTGACATATTTATTCAACTCCGTTTCTCATCTTTATTCTCTTTGCCGATTTATAAAGGAGACTCTTATTCATTCTTCTTAGTCTCCTTTTTCTTGGTGAAGAAGTCGGCAGGGATGTCTCCCTTCTCAACCATCTTAGCGAGAAGCATACCTGATATGCCCTCACGTTCTTCGAGTGTACCACCATCGAGTACTGCTTGCACGACCTTACGCTTTGCTTCGATGACTTCATTGAACTTCTCGTCTATTGTATCTGCGACTGATAGGAATACTGCGCTGATGGATTGGCTCTCTTGTCCGATACGATTGATTCTATCCTCGGCTTGTTCCTCCCATGCGGGAACCCACTCACGCTCAACGAACAGTACTGTGTCTGCCGCAGTTAATGTGATGCCTTCCTTTGCCGCTACTGTAGAACAGACGAGTACTTTCAAGTCTCCGTTTTGGAAACGCTCGACCTGCTGTTGCCTTGCTTGCGCTGGCATCTCACCTGCGATTGCACCGATGGCATGACCGATGTTATCGTCAGCCCGTAGTGCTTGGAAGATACCTTGACAGACATCCTTGTGATGTGCGAACACAACGATTGGTTTGTCTGTGATGTTAATGTAATCCTGAATGTATTTGATAGCAGGGTCAATCTTCATGCGACCACACTCGTGTCGAAGGTCAGTCAACATGTTGAGGACAAAGCCTGATGGTACACGGTTCATGTCTCGTAGTTCCTCGTACTCATCCATCCACTTGCGAAGCAAGTCATTGTATGCCTTGAGTTCTTTCTTCGATGGTGATGTGTAGTGGAGTGAGCGTACCTTAGCAGGAAGTTCCTTGAGGACTTCAGACTTGAGCCTACGGATAGTGAAGTCTCTTGTACGAGCGTGTAGTTCTTCGCTGTTTGATGTACCACTAAAGTCCCATACATAATTACCTCGTCCGATAGGAACTTGATGTCCGTCGCAGTACCTCTTCTTGAACTCGAAGTTATTGTTGAACTCATTAGGTCGTAGGAGATTGAGTGTGGTGAAGAACTCGGATGGTCTGTTAGTGATGGCCGTACCTGATAGACAGATGACAGACTCCGCTTGCTGTGCTACTGCGAGAGTAGCGATGGTACGCTGTGCCTTATCGTTCTTGAGATAGTGGGACTCATCGCAGATGACTGTTTCAAATTCGTACTCAAGCATCTGATTCAAACGCCCACTCATGATGTCGTAGTTCGCAATGATGATGTCGGCATCAGGGATGTCGCCCTTACTGCGACCCTCAAGAACAGCAACGTCGTAGTCAGGTAACCATGTACTTACTTCCTTGAGCCAATTGTATTTGACGGAAGCGGGACAGACTACGAGGACAGGAAGTTTATCCATGTTCATTGCTATGTGTGCGATGGCTTGGATGGTCTTGCCGATACCCATGTCATCACCGATGAGGCAACGACCACCTGCAAGTTGAGCGAAGTGTACACCCACGTACTGAAATGGATAGAGTTCAAGACCATCAGGGAATGACTCACGTAGATGTTCTTTCATCTCCTGTATGGAATCATTGTCATCGAGGTCAGCCGCACTACTGATAGCAATTCGTTCTGCTCTCTCTTCCATGTATGATTGTACTTGAGGGATGGTGTTGATTGCATCAGCAATACGCTTGAACATTTCAATGTCGGTGTTGTCATGTGCGATGAGTAGTCTGTCGATAAGTGGTGCGGCCTCGCTTAGTGCGATAGTCCATACCTTCTCGTCAGGTAAGAACTTGCGACCTTGAGTTGCCTTAACTTCACCCATAACCTTTGAACGAATCGTTGGGTCAGCAATGTAAGGCCAAGATAATACCACGCTTGCACCACGTAGTGTTGCTGATACTTCTGTTGTCTTAGGTGTTGATTGCTTGGGTGCATCATACTCTTGTGTAAGTAAGGAAGTATTTACATAGACACCCATTGGTTTGAATGCCTTGCGTATTGCTTCAAGTGATTCCTTTGAGTTGTCAATACTCCATGTCTTAGAACCCCAATCGAACTTGACCTTCGGGAACTCAAGCGTTGCTTTGAGTGTATCATTGTAGGATGGATTGTAACCGAAGCGTAGTGCGATGCGTGTGGTAACGAACTTCTTTCCGTATCTGTTCTGCCATTCATCTTCGATGTATGAACACTTGATTTGATTCGATGGCTCGATTGATTGTATCATGTCGTTGAGTTCAGCGTCGTTAATCATTGGAGTGATGACGTTAGGAATAGTACGTGCTTGTAGAGTGGTTGGTCGTGTGTCATCTGTAAGTAAGCAGTTGGTTACATACTTACGCAGGTTATCTTTGAAGTGTTGATGTGCCTGATGCTTCTCTTGAATACGACGTTGTTGTATCTTGTACTCCGCTTGTGCCTTGCGACCTGCGGTAATCATCTCTTCAAGGAATGCCTCGACCTCATCTAATGAATCAGCGATACGCATGTCCGTAAGGATGTCAATGAGTTGAGTGTTGCGATACTTGTGGAATCGTTCAGCCGCTTCTGTGAGTTGTCGTGCTTCCATTGTAGGTTGACTTGCTATCTTCATGAAGAATGGGAAGTCAGGTTTGTTCGCACCCTTGTCATCCTTGTGGTCAGGTGCGCCGTAGCCTACGAAGGTTCGTATCATTTGGTGTACTGTATCTGTATTCATTCTATCACCTCTCTACTCTTTGCCGAGTTATAAAGTAACTTGAATGTGATACTAATGTATACGATACCTACAAACAAGAGGGGGAATATGTTGACAAAGTTCATTGTGAATCCTCCTTTGTCCATGCAGGTGAAGGTTTGTTACCAACGTGTACCCATTGTCGCTTGGCTTGTTGTACTATCTTCTCAATCAATACCTCAGTATCAACATGATAGAATTTCATGTTCACCCTTGTGTTCAATAGTACTGTGTTGATGAAGTCCACTTCGTCTTGTGATAGGTTTAGTTGTATGCTCATACGTTCACCTTCTTTGATTCGTTCACCGTGTTAGAGTATGGTTTGATACGTGGGTCGTTCGGTTCATCGGCACTTGGCTTGTAGTGGAACGGTTGGAAGAGTCCCTCGTTGTCCCAATGATAGACAGGCATATCATTCAGTCTTGCCCAGTCTGCAAGACACCATATGGATGAGTAGGAATTGCGAACCTCCCCCATCGGGATGAGGCCATGCCCTCCGAGTGTGGGGTCAGAACATACCGATGTCTTGACGTGGTATCTTTCACCTCTCTTTGTAATGTGTAAGCAGGATGTCCAGTTCTTTCGGAAGTTCATTGTAAAGCCTCGACCTTATTCTCTTTGCCGATTTATAAAGGAGGGGATTTCAGCCATCGTTTTTTGTGGCTTCCACTTGTGTTCACTATGTTCACTGTGGTCATACTCATAGTCATGCAAATGAACACTCCTGTTATGGTCAGTTTATTATGTGTCTTAACTCTCTTATATTATAGAGAGTAGGACTACTATGATATGACTATACGGTATGGTCAACAAGGTGAGTTGACCTGTGAACAAAGTGAACATAGTGAGTCGAAGAACTTCTATGTATACGACACCTAAAGATACTACTCTTAGTGTGCTCTTACTTTCGTGGTGATAATAACGTGTGTCGATTCGACAACCATCTCACCCACCCCCACGCTTATGACTGGCTTGCTTGGAGTTGGCCTTCGCTCGCATCAAAGAGAATTATTCAGGCGAGGTCGTGCGAGAACGATACTCTTCCCCAACCCATATGGGTGCGAGTTAATTGACGACCAAACACAAGCGGGTAAGCGGTGTGTAGGGAGAACTCGTCGCCCCGTGTGCGTCGTGCTATGCGAGATTTTGCGATAAAAAAAAGCCCCCCTCCCACGCAGGGAGGGGGGCGAACAGCGAGAGAGAAGCCCCCTCACACACCTGAATGTATGAGGGGGCGGCTACCGTTGTACACAGTACAACGGCTTACGACAAGGGGGCAGACTCACCTACTCAGAGGGAGTTGATGCTTGCCATGCGAGAGGTCATTTCAGCGAACCACTCTACGCAACGACCTTTTGCACCCTTACCCTTGTACACGGATTCCTTTGCACCCGCTTTCTTAGCGAGTTTGATGACATGGACAGCAGGGAGTTGAGCAATGGATTCGAGGGTGTAGTTGTTGACCTCGTTGCTTGCTTGCGAACCATCGGCTGAGTCGAACATACCAACCATGTTGTCCTGATGGAACACCTTAGCAGTTGCGAGCAAGGCATTCTTAGCCGCCTTGTCGAGTCCCACATACCATTCAGCACCATTGGCCTTACGGATGAATGCCTTACGAGCCTTGTTCTCGTTCTCATATGCACGAGGTTTGTTATCCTTGTCAACGATTCCTTCCGCATACCATGCGTTACCTACATGAACAACGTCGGAAAGATGTTGCGCCGCATCGGCTCGCTTGAGAGCACGTCTTGCCGCACCCATAGCGTGCATGAAGAGGTTGCGAACTTGACCTTCGTTCGCCCCTTTCGTGACCTTGTAAGGACGCTCAAGCATAGCGACCATGTGTTTCGCAGTACTTGCATAGGAAGGCACGTTGTTCTTGAAATCGGCAACACCGAATTGCTTACCTGTGGCAACGGCGTTGACCAAGTGAGCAAGGAGTTGAGCACGAGTGTAAGTACGCATGTGTTCATCGGTAAAGGTTGTTCCAGTGAACGTGAATGCGGGTACTCCCATAGGGGAGAACTCGACAGGGAGAGAGATGCTCTTGCGCTTGCTACGCAAGAAGCCATTCATCACCTCCGCAATGTTGTTCATTTGCACCGCAAAGGGGTGGCTTCGTTCGACGTTAGGCATCAGGGTTTCTTGACTTGTTCCAGACATTGTTAGACCTCAACCCTATACTCTTTGCCGACTTATAAGGCTACGACTCTCAAACCTCGATTCTTCGCATGACATGACATGATGTGAGGTGCATAGCACAAAGGCGTAGCACGACACATAGGAGGGAGGGATGCAAATGCACACCCATATGGGTTGGGATTCAGGGCGCATTCATGGGGGATGTTACGGATTTTATCTGCGTGTTATGGGTACGTGGGCGTGAGATACTTTGACCGCCAAACTACGTGCGTGCTACGTGCGCTCTATAGAACGGGGCATAGCGACTGGCGCATCACGCCCCCGCCCAAGCCCCCCGTTCTATAGAACTCTCTATAGAAAGGGGTACTGCGGCCATAGCACAACCCCATAGCACGACCCATAGCACAGCCCTTAGGCGGAGGCATAGCATAGCACAGACCCATAGCACTTCTTTTAACCACGCATACCTTTCCATGAAAAAAAAATTCAAAAGTAAATTTTTATACTGAAAGTACTTAGGCATAGCATGAGTGCTTTCAGCGTTGCTTGGCAATTGCTGAAAAGTCGTTATTCAGAAAAAGACATTTTAGATTTTAAAGAAAAACTAAGGCGTGAAGCAGAAAGTGGTTATGCTTCTGATAGAGGTCGAACCAGTATTGAGCACTTAATGGGGATGCGAGGATTAGGTCAGGAAACTTTGTTCGGTGATTCCCAAAAAGGACCTACACCTTTAAGTTTAAGCCGTGGTATTGATGCTTCAAAAATAGCACGAGAATTTGAAAGAGGTTACAAAGACCGCATGAACCCTCAACCTGAATCTCGACCTACTAAGGTTAGGTTATCAGGAGGTGGAAATAATCTTCAAGCGCATTTAGTTGATGATAATGATTTTGAATTTTCATCACTTGCAGGAACACCAAGAGGTAACCCGCAAAATTTTGAGATGACCGATTTATCCGGAGACACAGTACGAGGACATCAACGGCAAGGTCATTACGGCAATTTAATGAATACGTTATTGCAACACGGTATCGGTATTCATTCTAATAGTAGGAATAGTATGTCTCATCCATTCCATAGAAAATTTCAACAAAACGTAGCACCAAATATTAATTTTAATAGAATGCCACCACCGAGTTTCCAACACCACAATCCTGAAATCAACGAAAGGAAATACGAAGGAAAATATGATGATTTTCAGTATTCAAAAAATAGAGACATAGAATCACCGGAAGGTTGGGGAAGTCTGCAACCTGATTACGGGCAATACCCACTTGTAAACGAAGCACAATTAAGAGAACGTCGTGAACCGTATCAACCAACAAGACAAAGTAAGTTGACCGAAGAACAATTCAAACCAGTACAAGAATCATCAACTGAATATACAAATACGCTTCCTCCAGAATATCAGAAATTGATGGAGTTATTCGGTTAGTAAAACAAGTGCTGTGGGACGTGAGCCGGTTTTTCTTCCTCTTCATCGACAGGGTTATCCTTGTCATAAAGTCGCTGAATAATTTCAGACATGAACGGGTTGGCATTGTTGACCATTGTTTCTTCGCCGGTTTCTACAATTTCGTGATTGTTGTCAAGAGCCATGATGTCCTCACGCAACTGTTCGCTTAACTGCGAAGGTAACTGTAGGGATTTGATGAGAGATAGGTCGTCGTGAATATCTTGCAGGAGTGCTTTACTAACCGCCGCATTTGCTTTGGCTTTATCAGCCATAGCCATAGAGCGTTGTTCTGCGGATTCTTTTGCCTGTTGCCTTTGTTGTGCGGCGTTCTGTGCGGCGTTCTGTGCCATATTAGCGGCGGCTTGTTTACCAGATTTAGCACCCGCTGTTCCAAGTTTTGCACCCATTATTTTTTTACCGTGTTTTAAGCCAAATTTTGCGGCATCTGTAGCCGCACCCGCAATAGTACCACCGACACGACCAACAGCACCACCTACTGCCGCACCTATAGCAGTACCAACAACAGGAACAATACTTCCAATGGCCGCACCAACACCCGCACCACCAAGATGACCTGCTGTACCCATCGTTACCGTAGCACTTTTAGTAACAAGTACGTACCCCGCCATACCATCGCTACGCATCGCTATTTCTAAATGCTATCGCTTCTTAGAAAGCACAGGTGAGATGCTGTGAAGCAAGTACTTGTTCTTAAACAACAACGTACTCTAAGCGATTTTGGTGGTCGAATGCCCACTCAAATGCCATCTCGTGCATCACGTATTCAAAGTGAAGGTCAACAAATAAGAGATGACGAACAAAACATTACTCCAGATGAATTAATTGACATGTATGTTTCTGATAAAAGGGACAATAGACAACATAGTGGAAATATTGATGCAAAAAAGGAAATAAAAGATGTTTTCGGTGATGAATACTTAGAACGTCTACGTAGAAATGTTCCTGTAATTGCCGAATCGTTAGAAGATTCAGGTATGCAGGAACCTATTACACGACGAAATATTCACAGGGATAGAGAAATACGACAAGAAATTTCAGATTTGGCTAACACATACCCTTCTTTGCAAGAACTCATAAGCCGTCAAACAACGTTACCTGAACACTTACCGCAGTACCATACAGAAGATTGGCTTGATTCATCAGGGCGTGTAAAGCCCGGTGCTGTACCACCAATCACAGCCTTGCGTTGGATGCAAGAAGATGACACTATGGACATTATGGGGCGTGAAGGTGCTGGACTTTTACCGTTATTGTTTCGAGATTCTAATCAAAATTATGAAGTAGGTCAAAAATTTCCATTTGCTCTTGAATCAAACAATCCACCGATGCAACAATATCAAGGTGGAAATTTTATTACAGGACCCGCAATAGCAGATTTAGAAAACGTTGCTACAGGTGGACATAATACAGGGCGCAGGATGGTTGGAATACGTGGGTATGGTTATCCGAGTGGTGATGATTTCCAATCAAGACCAGTAATGGGACAGCAAGAAGGTCTAAATGAAGCATTAACTTCAAGTAAAGTACCTGCAAATCGACTGGTTCCATTTCGATATTTTGATGCACAAGGCGTACCACGCCACATAGATAAACATGATATGATAAATTTCTTTATGCCAAGAAAAGTAAGTGATTATTATAACTCGTTATACGGCGATACGTCAATGCAAAATGTTCTCCGTGATACAAGTCAGTTGCAATATGCCCCTACACAATTTGACGGTATTGTTGATAGATTCGGTTTACCCGAAGGACTTACAGAAGAACAAAAATTTAGATTGATACATGAAACTAATCCAGAATTTGGTAAAGTAAATGAAAATATTAGAGATGAAATGGCAAGCAAATTACGTCAATTTAGACAGTTAGGAACTAATGTACCCGGTAGTACACAAGACGAAGAAGAAGTGCCACGAAATGTTCTTCAACCTCCACAATGGGGTCAAGCCTATGAGCATATGATGAATATGCCCCAAGAAAGCAAAGACGCTATAATAGAATCATTAAGGAGTAAGATGTCATGATACCCAATCCAAGTAATTCGTTATTGGGTAACAATGGTCAACCGACCCTTGAACAAATTCAACAACGTTTGGCTCAACAAGTACAGGATAATCAAAATCCAAATACTGGACAGCAGTTAATAGACTTGTTACAACAATCAACAGCGGCTATGGCGTTGAAGCCCGGTGCTGGCGCAGAAGCCGACCAAACGTTACAGCAACTAAATCCTACAGGTACTCAATCAATGCAAAATTTACAGAACATGCGTCAAGAAATAGAACAAGAACGGGCAACTGATGAATATCCTTTTTACGATGAAAAACAATTACAAGCAGAATTTGAGAGGCAAAAAAAAGCAGAAGATAAACAATGGCAAACGTTTATTTCTTCATACAAGCAAGAAATGAAAGATAAAATTAGTCAAGAGCATAAAGACCATGTAACGTTTATGACGGCTACTGGTGGTACGCCGCTTAACTTAGGTGAATTTGCACAGCAAACAGGCTATCTTGGTGGTAATAAATTGCAAGAAGCGTGGGAAGCGCATAAAGAAAATGCTGAAAATGTACCCCCATCGAATCTTTATGATGACTACAATCAAACATTGTTAGATAGCATGGAACATCGTGATAATTTTGATATGGAACGTTATACTGATTTGTTTCATCAGATAGGAAAAATACAAGAACGAATATTTGAACATCATGCAAAAGGTGTTGATGATTTATCACAAGACAATAGATACGAAGTACAGAATTTAATGCAGCAACTTCGTCTAAATGCACGAGAAATTGACGAATTTAGTGGTTCAAGCAGAAATGCAAAAAACAAAGAAGCAGAAATTCATATAAAAAATATTTTTCCTAATGGTTTTAATCCATCTTTATTTGATGATGCTATTTTAGTAAGTGACCCTAAATATTATTTAAAATCAAATTTTAAACTCAATGCACACGATGTTCAGAATGTAACAGCAGAACACCATTTAGCGGAAGTGCATCCTGATACTTTTAATCGTATTAAAGAATCTAATTTACCTTTAGGACTTAAAAATAGTATTATAAATAGTAATTCTTTAATTCCATTGTATGAACAATTAGCAGATGATATAATTGAAGCGCATGAAGCAGTAGATTATACTGATACCCCTCATGGAATAGGTAATAGAATCCATGAACAATTAAAGGATAAATATCGTTCATTAACGTTAAAAGATGAAATTAGGCAACCTACTATTTCATTTGAAAAATTATTATACAATAAATTTAGTCAAAGTAGTCATCAAAATGTAAGGCATCTTAAAAATACAATGACGGCATTTAACAGACATTACGATGATGATGATTCTTTTACAGGTTCGCTATTTGATTATGGTTTGGGTAATGGATTTGATTTTGACATATTCGACCACTTAGAATTAGCAAATCAAGAAAAAAGAAATAAAAAATTACAAGATGTGTTCAAGTCTCCACTCGACTACGTAATAGATAATTTAATTGCTAAAGCAAATCTTCCAATATTAAAAAGACAAAATTTAACTCGACAGTACGCTGATTATCTTGACGATATGATGTATAATACAAATCCAGCATATAGTTCATTAAGATTACAAACAGAAAAGCATCCTTCACCAGTAAAAGGAAGAAGATTAGCAAATACTGAAAATATACGTTTTCAAAATAGTCCGATATTTGAACAACGTGGTAAAAAACTCCCTCTTTCATTAGACGGAGTACCTCTTAGTGGTAGATATGTATATCCAAATGAAGCCTTTTCGTTTAATCCAAGTTTCTTTGGAAAACCACGCTCACCAGATTTACCCGTTTCTACAAGACATGGTACTGTTGAAATGCAAAATAAATTATCTCAACAAGGTATATCAAATCCATTTTCAAATGCTAATCCTTTACACTTATATGGATTTGAAGCAGGACCTCAACGTTATGGTAAAAACGCTCAAACCGAAGGAATAATTTATGGTGATTTAGATGAAGCAAATGTTCATAGATTAACAAATAAACCGTATAGTTCAAGAGAATTTATAAACGTAGCAAGAACATTGATGCCACAATTTAATCGTACTCCTGCTATGCTTTCTACAGAAAAAGAACAAGATTTAGCATCGACATTAATGAATCTTAATATTCCACCTGTATTAACAGACGAGCATCTTACTGTTGATAACCCAAATGACCCGATGCAAATAAGTTCAATTCACGACCCTGAACGCCAATGGAGAAGTCAAAGTCAAGAACGGTTACTTGAAAATTTAGAACCGTATAAAATAGCCAGCGAACCAATGGACATCGCTATGCGGTTGTTGAAGGCTAATGAAGGAGGCCAACCAACAGTACCAACGCCACGTTATCATGAAATGTCTAATGAAGATTTAGGAAATATATTACATGGTTGGGGTTACGATGTTGGTGAAGGTAAATATAAAACAGATGAAAGTTTATCGACGCAAGAAGAAAAAGATGCGGCTTATCAAGAGTTATTGAATCGACAGCGTGAAGCAGAAGCCAATCCTGTAAGTGTATTCAGTTTAAATGAGGAAGAAAAATCAAGACTTGCAGACTTTTATGAACCGCAATTTACTGGACAAAACATTGACCCTGACACATTTATACCACAAACAGAAGAAGAAGGTTTACAAGCATACGGAGATATGGAAGAAGGTGAGTTAGATGACCATATTGAAGACCGTCTTTTAGCAATTGATGAGTTTATGCCCGGAAAGAGTTTCATGGCTGACCAAGACCCTATGGCTAAATATCATCATTTGAAAACAACAGCAGGAGATGAAGTTGCTGAAAATTACTTGAATCGTTATAGAGACTTTGTAATGCGACATAGCGAAAATCCTGAATACATGTATCAACAGTTAATGCAAATGTTAGGCGAAATTCCAGAAGTTACAGCCCCTCAATACACACAAAAGTTTCCTACTGACGAATCCATTTTTGATAATAAACCACCTAATGTGATGATGAACGCCCCTGACGCAACAGGATTTGAACATGATTGGCAAGCGAAAAACGCAAGTGAACCAATGGACTTAGCAATAGATGCGTTGCTTAAGCGTGACTTTGATTCTTACGAAATTCACCCCGGTGAAAATCAATACAAGCACAGATACAAAATGCCAAATCGTGATGATGTTCACCCCGAATGGTACGATTGGATTCAAGAAACATTAGATAACCCTGCTGAATATGAAGGAATTGCAGATGATTTTCAACAACCCGATATTAACCATTTAGCAGGTGCTACATCTCGTGAAGATTTCTTTGAAAGATTATATGATTTACATAATTTTCAAGTTGATGATGCACGACCTCCGTTTGATGATATAGAAGGTAAATATCGTGATTTTACTGATGTACCATTCAACGAAGAAACAGGCTTCACTCGCAGTGAGCCAATGGACTTGGCAATGGATGTACTACTCAAAGACCGCATTAGCCCCGAAGCGAAGCGGCACAAGTTAGAATACGACAAGAAATACGAGTCAAGCCCTGAACGTGTAAAGTACCGTGAAGAACTGAATCGGGAAAGAAGGAAGCGTGGAATTTACGGAAAACATAACCATATGGACGTTTCGCATACAGAAGGCGGAAAATTAACCCTTGAGTCTGAACACGGTAACCGAGCAAGACATTTTAAAGAAAAGGGTACACTAAGACATGAAGAGTGATGTTATGACACCAATGCAAAAGGCTTGGCTGTTGTTGAAGATGCCTGTTTACGATACAGGTATACCCGGAATACAATTCGTTACTCAAGGAAAAAATGAGGATTGGACACAAGATAAAAATCTTCATGGTGGTTTACCCGGTATTTGGATGAAGGAAGGAAAAACATATGATTCTTCTCAAAGAGAAATACCACATGAAAAAGATTTAGAAGATTGGGCTGAAATAACCAATATGACTCCAAATCAATTTTTACAAGAAACGAAAACAGATGAAATGGTTGATGACGATTACTACAAAAATCTCATGCAAAGAGCAATGGAAGGTGAAGATATGCGTTTCGTAATGCCAAGAGCAGATTATGAGTTTACTGACAGCCCTGTGGGACATGATGGGAGGCATCGTATGCGAGCGTTGAGAAATTTAGGGTATGGAGATACACCAGTACCAGTTTTTAGACAGTAGGAGGTGAAAAACAATGACACGATGTAAAATGCTTGATGAATGGTTCGATGACGAATCAAAGAAGATAGATAAGACCGAATCAGTAACGAATGTAGAATTTGTTACAGGAAAGAAGAAGTCAAAAAATTCACTTAGTTCACTTTGGTCAAAGTTATGGTCATCTAAGTGACTACTACACTCTCTTATATTATAGAGAGTAGGACTATAATAAATTGACCATAACTTATAGTCAATTTAGTGACCACTTCTATGAATAAAGTGAATAAAGTGGTATAGTGAACATAGCGAAATGTTTATGTTGACCATTTTAGTAGCCAACATTGAGCAAGATGCAAGTAGGTAACGATAACTCGGATGCAGAAATTCGCTTAATGGGGCTAATTTTAGCACAATCAGCATTAATTGGACTATCAGTTGGAGTATACGACGCAGGAATTTGGTTAAACAATGACGACGCTATGTTGAATGGGTTTACATATGCTATGGCTGGTTTCTTTGTTCAAGGAATTGCATACTATTTCTTCAAGATGTTCTTTGAACAGAACATGCAAGAGCGAGTACATATGCAAAACATTGAACGTCAACGCCAACAACGCTATCGAAGTACACAATTAAATTTTGATAACCGTAGAGCCGACATGGAAATGCGAATGCAAGAAGCACAACTTGAGCGTGAATTGCAATGGATGGAACAAAATCCCGGTAAGATGCCTCCTTCATGGGGAGTACAGGGAGGTTCAACATCTATGATAACTCAATACGATGATAATATGTTAATTAAAAATCCACCAAAACATGAAGCCATTCTTGACAAGCCTATGCATCTTGGTGCTGTAGACGAAAAGAAAAGTCAATGAAGGTGATTAATTGGGGCGCATATTTAAAACGCCAACAGACGATAGTACCGAAGCAACACTTCGGGCTATGCATACTCAAAACACATTAGACAATTATTATGAGAAGGGATGGGGATGGTTTCGTACATTTTTATTCACATTTTTCGCTATCTTAGGAACAAGTCTTTGGGAAAAAAGTACTGATGTATCAGTTTGGGATAACACAATTGAATGGTTTGTATTGAAAATAGAAGCATTTGGTAATTGGTTACTGGAGTTGTTCTAATGGTTGACCCCGCAGGTTCCGCATTGGTTGGTGTCATGGTATGGGGTCAATCTCTATACAACTCATGGCGACCTCGACGTGTTGGAATATACGGCGCAGGACAAGTTGGTAAGACAACTCTTGACCGTTACATGACTACTCCCGGTGAAATGGAAGAAATCCCCGATGCTGAACGAACAGACCACAAAAAATTTCTTGGTAAATACAACATGCCAAAGCCTTCTCGAAAAAGAGTTTCTTGGAAAGGGCATAAGCGTGTAGTATACTCATCTGATGTAGGAGGTCAAGAACGTTTTTGGAATTTATGGATTGATGATATGGTCAATCGTCAAGTTGAAGCAGTTGTCTACATGTTTGATGAACGAGCGTTCAAAGGTGGAGATGATGCAATAAAACAAATTGGCGGTTTCAAATATCTTGTTGATGCAATACTTCATCGTCAATATCGTTATCGAAATTTTAAGGCTCGACGTAAAGGAAAAAAGTACGTACCAAAACTCATTATGCTTGTTGCAAACAAAGCAGACAGGTTTTTTGATGAAACAGCCGCAATGCTTTGGCAACAAGACCGTATAGGGGAACATAAGGTATTTGACCCCTTTCGAGATGATTTAATACGCTTACAAAAAGGTGGTATTCCAACAAGAAGGTCTTTTATGGCGACTCGTATTGGATGGAACGTAGAAAACACGATGGTTGATTTACTTACAGCATAGGTGATAAGATGACAAAAACAAGAATTAATTCGGTTGGGAAGCACAGTAAAAGTCTAAGAAGTGTGATACCACATTGGATAGTAGAACTAATGGAACTTTCAAAAGATAATTCATTAGTATGGAGTATTGAATGGGATTCAGAAACGGGTAAACGACAAATAATGGTAAACAAGGTGATTGAATGACAATGATATTTGATAGAAATACTGGTATGCAACAATTGGCTACATCAAATGAAGCACATTTGTATGCTTTAAGTCAACAAGGTAATGAGTCTTTATCCCATGCCGCACTTATGGAACAAGCAACAGCGCAAACTGCAATGCAGAATATTGCTAATGAGCAAAACTTAGAAGTTCCAAAAGTAAATTTTTACCCGTCGAGACATCCTGACCCCCAAAAGGCACGAAAGAAAGACATTAAACAAGCGTACAAATTACTTACTCCAGCAAAAAGACCGTGGTATAATCCGTTTAGATGGTTTTTTGGTCGTAAATACCGATACGATAAGCAAGCGAGTGTGTGTGTTGTAGATGGATGTGATTGTGCAACTCTTATTCAACACGATAATTTGTATGCAAAAATTACTGATGAAGATTCAGGTTACTCATTATGGCAACTATATTGGCAAAATCCCGTCACAATGCAAGCGGAAGCCTTTGTAGCAAAAGAAAAGGTAACTAATGGAAGAAAAATGAAAGGAACGTACTGTCCTGAACATCTTCATTTGTATCACCTTTTAGTAAAGTGGGAAGCGGAAGAAGATAAAATTCGTGAAGCAAATCCACGTAGACTACGTGATAAAGTAAAACGAGGTGTATCAATGGTAACTGTTCCTGTAACGGCTATAGCCAAAAAAGACCCAACACCTTCATTTTTAGCAAAGTACGAAGATTTTTTTGCAATGTTAGAAAAGGATAGCAAGCGTACAAATGGAATTTCTATACTTAATTATGAAAACCCTACTAATGGACAAAATGACGTTACGATGATTGTCTTTGACCTTAGAATTTTTCAACAAGAGTTGGCAATGATGAACCAACCAACACCTGCATTTCAAGCAATGTTGAATCAACAGCCCTATCAAAACACTCTTGAAGAACAACAGCATGGGATAGGTGAGTGAGATGCTTAATTTTAACGGTAATAATAATTCAAACGGGGCATTGAACCTCGGAGTATCGAATAATCAACCCCCACAATCAATGCAAAATCCATTTGGTAATCAACAAATGCAAGGAATGTCCCAAAATCCATTCATGCAGGGTATGGCAGGTGAACAAAATCCGTGGATGCAACAACCTGTTGCACCACCAAGTGAACTCGAAATACAAATAATGCTTCTACGTGGTATTGTACCCGTAGACCGTTTCCTTGCAAGTGAATCTATGGGTACACTCGTACAGATGTTTAACAATATTGTAACCTTTAGTGTACTTGAAATATTTAAGAATGCTTCATTTGTTGCTGATGATGATGGTAATCTAAAAATGGATGTAACATCTTTACCTTCTCATCTTCAAACCATGAGTAGTGAAAACATTCAATCTAATTTCACAGCCCTTCAAAGTGCGGCGAATCAAAATGTACAGATGGCAGAACAAAATCAAATGCAACTCAACACTATGGCACAACAATCTATGATGGGAGGGGCGTTACAAGCGGCTCTTGCAGATGAAGGAATGATGCGAAAAGTAGGTGGAGGCGTAGGAAACTTCGCTCGCAATTTTATTACGGGAAGTCGATAATATGAATGATAAAAATTACATGCCGTTAGGATTTAGAAATACTTCTCTTAATGTACTAAACCCCCGAAGAAGTGTCATTATTGACATGATAATGGTTCAATTTATTTCTATTATTGTAGTAATGCTTATGATATTAATTTTCAAAGGCCAAGAACTTTCTTCAAGTGTTTTGTCCTACTATCTTGTCGGACTCTTCGGAAGTGCTTTGATGCTCACTGGAGTCTACTCCAGAATCACTCGTGGATAATTCCCACTTGTGAAGAGGACAAGTTGAATTTTTAAGTTTTAATTTTGTATTTAGATGACACCCACAAGCGGTGCATCGAGTACCATAATGTGGACATGTTCTACATATTCTAATTCTATGAAGTATTTCATCATCGTCTGCATAATCACGTTTTGATAAATCTTTTACGGCTTGAGAAATGCTTCTGAATGAATCCTTAGAAATAGGAACTCCGGCTATTCTTTTCGCTCTCCACATAGTACATTCCAATCTTATCTTCACCATAATTGTTTTCAAAGAGATACCCGTAACATGGACAATGGCGGCGGGTGAGCAAGTAATAAAACGGTCTTGCTCATTCTGCATGGATGAGGACCGTGAAGAGTTGGAAGAACAACTTTTACAAGGTTACATTTCCCCAAAGCAACTTGACAAAGATAAAGGTTGGAGAACCAATACTACGGACCGACATTTTAGAAATCACATGGGTGAATATCACGTTGCGGCTAACGAAACGTGTGCTCTATGTACATCTCCCAATCGTGCTGATTATGAGCGACTGTATTTTTCTGATGGTTCACAAATAGATGCTATAGCCGAAGAAGTTGGAATTAGTGAAAACCTCGTTTACCAACATATGAAGCATCATTTCCAACCTTTGGTGCAGAAAACAGCGGCTCTTGAAATAGCATCCTTTGCCGTTGGTAATGAATTAGATTTACTTCGTACAAATGCGGAAAGATTAAATGGTAAACTAACTGAACTTCTTGATGAAGGGACTGTACATGAGGATGGGTTTGTTCGGGATGCTGTTATGCTTCACAAAGAAGTACGAGAAACAGTCAAAGACTTGCTTCGCTTCCAAGAACAATGGGGTCCTCAAGGTGAAACACAGCAAGTTAATCAAACATTCAATATTTTACAGGTCGAACTTGGAAAAGAAAGCCCTGAAACTTGGGCTAAGATAAAGTCTCGATTACAAGAAAACATGGGGGTTGAATAATGCCAATGATGGGAAGAGGTTCTGATACACGAATGTATGCACCACGTAGTGAATCAGACACTATGTATTCATCTGCTAACGAAGGTGAAACAAAATACAATCCTACATCTCCTCAAGATAAAGACGAGAGGAATGAAAAGAAAAAGTTACGTGCCGAAGAAAAGAAGGAACGTAGAGACAAGATAAAACATCTCAAAATTCGTGCTTCTCAAGGAATAAAAGGGGAAGAATCTTCTGTAGCAGAAGATGACGGCAACAAACAAGACGATGAACGAGAGATGGGACTACAAGGTGGTCCTGCTGGAAGTCGTGGTAATCTTCTCGACCTTGCAACAGGTGCAAAGTCTGGTACAGGTTCAGCAATGACTGGACCTTTGCCGATTGCAATGAGTGAGCCAATGGATAGTGCTTGGAGTAGTTTGTTGAAAGAGTCCGTTGCAGAATATAATAAAAGAATGCATTATCATCCAAAAAGTGTTCATGAAAGAGCATCTGCAAGAAAAACAGGTTTTGGTTCAAGACTAAGAGCAGGGCAACCTGAAAGAATAAAAAGACAAATGGAACATAGAGCAAGACAAAGTGTTCTTTCAGGTATGCCAGTTAGTTTACAATACGCACATCAAGATTTTCCAGATTTAGTATATGCAAGAACAAGAGTACCTCCAGACACAAGAAAGTTTATTCCACGTACAGATAGAGAAACAAGAACAATTTCTCAAATGGGGGAAACAGGAAAAAAAGCAAATATACCAGCAGACCATCTATTCGATTTACAAAGGTTAACAGAACAAATGTTACCTCAACAAGACTTTACAATGGAAGAAAAAAAGCCATTCCATGAAGAATATTCAGAAGCAAATGCACCACAAGGTATGGTATTTGATTCTCAAGGTAATTTAATTGTAGACCCAAGAAAAACAGCGTTTGATGTGCAGACAGGTGAACCAATGGATTATGCTTGGAGTTCACTACTCAAGCGTGATACACCGAATAAAATTCAATCACGTCGTCGCCGTGAAAAGCGACAAGAATTTAGACCATCAACTGGTCAATTTAAGCGACCACCCGGTGGTATGAATCCCGCAGGTTCTACAATGCGAAGATTCCGAGCACGTATGCGTGGTATCAAAGGAAGTAAGAAAACAGGATTGATGAAGCCTCACTTATCTGTTGAGATGAGCCACCGTGGTATCGCTACTAAGCAACCTATGTCAAAAGACCCACAGAAGTATCGACAATACATGGGTCAATCGGAGGCTCGTAAAATTTTAGGAAATGTCCGTTCTTCATTCTCACCTCACGCTCGATACGGAGAGCGTTCAGTTTCAGCAGGACCTACAGGTGCAGGTCGTATTGGTGGACTATTAGCGGGTCAATCGGGTCAAATGAATCGCCCATCTCTTCGTCAAATAGGCATCCGACGACCACGAATCCGACGACCACGAAATCCTGTTCAGGCTATGCAAGCACCAATGGGTGTACCGAGTCAACCAATGCAAGCACCTTCAAGCATCAGTTCACTTCCCCAACCTTCTGCACCGATGATGATGAGTGAAGAACGTGCTGAAAGTGAATTGCTTAAAGGTCGCACTAATTCTTTAACATACCATAAACTCAATCTTCTTCGTCGTTTAATACGAGCACAAGAACGTGCTGAAAAACTTGGTAAATCAATGCAAGGTACACGTTCAGCAATGGAAAACGGACACATACCAAGTCATCCTGCTGGTGTACACCAACACGAAGATGAAGATGAAAAAAATGATGGACCTACACAAAATCTTGAAACAAATTCAAGCCGTTTAGGTCTTGACCCTGCTGGTTACTTAACATCTAAGCGGGGGCATATGGGATGATACGGATTCAACCTCCACGTTTGCTCAAAGCATGGAGTATGATTGCTCATCCACCAGAAGGTCCTGTAGCGTTTCGCAACCCCCCTCCACACACTTTTCGCCCTGCACAAGAACCCGATATTCCTGCATTTGCACACAATGGTCGTGGAGACATTGTACCGGGTGAGTTTGATTCAAGTCAAGGACCATTGGCTTACAAAACAGAACATGGAAATTTCTATCATGGTATAGATTCATTGGCTGTTTCTCTTGCTAATTTTTTTAAGATGCATGGAAAAGATGTAGACCCTATTGCGGTTATCAATAAAGCAATTGAAAATTTTAATAATTCTCATTCTCATGGACAACATCACGAATTGCCACCATTTGACAATATGGCATGGAGAAAAATTCGTGCAAATACTTTACCTCAAGGTACTACTGCAAAAGATGCAGAAGGGAATGAGCAGACAAATAGGCAAAGTCGTACACATAATCGAACACTTATTACTGCATTAACAAATAAAAACGCTGACCAAACTCCTTTTGGTCGTTTTATAGAATCATATTACATTCCATTTAATCAAAACTTATTCCATATTTTACAAGACATGGGATTCGAGGACAGACAAATAAAAGGCTCACTAAAATCAGGTGTTACCTATCCTTATGTCTATTCTAATCACACAGCACCCGAAGGTTGGGTATACTCAAACAAGGGCGAACATCCTGAAACATACACAAGCGATATGATGGGACGTGCAAAACCCGGTTACTTCCCCGACCAAGAATCTGTACACACTTGGTCTACAGTACATCATCTTCCTGATGTTTTCTTTTATCCATCTCAAAAGAATGAAAATAAAGACATCATGACTGGTGGAGGCGCACCAACAAAACTTGTAGCGGCGGCTCACGCCATGATTGACCAAGCGATAGAACAAGGTGGAATGGAATCAATTCCTGATGTTCCTGTTACACTTAACACAGGTACTCTCGGCGCACCTAATATGATTCAACGACCACTTCATGAAATTCTTGGAAACAAAGAACTCAAAGAAGCACTTGTCAAAGATATGGCTCACGTTCCCGCTATGATGTATTTGTTTGGCCGCAGTTATCAAGGTAATTTCAAAAAGTTATACAATCATATGATGGATAAATACGGTGGTGGAGAAGAAGCACTTTCTGTAGAAGAACACGGAAAGTATCTTGTTGGTGGAGAAAAAGGTGGTCAAGGGTTGCATAAAAATGCGGCTCGACTACTTGCATTGGCTCGTAAATCAGGAGAAGGAAGCGAAGAAGGTCGAAGTAAAATGGGAGAACACGGTGTTTCTGCCGATGAATTAGAAGCCGCAAATTTACCATATAGTGAACAACGACTCGGACAAGTTGACAGATTCCGTAACGTTATCGAAGCATTAGCAAATCACCAAGCAGAAGCAAGAGGGCATCCTGTGCAAATGGGATTGGGGGATATTCCTACATCTCCTATGCCAGCACAAATGATTCACGGTTATCCACAACAGGATGAAACAGGGGCATACCCTGAACCTATTTTAGATGACCATATGCAAGCATATCTTCACAGCATAGAAGATTTTGCACCTAACGGCCAACAAATGAGTGAAGGCCAACCATCATTGTCTCAACCGAAGGAAACAGCGCAGACCTTACCTCCTGCGGCTACTCATGTTCCTGTTCGTTCAACACCTTCGGTTGAGACACCCCCTGTAGAGGCTGAACGACCAGTTGTTTCACCGAGATTCCAAGATGTACGACATCAAATATCTGACTTTTCACCATCACAGTTTCGTGAAATGTTGCAGATTGCAGGGGCATCACGCCCACAACCAATCACCGATGCACCATTGAGCGAGTTGGAAGCAAGGTCACAGCAAGCCTTATCAGACCCACGCCAACGTTTGCTAACTGATTACATGAAGTCCGAGGACGCACACCTGCCACTTATGGATAAACTCATGAAGGCTCTTGAGCGTATGCAGTACCACGAAGCACAGATGGATAACGACGTTGTACCACATCTGACAAATACATTAAATTCACCATTAAACTTAGCAAAGTATGTTGGTCTTACCAGTAGCGAAGTTAATGCAATAAACCACACAATGGGTGATTGGTATGATATTGCAAAATCATACAATGTAGAACCTAAAGTTGTAAAAGTAATCAAAATGAATTTGAGATGATACAATGAGCAAGAAAGTATTGATATTGAAAAATACAGGGGCAACGCTCTATCAAACACCTGACGCTAACAGACCAACTGTAGGAGATTTAACAAGTACACTTTTTGGTGGAAGAGGAACTGGGAAACTAAATCGCCTTGCGGCGGCGGCTGGTTTGGCTGGTAAAGGGGCGGCACTTGGTGGAACTGTTGTACAAACAGCGCATCAAATGCAAGGTGGTAATTTATTCGCACCACTTAGTGCTGGTTATACATACGAAGGGCTTGACCCAAGTGGAAAATTTTTGGCTGGTCGTGTTAAAGCGGGTCAAGAAGGTGCTCAAAATTATCAAAATCAACAAAATCAAGTAGGAGTAAGAGCAAAGGGTCCTGCTAATGTAAGAGTACCACTTCCCACTGAACCAAAAAAGGCAAGACCTTCGTTTATGCCTCCTTTACCTACACCTCCACAAAATAATCCTTTTAATCCTCAACAACCACTCGATACATCTATTTTTACTCAACCTTCACCTACACATACAAGCATAGCACCAGTACCCGGTATGAATGATACGGTGCATAGTGTGGGTACTTCATTAGGAAATACTATTTCACCTGCTTACAACAATCAAACACCAATAATGCAACCGATGCAAAATCAAACACCTGTTCAACAACCTCAACAAGTTAATCTACTTGACCCTGCACAAATGGCAAGTTTATATCAACAGGCACAACAACAACAACCTCAACAACAACCTCAACAATTTCATCCCGGTGATACTGTTAACTGGACTGGTGAAACAGTAAAGTCTTACATTAAAAATCTCTATGATGAGTTTGGTGGGTATTTATACAAAATGACCCCTCATGAAGCGGGTCAATTCGCAGTTTATACAATGTTTACACTAAGGAAGTGATGAAATAGATATTCCAATGGAAGGCGACATCAATGAATTTATCCACGATATGGATAAACAGATGTCTGCAAAGTCTTTTCGATACTTCTTTGAGGACATATTAGGATTTGATTATTCGCACCACCATGAAAGTTGGGACAATGGGTTAGCAGAAAACAAATATTACTGTGTTAAAGCGAGTCGTGACCACGGTAAGTCTGTTTTCTTTATGTCATATGCTCTATGGATAGCGGCATTTAAGCCCGGTACACACGTCATGATTTTCTCTCACTCTTTGGAACAGACATTGGAACACATGAGATTTATTCGTAATAACATCGAATCCACACCAATCCTTCGTGAACTTATTCCAGAAGGAAGGCCGTGGAGAAAAACCTACTTTGAGTTTGAAAACGGAAGCCGAATGATGGCTAAGTCCGTTGGTGGTGGTACTCGTGGTTTCCACCCTCACGTTGTAGTATGCGACGATATTCTATGGGGTACAACAGGTACAGAATTACAGCGAGCCGCTGATTGGTTCTATGGTGTTCTCCTTCCTGTTCTGCACCACACAGGTCGTATGATGATTGTCGGTACGCCGTTTTCATACAACGATTTGTACGCTGAATTAGAACAAAGAGATGCCTTTACTGTCGAGACATATCCTGCAATAGATGCCGCTGGAGAAGCCCTTTGGCCTGAACGATGGAATCTTGAATCACTTGACCAACGTAGACTTTCAATGCCAGCGATACAATTTTCTCGTGAATATCTGTGTGAGCCGATTCACGACGTTGCGAGTATGTTTCCTAACGATATTCTCGACAAAGCCCGTGATAAGGACCTTGTATTACTCGACAGGGCTGATACTGAATTTGATGAGAACGGTAATCCCGCAGGTGTATTTGGTCAACACTTCATAGGATGGGACACAGCAATTGCTTCGGATAAGAACGCTGACTACACAGCAATGGTCGTTATGCGTACTTTACCCGATGACCATACCAAACAAATTGTCGGAGTTGTGCATGAGAAAGGATTAGGCGGTGCGGCTCAAAAGAAACATATTTTGATGCTTAACAATCGGTTTCAACCTGATTTGATTGAACTTGAAGGCAACAACTTTCAGCGTATGTTCGCCGCTGAACTGCAAGATATGCGTAGCGATATACCGATTAAAACGTTCATGACCACTCGACAAAGAAAGGAAAGTATGTTCATGTCTTTGCTTATGGCATTTGAACAAGGACAGATTAGAACACCGTATGGTGATGAACGAAGTCGTACTTTCACACATAAATTAGAACAAGAACTAAACCGATTCGGAATGCAAAAGAATGGTAAGTTGGAATCTGTAGGTACTCACGATGACTTGGCAATGGCTTTGGCTTTGGCTAATTGGGGTACAAAAGAGTTCAAGGGAAGCATTGTTTCTCTCGATGATTACATGCCCGGATTTGGTGATTGGCTTGACAATACTGTTGGTGGTAAGAACACAGGTGGGTGGATTATACCATGATTTATCCATTCGATGATTGGGGGTTTTTAAATGAACGATAATATTTTAGCATTAGGGAATCATAATTTTTTATATCATACGTGTTGCTTTATAGCAAAATTAGATGGCGTTGAAAAACCATTTGGTTTTTGTAAAAAATGCTGGATTGAACATGGAAAACCGGAGGGCATGAAATGACTTGTGAATGTGGACATTGTGTAGGAATGGGTACTGCTTGGGATTTTCTTGAAAAGAAATTATGCCCTGCTGGAAAAGCGGCGGCTAAGAAAAAATTCGATGTTTATCCATCTGCTTATGCTAACGGATGGGCGGTGCAATACTGCAAAGGAAAGTTCAAGAAAAAGGGGAAGAAGAAATGAAACTTAAGAAACCTTCTTGCTGTTGTGGTGGTACAAAGAAAACACCATGCGTCTGCATGATTGAGGGTAACCAATGCTCGGCTTCATCCCCAAAATGTCCTTGCTATGCTCTTATTGACAAACAAAAAAACATCAAGAAAATGGTCGGTGTGTACTGAATGACTCGATGTACTTGCCATGATACACTTGTTATCAAGAACTTGAACCGATGGTTCAAAGAAAAGTGGGTTGATGTATCACGTAAAAACAAGGACGGTAAGCATCCTCCTTGTGGAAGAAGTAAAGCAAGTAAATCAAGCAAAGGTTACCCAAAGTGTAGACCAAGTGTGAAAGTTTCAAGTAAAACTCCAAAGACAAGTGGCTCTATGAGTAGCGGTCAAAAACAAGCGGCTACAAAACGCAAGCGAGCAAAAAAGCAAGGCGTTGGTGGCAAACCTACGGTGGTGAAAGCAATGAAAGATAAAAAAGACATGAAAGACATGAAAGGAAAAAAAGGCATGGTGATGGTAATTGCCATTGGTGCTAAACCAAAGAAAGTCGGCGTTAAAAAGAAAAAGGACTAAATGATTGGTCAACGGAGAGGTCAATATGTGGGGGAGTGCATTTGTCGGGGATGAGTATGATTTCCCCGTTTTAGGAAACGATGAGTTTTCTAATTTACTTGTTAAAAGTATATCACAGCATCCACAATTTCAATATGATAATTTACCTATTGAACCAGTAAGTTCATCTTTAGTTGTTAAAGAAGAATTAAAATCATATTCATTTGCTAAGAATGGAGATGGTTGGCTCGAATCCACATGGGGAAAGAGTGCTGACCAAATCATACGTGAATGTCGTAAAGCCCGTAGAAATGATAAAACCAATAGAGACATGTATGATTCTATGATTAAAGACGTTAGAACATTAAAATCAATGGAAGTGGAAGCCACTATTACCAATTTGTCTTGGTCTGATGGTCTTTCTGATGTTATCAAAAATATGGGTATAAACGATAAAGCGTTAAAATCACTACGAAAGTTTGGAGAATCACGTTCTGTTAGTTTACAAAAAGCCTGTCAATTATTTTTGAAAGCAAATACTGTATTGAATATGCTCAATGAGAAAATTGACTGGTCTGTTGATGACCAATTAGAATGGGTCAATGCAAATCAATTACAAAAAGACGCAAGAAAAATGTGGAGAAATGTATTGAAGCAAGCAGAAAAATTACCTGTTAATGATGTAAAGGCATTAGAATTTGCATCTGATGTATTGGAAAAGGAAGGTCCTTTACAATCTCGTGAACTCGTAAGACGTGGACTCGGTACATTGGAAAAGAATATCACACCACAAAAAATGGCATCTTTACTCAAGACGTATGGCGAAGAGTTTGATATTTACAAAGCCCCGTCGAGAGGGAATTACATTAAAATTGGTACGCATGGGTTAATTATCAAAGACATATGGGGGTACATGGCGGGTTCACTTGATTCGGATGGAAGCATCTTTATTTCCCAACGTGGCGACCCTCGTGTAACCTTTGTTGCAAGTGGAAATATGGGTAAGCAGTTGTGTGAAGATTTACAAAAGGCTGTTGGCTGTGGTCGATTAGTTACTGACCAAACAGTAGCAAAGAATACACAAAAAACAATTCATCGGCTCATATTTGCATCAAAAGACGATATTCGCCATGTACTCAAACATTCTATGCCTCATATGCGTCTAAAAGACTTGCAAGCAAAGGCTATGCTTGCTTATGTAGATGAAAAAGATAAGATGAGAAAGACTGAATTATATCAGTTAGTTACATTTAGTAATTGGAAAGACCATAAAAACAAAGCCGACTCTCTCTTGAACAAGTGGGGCGTTGATGCTGACACTATAGGCGCATTTGCGGAGGGATTGTAATCGCAGAAGAAAATGGAAGAATATCACGATTTTTGTCGGCTTTAGGTCGGCCTTTCAAAAGAAAGGAAAGCCCAACTCCTACTATGCCACTTTGGTCAAGTGGTATTCAAGAACCCGTAATGGCTCAAGGAATTACGATACCTGCTCTTTTTGCTGTAAGTAATGAATCGCTTATTCTTCGTACTGTACTTTCTAAACTACGACAAGAAATGTTTCGTCGTGGTTTTTATTGGGAAAAGCAATTTACCAGAAAATGTACTCAATGTGATGAAGAATATCAAGAAGAAGTTGATACTTGTAAACTATGTGATGGTCAAACAAGAAAACCTGACCCTGATGAACTCACTTATCCAAAGTGGTTACTAAAACAAGAAAACAGCATGGAACAATCATTCTTCCATCTTTTACATGAACTTGAAAGCGATTTAAATATTGTAGATGACGGGTTTCTTGTTTTAGTAAAAGAATATTTTATTGACCCTGAAACAAAAGAAGTTCAATTTTATCGTGTTAAAGAAATGATACGAGGCGACCCTATCTTTATGCGTATTGTTGCTGATAAGCGTGGTGTTCGTGGTGGGCGTTACAAAATTTGTTTAATTCATCGAGAAAATGTCAAAACACATTCTGAAAGCGATAAATGTGAAATTTGTGGAAGTGAAATGCAAGATGTTCATTATGTAAATATGGCTGGAAGTGGTAAGACACAATACTTTGTTGAAGGGGAAGTACTGCACATTTCAAAATATAATCCATCGAAATTGTATGGTCGTTCTCCTGTTAACACAATGTGGAGACAAGCAATGACACTCACAGCAATGGATAACTACATCTATACTGCTTACCAAAAGAGAAGAATACCAAAGGGTATTATTTCTGTTACAACAGATAACTTAGAATCAATGAAGTCGTTTTGGAAGGCAACTGATGAAAAGATGGAACGTGACCCTCACTATATTCCTCGTGTTGGTATCGAATCTTCGAGTGGAAGAGGAGGGGTCAATTGGGTCAAATTTATGGACACACTTGAAGAAATGCAATACATCGCTGTGCGTGATGAAATACGAAACCGTATCGCCGCTTTCTATGGTGTCTCCTCTATCTTCATGATTGATAATGGTAAATCAGGAGGTCTGAATAATGAAGGACTACAGATTCTTGTTACTAATCGTGCTGTAGAATTTGGTCAAAAAGTATACACAGAAATTCTCTTCCCAAGACTACTAAAGCAAATGAATGTTAATGATTGGAAACTCACGCTCTATCCTAATGAAGAAGAAGATGAAATTACTCGACTTCGTAGAGATGAACAAGAACTCAACGTTGCACAAAGAATGGCGCAATTAGGATTTGTACCTGATTTGCTTGATGAGCCAGCAAATCGAGATATTCGTTTCACATATTCTAAACCACCACCAGCACCAGCACCACCACCCGGAGGAATGCCACCCGGTGGAGGAGGAATGCCTCCTATGATGCCACCCGGTGGAATGCCACCCGGTGGAATGCCACCACAGATGATGGGAAGAGGCGGAATGCCAATGCCACCTCAAATGGGTGGAGGAATGCCAGCATCAAGACAAGTTCCTCCCGGTATGGGAATGCCTATGCAACCCGGAAGTGAAGGAATGGGAATGAGAAATCGTGGTCCTGTAGCACCTCAAAGAAGAGGAACTATGGGAAGCGGTTCACCGCTTTCAAGTGTTCAACAAAGAGGACCACCGCCATCTCCTATGCAGAACGTTTCTAACACATTATTAGACGCTCGTAGACCAAGAGGCCGCTAAAACTCTTTAAACAAGTAGTATATGACATAGACAAGAGGGATTCGTATGGACCTATTAAAAATGCACCCAATGGCAAGAAAAATGGAACAAGCGCAAAAAGCATTTGCAACTGCGTTAGAAGAAGGCGATGGTAATCTTGCCAAGCAACATTTGACAGAAGTACAGAAACTAAGCGATTTTCTCTTGGAAGATTTGCAATCAGAAATTTTCAAGGCTGAAAACCTTACACGTACACCCGGTGCAAAAGACCTCTACGTTAATGGAGTAGCACCATACACATTCCAAAAAGAGCAAGGACGAACTGAATTGACAGGACATCGACTAAGTGGAACTGTATCAGCAGGAAAGCGACGTAAAGAATTTAATCCATCAAGAGGAACACTTGGTCGTAGGGTGTGATTCTTTGTCTGACGCAGGGCAACTCATGAATGTTCTCATCACAAAGATGGAGAACATGGATAATGACTTGTCTCTTCTGAAAGCAGAAAACGCAAGACTAAAGGCTACACTACAAAATCCAAAAAATCTTCTTCGTAAGATGGGTCTTGTATCTATTTCAACTCCGTTAGCGGCAGATGTAATGACTGACCCGCTACGTGCAGATATGGAAAATGATGCACTACTTATGAAGGGTGATATGTCATCTTCCATACCACAAACAAATGAAGAATTTCACAACATGTCATGGGAAGAAATACATGACATGGCAAAAACCGCAAAAGATACGGAGATGAATTAATGAAGCCAAGATTTGATGAAGCACCAGTTCTCGTGAAAGCGTTAGAATTAGAACGACGATTAAATGAACTTGCTATTCATAAAGCAAAGGATTGTCCCTCATGTAAAGGCGGTAAACTCGACAAAATGGGTAACTGTATGAAAATGGGCTGTGGCGGAAAAATGGCAAAGGCTGAACCCGGTTTCAAGGCTGAAAAAATTTCAGACGTTAATCCTCACATGGTAACAGAAACAGGTGGACAAACTCGCACAGCATACTACACCACCAATGGTAAAACCATTGAATCGGAAGATGCTAAGAAAAAGCCTAAGAAGAAAGATACTACTACGAGTTTAGAATCTTTAGGTAATAGACTTAACCCACATTCCGGTACTGGTGCAGAAAGAGAAGATACTGCGGGTGAAAAGGGACTGTGATTCTATGTCTAATGTGCGTGTAGTTAAAGCGAATGACCACGCATCATTGAGAGAGCATAGTGAACGTGTTGCACCTCTATTGTGTCGAACTTGTGGCGGTTCATCTGAATCAGGATGTAAACTCCCTATGGCGCAAGGAATGGATATACACGCCTGTCCTAAATTTACACCGCTATGAAAGGCGGTGTTAAAATGTCATATACTCAATTAGACCACGCTACATACGATTTGTTAAAATCGTTAGACGATGGTTTAGACCTTGAACGAAATGCGGCTGAATACATCATCGCATGGAACTCTATGGAAAAATCCCCCCGTGAACCCATTCTTGGTTCTCTTCTTGTATTAGCAGAAGATGTTATTGCGAAGAAAGAAAAAGAAGATTTACCTGAATTTGAATATGACAAAGGCGACGATACTGGTGAAGGGCTTCTGCACAATATAGAAGATACTCAAGATGATTTAACAAATCACATATGGCTCGATGGGTTACAAGGCGGAAAAAATCTATCTGACCATTTTTCTACATGGCCTGTGTATCGACCCAATCCAGCAAATCATCCATATAGAGAACATAATTTCCCATTCCATCCAGCAAATCACCCTGCACTAAGACTTCATGCCACAACAGGAATGCCCCATTGGGTTGAAATGCTAAGAGCGCACGTTTTTGGCGGGTATATGGATGAAGAAGCAAAGATGGAAAAAGAATACATAAAGTATCTTAAAGATAATAAACACCCTTTAGCGTTTGGATTTAAACCTCAAGGTTCAAAGTCAAAGAGTATGAATTTATTAGGCACTCCAGAAGTATTTGGTACGATTGGTACACACCAGAAAGATTTCTACGAACGAGATTATTATAGATGGAAGAAATCAAATGAAGCATCTGAGTTAAAGGACAGTCTTGTGGAAGAAGGAAGAAGTTCGCAAGACATACAAAAAATACTTCGTGAGGCACATTTTGACCAAAGAGCAAATGAGTGGCTTACAGAAGATAGTGTTTTAGATGATGATTACAATGTACACCCAACACCATTAGGGCATAAGGGATTAAAATTAGGTTTAGAATGGTTTTCACCAGAAGAAAGAACTGCTATACGACAACAAATAGATGAACACGGTTTGGACAATGTAAGTACTATAGAATTACCAAGTGGACAAAAAATTCCTTCTTCTCGTATTACATTCAACGCTCTTATGCGTATGACTCCTGAAATGAATTGGGCTGTACGTAGTCCAAGAATGATGGGAAGAAATACTCATCTTCGATTAGAAGATAATGATACTGATTACGAATTAGGTGAAGGTGGTCGATTCCTACAAAGTGCGTTAGGAAATGCTGTTCATTTACCATATGAAGGAAAAGATGAATCTATCGCTGATTTTATTTTGGAAGAAATAAATAATCTGTATGCAGATGATATGAAAGATGCTGGTAAAGGGTATAAAAGAAAGTTGAAGTATTTACCAAGACTAAATTTACACAAAAACGATTCTCCAGAAGATTTGACTTGGGAAGGTCTAAAAGATGCTGAAAAAAGTCAATTCGGAAAACGAACTCAAAAAATAGACCATTCAAGAATACCAATTGAAGATATACTTTTCTTGGCTGGATTTGACCCTAAAACAAGAGAACCTATTCAAAATCATGAATTACATGGGTCAATGGAAGGACCCATTGTTCCTTTAGAATGGATTGAGAATATGGAAGAACAGGCTTCGGGGCATATGAATTTACAACAACAAGAAAAAGATATTCGTAAACATTTATCATTCTTAAAAGCGGCACATGGTCCTCATCCATCGGAAGATAAACCCCCGTATTGGCGTACAAGTGAAGATGGGGATTATACTTACGGACCCGGAAACTTTTGGAATAAATTGTATCAGGGTGCTGGTGGTGCAGGTATGTCTTTATCTACATACAATGAAATTCTACACGCATTAACTGCTAACGAAGATGGTAATTCCTTACTTGGTGAAGTACATGAATCAGGTACTATGGGGGAAAAGAAAACGATAGTACCTAATCAAAACAATTTATCACTTGCCGCACATTTTATGCCTGAACGTTCTCAAGAACATGGGCATTTTGATGCAAACACGAAAAAATATGTTTACCATAATGCACCTAAAATTATTCAAAACATACTTTCACCTGTAAATGTTTCAAGACCAATACCAAGTGGAACATCACATAATGGATTTAAAGAAGGGGCTACGACTAAAAATAATTTTTCTGAACATAAATCATCTCTTTCACCACAGTATGAGTATATGATACGCCATATGACAGATAAAGAGAGACAAATATTTGGTTCACATCTAAAACCGTTTGACAATACATTAACAAGAAATCCGTTCTTACATCACGCTACTTATCGTGGTTATGTACCATACAGTAGTGATAAACAAATATATGATAACGCCGCAGATACTCACAAAAGAATAATGAGATTTGGTTACCAAAACCATTTGAATACACCAAGTGAAAAGTCTGTTACATCGTTTAATGATTTACTAAGAGGTGAAGGAGAAGTTAGCGGAGGAGAAACACCAGAAGATATGTTTTCTTTTTTGAATTGGGGAGTATCAAAACCTTCATACAATAAAGTAAAAGATTATTTGAACACAAGTAAACGAGCATTTGGACTTCGTTTACTTACGAACATAACAAAGGTTATTGGTTCTCAAAAACCAAGAGACATTTTAGAATATTTACAAGCAGAAGATTTTACAGATTTACGTGAAAAAATGGGCTTCGATGCTGTGAATGATACAACTCCTATAGGAGATATTGTTGGAGGATTATTAGATGATATTCATCTTGATATTAAAGAACGACCTCAAACATTCAAGCATAAAAAACCTACAATGGAAGATGCAGTTCGTACAGCAATAGGTTTTGGTGGTGCATTACCGGCTATTGATAAAGAGCAAAAATTACAAGATGAATCTGATGAATTACTTCAACAACTCAATGAAGCAGACGAAATAGATAAACCGTTGATAAGAGAAAAACTAACAGATGTAACTTCAAAACTTACTGCAATGCAACAAAAAGCAATAGAAGGCGTACAAGGAAAGGGAACAACTCATTGGAAAATAGATTCCAAGAGAGAAGAAGAGTTGGCAAAAGCGCACAGAATTTTAGTTGCTAAAGTAGCACCAATGATAAAGGAAAAAATGGAAGAAGTAGACCCAACTGCTTTTGACCCGAATGACCCACAGAAATTTATTGATAACAATGCAAGGATGTTTCGTGATGCTCAACGATATATTTCTAACGTTTCTCATTCTGTACACGGTTTAACAACGACAGGGTATGGGGTTGACTTTACAGATGTAGAAACAAAACCTGCTGAAAATAAAGGCTTTCATCAAAACGTTGCTTCTCATTTGCAAGAAAATGGTTTTCCAATTACAGGTAACATGAGCGTAGACGAAGTTCTTGAAGCGTTAGCAATAGAAAAAACTCCACAGTCGAAAGAACATGCAAGAGAACTTATAGAGCGTTCTAACACTTTGAATCAACCATTACATGCAAGTACTGTTAATCAACTGATTTCTCATGGAGGTATAACAGACGTACATGGAACAGACATTTCTCATATGCATGATGAGTCGTTAGGCGAAAAAGAAGGAAGTGAACTTAATCCTGAACAAAAGTTTGCAGTAATGGTACAAACATTAGGTTATCACGATGCAGTACAAGAATTACATAAGGAAATAAATTCAGATAAAGAATACAAAAAAGCACAGTATATTCATGCACTTCCTCGTAGATTTAAGCAACTTATGAATCCAAACACTCAGTTTGGTTCTGCCATTGATGCTAATGGATTGGAATACATTCACAATGATGTATATGATGCACAAGGGAAGAAAAAAGGTTCAAGTGGAAAGGGACGACCACAGATTACTGCTGAAACAAGAAACAATCTTGATTCTATTATTCATTACAATCCTTCTGTACAACAAGAAGAAAGACCAGAAGAACCTACAACTTCAATAGTTACAAGAGCAGGAATGACACAAATTCCTGTCGGTTCTCCTAATCCCAACAATGGAAGTATCATAGATTCGTTTGATGCTGGCGCACACCATAGTGGTTGGTTAGCAAGTCCTTCTGTTGGTTGTGAGTTTACAGCCGATGGACAAATCATGGCAGGTCAATATGTAGAACAAGGATTGTATCACTCGGTTCCACACGAACTTACAGATATGGTACATGGAAAAGAACTACGTGAACAAGTATGGAATAATGCACCACCCGCACAAGAATCTCGACTTCCTATAAGTGGTATTGACCCTACAACATTCATTGCTATGAATGAGGACCCAAGTAAATTAGCATTGAGTGAAATGAGTGATTACATAGAAGGGTTACTCAATCCTGATATTTTACTCATGAAAGAAGATAAACCTGAATGGAATCCTCTAATACGCCCAATGCACCGTATTTTTGAACTAAGTGATTTAGAACATCTACGTGGATTTAGTGGTTCGTGGGTCGTATCTAAATGGTATGATGGAAAGCGTGTCATGATAATTAAAAATGGTGAAGAGATAACTGCTCTTAATGAATCAGGTAAAAAAGTAGGTCTGAAAAAGGCTCATAGAGAAGCATTACAAAAAGTCAACGACAATAATTTTGCAATAGATACCATACTCGGTGATGAAGATTTGAACGTTATTGATATTCTAAACTATGATAATACCGATATTACAGATATGCAAGTCTTTGAACGAATCAAAGTTATTCGTTCACAATTTGAAAGCCATGAAAATGTCATTGTACCGGGTCCTCACGATACGAAGGTAACAGATAGTGAAGGACTCAAAGAAAGTGTAGAACGAATGCAAAAGGAACATGAGAATATTTTGCTAAGAGATTCTAAGTCTACATATATGCGTGGAGAATTTAGACACCCTAAGTGGGTATTGTATAGACCAACTCGTGATTACAATTTCATTGTTCTTGATAGAAGAGGTAATGGTCCTTACACATATCAATTAGGTGCAGGACCTCTTATTGATGATGGTGGATTGGCTAATCGAGCGATTGAACACAAAGGTGAGTACTACATGGATGTAGGTACAGCACGTAATCAGGATAAAGCGTACAAAGTTGGAGATGTAGTGCGAGTATCAGTAAGTGGAGTTACAAAGAAAACTCGTGGGCAAAGAAATGTTTTCACCGTACAAGTAAAGCAAATAGAAGGCGTAGGTGAAGGTGAAGGACCTGCAAGTGCAGAATCATTAGACTTGTTGACAAAATCGTATGCCGCTATCAATATTCCACATAATGTAGAATATGATGAAGAAGGATTCCGTGTTGTACTCAAAGATATTGATACTGTAACATACCAAGTAGATGAAGTAGGAGATATGTGGTATCTTCATTCCCCTCAAGGTAATATGGATTTACTATTCAAAAATCAGTATGCAGTAACATTAGCGGAGAGCCTTCAACCGTTTTGGGGTTCTGTAGCACCTCTTATGTTATCAGGAGTATTGAAAACAGAAGAAGAATTTAGTTCTCCGCCTAAAAAACATACACCAAAAGAAATCGAAGAAGGTTCTGTTGGTATCTTAGAAGAAGATGATGAAAATAGATTACTTAAACCAGAAGATAAGAAAAAAGCAATTGAAGTTATTCTAAGGACACTTGATACACTCACAAAAGAAAAATTGACATGGACTGGACCGAGAGGTTTGGGAATTGATGTAGGTACACCTACAGAATCACCAAGTGGACCCACAAAAATCACAGAAGAAGAAAATCTTCCAGATTTCGATGGAAGAACTGATGAAGAAAGAGATAAAGATGACAAAAAACCAAAGCACATAAAGCCTGTTGATGTTTCAACAGAAGAAGGTGAAAATCTCCATTTAGACTATGAAAACGATACCCCAGTACTTTCAAAAGTATAATAGGGGTCTATATACCATGACGAGGAGTTGTTAATTCAATGCTCGCTCTCAAGCAACCAGAACAGGGTCTTTCACTCCTCAAGAGTGGAAGCGACCTCGTTGTTGCTGGATATGCATCAGTTGAGTTGGTCGATAAACAAGGCGACCTTATCACTCGTGGTGCTCTTAAGAATGCATTTGACGGTTTCATGAAGAGTGAGAAGTACCGCAATGTACAACTTGCTCATTCAAACATCCAAGTCGGTGAAGTCTTGGATTCTTACGTAGACAACAATGGGAGAATGTGGAAGTCCGAATGCGACGACACAGGAATGTTTGTTGTCGTTCAACTCCGCAATGATATTGAGAAGGCTCGTGAAGTAGCCGCTGAAATCCGCAAGGGTAACCTTCGTGGATTTTCCATTGGAGGACAAGCATTCAAGCGAGTGCGAAAGTCTGACAATGTAAAAGGCGACTATCAAGAGATTTCAAAGATGGAATTGCATGAGATTACTATTTGTGAAAAAGGTATTAACCCCGAAGCACAATTTAGTATTTTAAAGGAGGACAACAATATGACTGATTTGAATACAGTAATGGAAAGACTTGAAGCACGACTTGATGCAATGGAAAAGGGTGAGATTCCTCCTCAACTCCGTGAGAGCATTAAGGATAAAAAAGACGACGAACCAAAGGAAGAAGCATCTTCCGACAAAGGTGATGACGATATGAAAGAAGAAAAGAAAGAAGGTAACCCATTTGCAAAGGGCGACGAGTTCAGCGATGTTATCTCATCTGAATACCTTAACTGGATGGAAGATACTCTCAAATCTGCTGGTGTAAACACCAACGAAGCACGAGCACACTTTGATGACTTGCAAAAGCAACAAATGGGTGGATTCGACAATCCTGACTCCGTAGACGGTGCTGACTACTTCGGTGGTCAAGTTCGTGGACGAGGACAAGAAGGTGGCAACCCATCAACTGGTGCTATCCCCGCACTCACAGCAGGTGGCGGAAAGCAACCTGCTGGTGCAATGGGACCTGCTAAAGTTGCAAAGGGAGATTACCTTTCAGCCTCTACAGTTTCACAATCCGACATCGAAGCCGCTTACGAAGTTTACAAAGCGGCGGCATTGGAACAACAATTCCGTGGTAACCTTGAATCCGAGTTCTCATCCCGTCTTAATCAAGAGATGGCGATTGCTAAGAACGAAGAAGCACGAGCACACTTTGATGCTCGTGAGCCACTATCGGAAGTACTCAAGTCTATTGAGTCTCTTTCCGAGCGAATTGACAACCTCTCAACCGAGAGCGTTTCAATCCAAAAGTCGGCTTCTTCACCAAACATTGAAATTCCCTCCACCCAAGATTTGGGTAACATGACTTGGGACGAGGTACACAACCTCGCTGACAAGGCAATTAGGGGAAGCAACTAATCTAAGGAGATGATGAACAATGGCAAGAGATTACATACGAAGCATTACTGACATGGAACGCTACTACTACGGTGCTGGCAACGCAATGGGTTACTCCTACTCCGGTAGCGAGTTGCTCAAGGCTGACGCACCTATGCTTTCCACAACAGCGGGAACATACCAAGCGATTTATGGTCGCAAAGTTTGGTCCCAACTAAACCAAGAATTTAACGCATTCTCAATTCTACCAAAGCGTCCGTGGGAACGAAGTGGATGGCGAGTCATCACAGAACGTCCTTCCTTTACTGTTGGCGGCGGTGTTGCAGAGAACGCAACACTTCCTGACACAACCAAGCCGACCTTCCAGCACATTGCGGCCAAGCCTAAGACTGTGGTTCACACATTCGACATGAGCGAAACCGCAATGTTCCTTGCTGACAAGGACGATGGACTTGGCGACATCCGTTCTATCCTAAAGGAAGAAATGGGTAAGCACCACGCAGAACACATCAACAAGATGATGACCGCAGACAAGGCTACACTCGCAGGTAACGACTTTGAATCACTTGACCGTATTACGGTTGGTTCAAACGAAACTGGAACTGACATTGACATGTACAGCATTGACCGAAGTGCAAACTCTTGGTCTTACTCAGAAGTCAATCAAAACGGTGGAACAGACCGTGTTCTGTCCCTCGACCATCTTGATGACCTCTTCCAGAAGTGCTGGACTCGTGGTGGTAACCCGAAGGTTATCCTTACAGGATATGACACACTTATGCGTCTACAACAACTTCTACAATCCCAACAACGTTTCCTTGAAGAGAAGCGTGTCACCCCAACCTACAACGGTGTAAAGGGTGTACCGGGTATTGAAGCAGGTTTCATTGTTGCAACATACAACGGTGTTCCAATCATTCCATCAAAAGACGTACAAACCGATACTCTAAGTCGTATGTACTTCCTTGATACTGATTACCTGTACTTTAGCACAGCAATTCCAACGCAATACTTTGAGAGTGGTATCGAAACTGGTGACCCATTCGCTATTAACCGTCTTGGACAAGAGGGTATGTACCGAACTATGGGAGAACTATGGACTACTTTCTACGGAGGTCACGGTTCAGTCCGAGACTTGAAGTGAGGCTAATGGAAAAAACATATGGAGATGATTTATTATGACAACAGAAACAAAGACACAAAAAGGATTGACAATTTCTTTCGATGACGGTGATTTCACAAGCGGTACAGTCTCGGTTCTCTTGGACCTTGACTTGCGTACAGGAACACCAGTCGATGAAACTGCTTGGTTAGACGGTAATGCTGGTGGTTCATACCCCGGTTCTCTTACTGGTTTTACCGCACAAAATTCCGATGGAAAAGCGGCAGGAAGTATGCGATTGGTACAAATTGCATTCACACTTGCTGATGCGGATGAACAAGTATTAGTTCTTACAGCAGGGGCTTCAAAAATTATTGGAGTACTTGGTACTACTTTCGCAGTAGCCGACAAAACCCTATCTGCAACCTTCACTAATACTGGTGCGGCCCCTGCCGCTAAGACTGGCGCACTTCTTCCAGCAATCGTCCTTCACGGAGAGGCTGGCGGTGCTGGAACAGTAACGGCGGTTTTGCTCAACTGAGGGTGATTAAGTGCCTCAAGTAACCTACACAGGTCCCTTCTACGAGCGAAGGCGAAGAGATTCAAATGCTTCGTGGATTCGTGGAAAAGGAGAAGAGGTTACACAAGAGTGGCTTGACGAGTGGAGAAATTCTCTACCTGAAAAGCACTTCCTTATCGAAGGAGATGAAGGAGTTACAGTCGATGGTGGTAATGATGGATTACCAGACAGCGGATGGAGTCGAAAAGACATACTTACATGGCTTGACGAACAAAACGTTGATTTACCTAATGGTTACATCACTAAAACAAAGGCACTCACTCTTGTAGACGAGCACTTAAACCCAACAGAAAATGGAGATGAAGAATAATGGCAGTAACAATAGACCCAAGACCAACAGTATTTGGCGACAGAATGATTGTAACAGGTACTTACGCCGCTGGCGATAACGCAATTGACCTAACTGGAATGCTTGCAAGTATAGACTTTGCAGGTGCAAATTCAAGCGGTGCTATTGCGGCACGACCTATCACAGACACAGGAGGTACGGCTAACCTTCAAAATGTCGTATTTGGTGTAGATGTTCGTATAGATGGTACAACCGTCCGTTTGGCGGCTGGATTGGCTGATGGAACAATCGGTGATACAGCACCCGCACAGGCTGGAACTTTTATTGCAATAGGTCGCCGTTCTTGAGGTGGCTTAAATGGCAGTATTAAGTGGCTATGGCTCACGAGTAATCGGTCCTTACAGTCCTAAAATGATGGCAGATGGAACGGCAACTGCGCTTATCCAAACAGATATTCGTGCCACAGGTGGTACGGGTGCTCTTGGAGTAGCGGCGGGAAGTACAACTGCACTCATTAGCATAGAACCGTTTACATCGCTTGGTAACCATTATTTCCTACTTACCTACACAGTTTGAGGTGAGTAAGTATGGGATTCGATGTTAGAAGCCTTGACTTATCCGACATAGTAAGGTCGAGTAAGCAGGGTGTACACGTAGACAAAAGTGGCCTTGCAGACCAAAAGGAACACCCGTTAGCGGGTGTAACAAGAGAGCAACGTAATCGAAACCGTGATATTGGTGATGTCCTCAATATCGGTTCAGGAACACGTTGTACACATTGTGGATTCCTCCATTTCCTATGGAGAGCAACTTGTGCAACTTGCGACAAACCTATGGAATACAACTTAGGACATCGAGATGAAGCAAACCGAGCGTGATTTAATGGTGAAAGTATTAGTTAAAGCAATGAAACCTCATAGGCAAAGAATTTTTGCTGATGGTAAAGAAATGAAACTACAGCAATTTGCTAATCGTAAAGTTGCTGAACAGATGCGAGCCGCAGGTCAAGACCCAACTGGTGAAGGATTTCAATCGGCTCGTGATACAATGATGCGTGATGCTGTAGCCAATCCTGAAAAGCACAGTATCAAATTCATGGGCGAAAGAGTACCCTTTGAGGGGCAAAACCTTGAACAAATGCTTAGTGAGCCTGATGTAGCAGGTGAGCAAGCGGCTATTGATGCTGAATTTAGAGATGGTGAAACGCTTGAATCAAACAACATGATGCGTGATACAAGAAGTGCTGATTCCTACAAGACTGGTGACATACATCCAAAATTGGATGATGGTGACCCTAAAGTACAACAGTGGCAATCATCAAAAGACCCATCTGAAACTCCTCCTAAAACCGCACAAGACAAACTCATGTCTGAAATCATGGACGAGACAGGCAATCTAAAGCCTGACAACAAATTCATGGATGATGGAGAAGATGAAGATGATATGCCTCCACCAGAAGAAGAGGACGACAGACCAAAGAGTGAAGATGAACTTCTTGAAAGAATCATGGCACAAAAAGCGGTATCACACATTCGTGGATTCCGTGATGCTTGGAGTGTATTGAAAAATGAGCAAGAACCTGAATTTTGCGATAATTGCAACGACCCATACCGATGCTCATGTCCTTCTAAGCGTGAAATGAATGAGCGTATAATTCAAGAAAATGGGCGATTTGTCGGAGAACGGGGTACTTTACCAGTTAGATGAGGGAGGTTAATGTGTGCCAGTAGTATTTTCAAACATGACTCCTTTCAATATAGCATGGAGTATCTTGAAATATAGTAGACCTTTTGATGAACTTCTAAACGCCTATGCTGAACATCCTTTTTTTAATCATCCCGAAAATACATCTTATAGAGAGTTAATGGAATACCTTGAAGATATTAAAGGTCAAGAAATAACTCCCGAAATAGATGAAGATAGGCGTTTTTCAGCAAAAATGGCATTGGAACATGCTGAACATCTTGATGGAGTGCATCAAGGACTTCATGATGATGACGGCAACCCATTAGGAGGGGAGAGATAATGCCAGTAGTATTTTCACCCGGCGAGCCTGAAACAAGGCCACTCGACCCTACTGCTACTGTGTACACTACTGCTCAAAAAGTCGCTGATTTACTTGACATAAGCCCCACCGATGCGGTGTTAATGTCTGCCGATGGTGATGCCAACGCTGTGTACATCACAGGGACGGACCTACGCAATCATGGTTTTTCTGTTGCTGATAAAGTAAGAATTTACAGCGATGCTGACCCATTTGGAAAAGAAGATTTAGAAATATCAGCCATAGGTGCAAGTACAGGCGGAGATACTGCTGGTACTGGGCATGTCAAAATTACGTTTACAACCTCACCTATTACAGCATCAGAATATCAAGTAGCAGATAACGGCTACATTCAAAATCAAGCGTCGTTCACAAACGGCAAAACTCGTGGTGTAACGAAAGACAAAGTAGACCACGTTATACAAAGAATGCAAGACCGCATTGACAACATTACTCACAACGCATGGCGACCATATCTCGTTAGTGCAGAATACATTAACTTCGATACTTACAAGCCATACCGACGACGGTACTATACTGACTATGTAGGTACTGCACCTCTTTTGTTCCGTAACGTACAACAAATTCTACGTATTGAATTATGGCAAGGTGATGACTATAGAGAAATCGGTGCGGCGGAAGTAAGAATAAAAATTCCAGAAGATGTAAATGCAATTACAGGTTCAATCTATATGTCTCCCGGTAATGGTACTGGAAGTGTAGTTACACTTGCACCCGGTACAGGTACTAATCAATGGAGAGCCGATTTCGATTCTACAACAACCGCACAAAACTTGGCTGACTTGATTAACAAGGAGGACCGTGTAAGTAAGACCGCAGTAGATTTCAGTCCTGCGTTTACATTAGAAGGTTCAACATCTAATGTAGCAGTACATAACGAATTTTTAGCATCAGCAAACTCCGATTTAGGTACTGGTACGGTGAAAGTAACTTCTATGAGAGGCGTGAAGGCTGGAGAATCTTGTAGTATCGTAACAACGGATTCAAATATTCAACTCGACCAAACAACTTCTGCTTCTACTACGTTCTCAAGTCTTGACTCTACAACAGTCAATGTTGCTTCTACTACAGACTTTGTACACGCTGGTGTAGCAGTAGATGCAAGCGGTGATGTATTCCGATACACAGGAAAGACCGCTACATCCTTTACAGGATGCGTTGCTGTAACAGGAAGTTTAGGTGCAATAACAGGGACTATCACACAGAACTCTCTACTTGTAGACCTACAAGGTGGTTCAAGTAGTGGCGACGTAGGGCGACTACGAGACTGGTGGCTCGACCCGGAAATGGGTATCATATACTTCAACAACTCCTATCCGTTCTTTGAATGGAATGCAATTAAGGTGGCTTACGTTTACGGTGAACGTTACTTAGAAAAGGCGATAGAAGATATATGCACCAAGATGGTTGCTATTGAATTACTCATGGCTGATGACCGTTCAGTACTCATTCCAGAAGGAACGCAAAACATAGACTTGACCAGTAAAATTCAACTTTATCAGTCTGAAATAGACAGAACGTTGCCTAAGTACATCGAATTGGTGGTGTTCTCCTAATGCGTATGAGTGATGATATAAGTTTTAGAAAAACTGGAAGAGAATATCATAACATTACAAATGAAATGTTAATCAATGATATTACTTTTCAAAAGGAAACTAAAGAAATAGCGTTGAATACTCCGCCTGATTTAAGAGATAAAATGGAAAGTATTGAAGCAGGGGCTATGGGATTTAGAATTAAAGATGGTGTGTTAGTAAATATAGCAAATGAACCTCTTAACGCCACAGAAGAAAAACAACTTAAAGAAGCAACAGACAAGAGAATGTTTGAAGTAAGTCCCTTCCTACAAGAACAGGGATTACGATATGTAAATGGAAAAATAGAATTAAAATCATTTGATGCAACAGTAAAGGATGCTAAGACTCGAATTACTGTTAAGAATGACGGTGCAGGTGCATACAGAAGCATGGAACTGGTGGACTGATACTATGGTTGCAACATGGACAGAAGGACTTGATGCTCTTATCAGTATTTTCAAAACTGATTGGAATCGAGGCAACACGGGTAATTACAGACCAGTAGTTCTCGACATTACAGATACGGGTCCTGAGCATGGAAAGCGTCTTGACTTGCAAAAGCATGATTTCGTGCTATGTTACGAAACGGCGCACAACGAAGAAGCACCAGAATTATTCTATGATTTCGTTACGACACGCATAAATATAACCGTAGACGTAAGAACTGTTAAAGGGAGGAAGCATCTGCAATTACTTGAGAACGAGATTCGCAGACTGGTTCACTCAAAAAGAAAGGGGGATGGGACAAACTTTGACAGACTTGTTTTCAAAACTCGAACTGACTTATCTGACCGCAGTAAAATCCTTTTCCGAATGACATTTCAAATAGAAGTCGTAATATTAGCAGAATTAATACCATAGGTGAAGAAGAATGCCATCAACAGTATACAAGGGAGATGTTTCAGAAGTAGCGTTTGCGCCTGAAACGGGTTTAGACATAATAGATAACGTTGATTGCCAATTTGCACTCACGAATGCTAACGGTGTAACTACAATTCGATTTAGCGGAGAATTAAATACTACTTTATTTGAAGAAGATACAAGTAAACTAAAATATCCTAAAAACGCTCTTGTTGGTTCTCAACTCACATTCAAAGGTATAGATGATGGAAAAATATTCACTATTATAGAAAACGATGGGGCAACAATGAAAATCAGTCCCGCTGTATCAAATACATCTGTTAGTGAAAATGATGTACTTTCAATTCTACCTTACAAGACACCACCAATGGACACCGCTGGACATACTGAAAGAAACGAGACATTCACAGTAACGGGTGCTTCTTATACTAACCAAACTACAATTACACATGGTGCTTCTACTGCAATTGCAGTAGGAATGATAGTTACGGTATCTGGAGGTAATGGAAGTGGGGCAATACCTACTGGTGCATTTGTTGCATCGGTAACAGACACAACACATTTTGAGTTATCGGCGGCTACTACGGGTGGTGCTCGTGGTACAACTTCTGGTGCAACTCTTACATTCACAAAATCGGATGGTGCTACAAGCACACCTTCTGAATCACTCCTTATTGACCAATTTTTGGGTATTGCGAATGCAATTGTACTTCCTGAAACAAAAGTCGATTTGAAGCGTTACCACGTAGTAGGACTTGGCCGTGATACATCTGTACAAGTTCCCGGTAAATTCACTACAGAAGGGGGTTCATTTGAAGTCAACCTCCATTCAGCACGATGGCTAAAATATTGTTTGGGTAATGAAGTAGTAGGAACTATTGGTTCAGGTGCAACAACATTTACAGTAGGTTCAGGTGCATACAATAATGACCCTACAATTACACATGCTTCTTCTTCTGCAATTGCAGTAGGAATGATAGTTACAGCAACCGGAGGTTCTGGAAGCGGGGTAATACCTACTGGTGCATATGTTGCATCAATAACATCCGCAACGGAGTTCGAGTTATCAGTTGCTACAACTGGCGGAAGTCATTCTGGTGCAACTCTTACATTCACAACAGATACTACTCTATCTGCAAAGGCTCATGCAGGTCAATCATTTGTTAATCTTACTCGTACCTCAACTTCCGCCGTTGGAAGATACCTTTTATTTAGAGACACTACTGTTGGTGGTGATGGAACCACTACGGTAGATGTTGTAAGCGACCATGCGGCTACTCAAGGCACATGGGACAATACAATAGACGATAGGGACTTTGACCAATCAAGAGCGTATGAAATTCGACGTATCATCGGTGTAGCGGAAACGGCTAACACGTATGTATATCTTGACCAACCACTTACATTTTCACATGAAAGTGGTTCTACTGTAGCATTGCTTGATTATGATGATGAACCTAACACAAAAGCCCCGAAGATAGATACAAATG
>Ga0208303_1000046_pt1 | contig 46672 bp, 54 predicted proteins | sample CB_VirMetaG_2_FD_184537 | JGI IMG/M metagenome (GOLD analysis project Ga0208303, IMG submission 184537) | Freshwater to marine saline gradient viral communities from Chesapeake Bay - CB_1504_2 Viral MetaG (SPAdes) (version 4) | ecosystem: Environmental > Aquatic > Marine > Coastal | place: USA... | reverse complement strand
GTTGAAGTACGTCATCACCCCGGTGCTCAATCACATCGGCCTGTATTCTGAGGCTGCTGCCGAGCTGGTGTTGGGCACTGGTATTCAAGAATCCCATCTTCAATACCTGAAGCAGATCGGAGCCGGCCCTGCTATCGGTATTTACCAGATGGAGCCCGCCACCCACAATGACATCTGGAAGAACTATCTGGCGTATAAGCCAGTCCTGATCAAATCAGTCCGGTCTCTCGAGCTTCCCCAGTTTGCGCATGGTGCTTGTGAAATGATCGGCAATCTATACTACGCCACAGCCATGTGTCGTATCCATTACCGTCGCGTCTCTGCCCCTCTCCCTGCAGCCGGTGATATTGTAGGTCAAGCACATTATTGGAAGACTTGGTACAATACCACTCAAGGAAAAGGCACTACCACTGAGTATATTCACAACTGGGGACGGTACCGGTAAACTCCCCGAGGGGTCATCAAACACCATGTGTTCAAGGAAACACCGAATGACAGATCACTCACAACTACAGCCGCAGACTATTGGCGTTCTTTTATCCATGCTGATTGCGGTACTCCGTCTGATCTATGATCGTGAAGAAACCAGACCAGTCAGAATTTTACTGGAGTCTGTGTTCTGCGGCTCGTTGAGTTTAGCGGCGTACTACGGGATCTTGGCCATGGGGTTGGATGTCAACTGGTCTGTCTTCACTGGCGGTGTCATCGGGTACTTCGGGTCAACCACCGTCAAGTTGATCGCATACGATGTTATCTCGAGAAAAGCCAACAAGAGGCAGGACAGCGATGAGTAACTGGGCGAAGGTCGGAGACTGGTTAAAAGAAAACGCTGGCACCGGCACTGCGCTGGTTGGTTCACTTCTCTCCGGCAATGCCCCTGGAGCAATTGCTGCTGGCATATCTCTGGTCAGTGGTGCCACTGGTACCGACGATCCTGCGAAGGTGTTAGAACGGCTTCAGACGTCTCCTGAGACAATGGTCAAACTGCGAGAGCTGGCTGTGCAGGAAGAGGCCGACATCCGTCAGCACATCAGACTGATGCACGAAGCTGACCTGAAAGATGCACAGGCCCAGCATACAGAGACCCAGCAGACAATCCGATCCGGTGATAACGCTGCTGATAAGTTTGTCCGATGGACTCGTCCAGGCCAAAGCTGGCTCAGCCTGATGGCAGGGTTCATCTATGTCCTGATAACCGACACCCCCGACCCCGCATTGTTCGGCATGTTCTTGACACTGCCATGGGCCTATGCCGGGTTGCGTCAAGTGGGCAAGGGTGTCGATGCTTACGTCACCAAAAAAGCCAACAGCTAGATGAACGTCAGCGGTAAGTCGTTGCTGATCAGACCTTTCCTATATCGATCTACTGCTTCTTTCAGACCTTCCTGATCGTCGGTCTTGCGGTTGATCGCGTCAGCTGACACCAGATCCATGGTGTCTCTGCACAGGATCCGGATGACCGACACAGCGTTAGTCTGCCCCTGTCTAGCGAGTCTGCCGTTGAGCTGCTCGTAGTACTCCAGGTTATTGGTGACGCCGAACCAGACCGCGATGCTGCCCGACTCCTGCAGCCCATCGACACCGTGCCCCATGGATGCCGGGTGACCCAGCATCATGTCTATCTTGCCGGCGTTCCAGTCATCGATGACCTGTTGTGTTTTGGCCGACGACGTCGCGGTCAGGTTCACCACCCTGTACTTCTTACCGAACCGCTTGGTGATTCGCTCAGCATCACTCTGGAAACTGTAAGCACACAGCACAGGTTGGCCCGCCGCCTCTTCCATCACTTCTTCCAGTGCCTCGAGCTTGGCGGTGTGGACTTCTTCCCACTCCTTGCTGAATGGGCTGAGGTACGGTGCGCCGTTGCAGATCTGCAGGCATTTATTCGAGATGGTTTGTTTGGCAAACAGCTCGATCTCCCGACCGGAGTCGAGGGCGGTGAACATCTTCTTCTCAATTTCTTCGTAATGTTTCCTGGCCTTTGGTGGCATGTCGATCATCATGTTGATGACCTTCACTTCAGGCATGTCGAGATAGTCGGCGGCATCCATTTTCTTGGTGATGTCGAAGATCTTGTGTTCTATCCACTCCTTGCCCAGCTTCGTCGGGGTGTACTTCCACCCGTTGTAGTCTTGAATGAAGTAGCTGTTCTTGTAGTGAGTGATGTACTCACCGAGGCGCTGCCCCCCGTCGACGGCAAGGTACTGACCGTGCAGGTCCAGGTAACCGTTGCTCGCCGGTGTCCCGGTCAGACCAGTGCGATACTTAAACTGATTGATCATCTTGCGCCAGCCGGTGATCTTGACCTCATGTATTCTGCCAGATCTGTCTTTACGGTCACGCTTGCCGCCGGCCACTCGCAGACTGCCGCTGTGTTTCAGCTTGGACACTTCATCGTAGACCACCATATCAAAGGGCAGGGGCTTGCCCTGACTGATGTAGTAGTGGTTGAAGGTGTCGGCCAGCCAGTTCATATTCTCGTAGTTGATCAGAAAAATATCGGCATTGTTAAACAGGCGACGGACCCGTTTCTCCGGTGATCCCCGGACGATACTGAATCGCAGGTGCTGAGTGTGACTCCACTTGATTGCCTCCCGATTCCACACCGAGTTGATCACCCGGAGTGGACCGAAGACCAGAGTCTTTTTCACCTGTCCGGCACGCATGCGATCAACGATGGTGGTCAGGGTGACAACCGTTTTTCCCAGCCCCATCTGCAGCCACAGCATTGAGTCATTGTGCTGCAGCTGGTGCAGGATGCACTCCCGCTGGTAGTCGTGTAAGTCCTGCGGTGATCTCATTAGTAATGGCCACCCATGATCCTGGAAGGATCGATCAGATCTCGCTTGATCTTGGCAATGTAATCATCGACCCCCTCATGACCGTAGACGGTGTAGACCAGCCACCCCTCATCAGTCAGACGAACGTGCTCTCGCTTCTGCTCCTCTTGCAGTTTGCCGGACAGGGTCTTAACCTCAACGACATTAACAACGCCCAGTGGCCAGTCGGGCACCCGGACCAGTCTGTCTGGCACACCGTCACGTCCAGGAGAGACCCACTTCCGCGTGGTCCCTCCCAGCTTTTTGATTTCGTTGTCCAGATACTTCTCGACTTTGTTCTCACGTACGCCCATTTAAGTTCTCCTTCAGGGGTAGGGAGTATCTCACTCCGCAGTAGATGAATGCTTCTCTAAGATTCAGCCATGTATCATAACCCAGCAGCTCACGCACCAGCGCCAGGTAATGCATGCAGAAATACTTACCATGCGCCGAGCAATCAGGATGTGTTCTATGGGTGAGAGCATGGGCCATTTCGTGAATGATGACCCACCGGCTCCTGGCATGCTTTGGCAATGATATCGACTTTTTGTTATGCCAGTAACAAGGCCGAGAACGACCGCGCCCATCAGTAATCTTGATTTTGACGTAACCCTTCTGAGCCTGCCAGTAGTCGGAGGTGATGACCTCTTTCTGAAATTCGTAACACTCTTTGAGAGTGGTGTACTCAGGGTCAGCATCGAAGTCGTGAACAATATTCTCAGCCTGATACACACTGCTTCTTTGAAAATCTACGCTCATTGACTTGTCCTTTTTTAGTTGATTGAGCTGCTATTGTAACACACTGTGTCACATAGTACAACTACACCAACAGCTTCCGTGCCTCCCGGATGTACCAGTCATAGTTGAGATCGGCCATGTCACCGATATCGTCGACGTTGTTGCAGGGCATTACAGTGAAACCGTTCTGCATGCTGGTGCGCCGCTCTTCGTAGACACTCTTGTTCTTGGTGTGGATATCGGGGTTGTGGATGTTGCCGAACTCCTCGTGCCATGAGTTGTAGTCGTACTGGCTCACCCCTCGTGCCGGTTTATACTGACCGACTGGTCCGGCAGCGGGCATCACTTTCTCGAGGTAGTCGCCATTCGTTGAGACGTAGTACCGCAGGATCTTGCCCATTGGTTCGCCTCCCCACTCCAGATAGGCGCCGCCGGTTGCTTTGGCGCAGATGAAGAAGTCGAAGTCATCCCGATGGTTGGTGATGAACTCCTCGACGTCCTCCCCATGAATCAACGCAGCCTCGACCGCCTTCGGTATCACAAGATGAGAGTGGTTTTGGTGCCAGCCCAGCTGATACTCGTATGCGCCTTTGCGCTTCACCTTCCCGTCAGTGTACCTGGCAAGGTAGTTGTTCACGTCACGGATCCACATGTCGCTGTACTCGACGTTCTCCAGTGTCAGCTTGGTCAGGTTTTCCCACCACTTGGTGACAGAGTGGACCCACTGCTTGTGGATGCGGGGGTACCTGATTGTCAGACCATCTGTGTTGATCTGGATCATCTCAAGATCTGCCAGCTTCATCAGCTGTTCTGCCAGCATGCACAGCAGCATCTGCCCATTGATGGTAATGCTCATGGTGTACTGGGGATCATAGAACGGACTGAATTTACTGTTGCTGTCACCGTACACACCGTTCTGTGCGAGCTTCAGCATTGCGTTCTCAGGCGTTCCTTTGGGGTACCCCTTGCGTTGATCGTACACGTCTTTGTAAATGTCACAGAACAGCTGACCATGGTGCCGAGGGTGCAGGTTGTTAGCGATGGCCAAGCTGGGATAGTAACCGACAGCATCCCAATCCTCGATGACGTAGTCTTCATCAGCAGCGACGTGCCTGGATTCGATAGAGCCATGGATCCCGCCCAGACCAAACACAAAACCGAAACCATTGATCTCGCACTTGAGACCACTGAAGACTCCCTTGGTCTCAGTGATCACTTGCTGTCGCAGGTAGTTCTCAATGCGTTGAAACTCCGGGTGCTCAAACTTCACGGCGGGCAGGATCACTTGATTCAGATCGATGAAGTCCCGGTGAGTCTGGACAATCTCGCGGCGTCCGGATGCGTAGCTGTAGCATGACCCAGGCCTCGCCTCTTCCAGTCGCATGGTGAAATACTGCTTTCCGATTTTGGTGTCGTTGTAGTTGAGGAAGTTGTGGTTATATTTCAGACTCAGCTCTTCACGGAACTTGATTTGGTCCAATGTCTCAAAGTAAAAGTCACGCGTCGCAGCGCAGTCATGCTTGTTGTATGTGATCAGCACCGGTACCTGTTCTCTGGTCAGCACGGTGCCAACCTTGAACGGGAGGTCTTCGATGTTCCTCATTCGCATCGCAAACTCTAACGCCTTCAGGCTAGTCGCCCGCGCCATGTTGTCGAAGTGGTGAATCTTGTAAAGGTCGAGCTGTGGGAACAGCCAGTCTGATTCCCACACCATATGCTCGAACCCGTTCGACTTGATGACACGCATCGCCTTCTCATAGATCTCCTCGACAGTGATGCCTCTGCTCCACCCTTGGTAGGCGTAGTGCAGCACGGGGTAGTCGAACCCGATGTTGTTGAACCCAACACCGCGACACCCCGTGGACCCCATCAGGTTGATGAAGAACACCAGCTGCTCGAGTTGATTGACCCGGTGACTTACCTCAAACGTCCACTCCCTGTCCGTCACAGAATGCAAGAGACTGCAGGTGAAGGTGTTCGGGTAGGTCTCGATGTCATAGATCACATCACCGGGTGTGAGACCATATAAGAAGTCGACTTGCATCAGACCACCGTGCCGATTTTGACAAATGGAATGCCCGGTGCCGTCTTATAAACACGGGCTGGGAAAAGACCTGTCGGGTCTGCCGGGATCACCTTGTACTCTGGGTACTTGCCCCGGTACAAAGTAGAGCCGACCTGCATGTCAACACCCTGTCGGATCCATCGTGCAACACAGCTGTTTTTATGGACCTTACGATTGACTGGAATCAGCATCTTCATTCTCCTCGTTTGTTGAAAGCAGCAGGAACTCAGCTGCCTTGCGGTCTTTGCGTTGGATACAGATGGACGACCCTGCTCCAAACTTTTGGTAGGCAACACCGCTGCACGCAGATGCTATTGCCCTGCAGTCATACTCCTCGGTGATTGGGACAATAACAACTTCATCAAGGGTGGCGTTTTCCACGAAGGGTCTGACGTAGTCAGTGATCCCCCTGTTTGAAATAGGCGCCCTCTTCCTGCGAGATTCGCTGGTGTAGACGGTGCCGTTGCTGCCGACGATGTGATAACTCACGCCAAAACTTTTCAACTGATTGATAATTCTGGGTAGCAGCTTGTTCTCTAATTCTGTGCTCATTGTATTTCTCCTGATGCTTTCCCCCTCACCTTGCGACAAGGGGGAGCACTCTTAGACGAAGGACGGCAGGATCATATAGCCGTGCTGGACCAGCAGCTCATCGGTCCACTGACCGGTGGCTATAAACTGATCGTAGGTTACTCCACCAGCCTTCTCGGTCATGACCCTGGCAGCCGGAGGAGCGGGTGCTACGGGTGCCGGTGGTACCGGTGGTGCCGGAGGCGTAGGTGCTGCCTGATGGGTCGGGGCAGGACCAGCGTCACCGAACATCTGCTCGACGGTGGGCTTGTTGTCCAGTCGACCCATGGGTGGCGCCTCGTCGGTGATCATCACACCATTGAGGAAGCCACCTACCCCACCCTTACCGGCAGTGTAAGAGACAATGGCGAGGTTGAATTTACACACCATGCCAGAGTACACAGCACCCGGGTCGATCACTGGGTTGTAGTTTTGATCAACCACGGGAGGACGTGACTCAGCTTTCGCAGTCGCGGTCAGGACATACCACCCGGCGAAACGGGGGTCGTAGTAATCACGGCCCTGAAACTTCTCATTGTACGTTTGAAAGCACACGTCGCAGTTGCCGGGAAGACCGGATGGAAACCCTTCTCGCTTCGCTTCCTCGAAGGCTGCCTGTACTTTGGGCAGATCCGGGTTGGTCGGTGCCAGTAAAATGGTCACGTCGTAGCGTGGTTTGTCTGAACCCTTCGGCGCCTTGGGCGTGAAGAGAGTTGGAAATGAGGCGATGCCTTGGATTGTAATGCTCATTGTCGTGCTCCTGATTATAAAAGTCAGTGGTTTATAAAAACGTCAGTGGTGCTGGGCTTTCGTCGAAGATGGATTTAACATCCTTCTTCTCATCGTGTGCCACCATGGTCAGCTTGTCGCTACCTTCCAAATAGGTGACGTAATCCTTCCGGATTTTTTCTTTCTGAGTTGTTGTCAGATTGCTCAGCTTCTCTACCTGCGCCGGCGAGATCAGCTTGGCTGGGTAGATTTCATCCTTCTTCAGGCGTCGGCTTTTCAAAGCTGCTGCGATGGCTTCCTCGTCAGCGTTCCACACGTACTTGCCGTTGCCAGGTTTAATTGCCCACCCTGGGACATGCTCGCCATCTTTAATCCTGCGCTCAATCTCATTGCGGACCTGATCGAATGACGCCATTAGCGATGCTTCAATCTCGGACAGCTTTGACAACTCTTCGCCGGACATCTCTGCAACGCGGTCGAAGCTGCTGATCAGTGCATTCACACCGGTGTCCAATGGCACGAGGTCCGTTGAACTGTCGATAAATGATATGTCTTTGCTCATGATATTCTCCATGCTTTGACGCACCCCTGCTGTGCAGTGACCGCCACGTTTGGGGCTCGCCTTGCACCACTGGCAATGATCACCAGCAATCAAAGGTGCGTCTGGTTGGTCTGTTTTATTGGCAGCTGCTGCAAGATCCTCAGCCACCGCGATTACAAACTCCGGTCGACAGTCGTACTTTCTGACGGTCGGGTTAGTTTTAGGCTGTACGATAGTAAGACGACAGCCTGTCAGGTCGGTGGGGACGAACGGTCTGACCCGCTCCGGACCACTAGCAACATGGTCCCGGAGCTTGCCAAACATGTACGACGCCAGCTGGGTGTTCAGCTTAAACTGAGAGTTTTCACGGTAGACTGTGACGAACCCTCGACCATCTTTGTAATCGATGGTCTCGATGAACAAGGCCTTCGCACCGTTCGTGACAATGATCGTCACATCACAGGTGCCGTGCCAGTCGTCCCGACCGAACGCCCCGCCAGGGTCGCTCTTGCTCTCTGCCTCGATGCTGATGTCTGACCCTGGGAACTGCTCTGCCAGTTCTTCGTAGCGTGATCTGATGTAATCGAGACACTGCTGTACCCGGGCGGCTCGGTCATCTTGAACCATCCAGCCGTTGGGGCTGTCTTCATGGTTGACTCCGATGACCTGACCGACATAGGCACTGGCCAGCACTCCATTCTTCAGACACATCTCAAGCAGCAGGTGACTACCTGTGCCATCAATAGCTGCTTCTCCAGCAGAGTCCTCATACCCTGACTCAGCTTTCACTGAACCAGGACAGTGAGGCCACCGGTGGTTTGACGGTGATAGTCTGGCGTGAAGTTCCCTCATGATCAGAGCGCCTGCACCTTAGCTACCACTTCACCGTACTGGTCTGGTGTCAGGGCAGTCAGGCTGGTGGTGTTGTAGTCTTCTTTCAGCATTGCAAAGATCGCAGCACCGTTGTCGCCCATCTTCGTGGCTTTATCCACCAGCGCATCATTCAGTGACTGAAGGGTGGCAGCAGGCGCAGCAGGCACTTCAGGCGCAGCAGGCACTTCAGGCGCAGCAGGCACTTCAGGCGCAGCAGGCACTTCAGGCGCAGCAGGCACTTCAGGCGCAGCAGGCACTTCAGGCGCAGCAGGTGTATTAGGATTGTCAAGTGTAGCGGCGTCGTCTCTGAGATGCTGTAAAATAGCGGCAGTGTTCTCAGCGATCTGCTTCAGGCTTGATTCAATGCTCATTGGTATAACTCCTTGGTTTTTTGTTGGGCTTCTGTTGGTTTGATTCGAAGCCGGTCTTCGTTAAAGGCCACCACTACCTCACGGATGAGGGTGCTGGGTGTTTTCCCTATGTTTCTACACCGCTTTTCAAACTCGAGGCGATCCTCGAGAGAGAGTCTGGTGTTCAGTGATGTGTCTAACTTTGTCATTGGGTTGTCCTCGTATAACGCTGTGAATTTTAGTCGACCTTTGTATTACTGTCAACCACTCTGAGCGTAGTTTTAGCAGGAACATTGTTTCGTGCTGCCTCCAGCTGCTCGGCATACGCAAAATACAGTTCAGTCTCTGACATCTTGGCGTAGTGATGCGTGTTCCTGAGTGCGTATGGTTTAAACTCCTGCCCGTCCCGACGACACCTGAGCTGCTTGGCCCACCGACAGGATGACATCATCTTCCCGACGTTCACCGGGTTGAACCACTGGGGTTTAATGCTGAACATCGCCATCTCAGGGATCATGTGACCCGCCACCATCATGGTTGAGATGTCCTTCGCGGTGAGCAGGTCTGACTTGAACAACCCCATCTTCTTGTCCACTGCGTGCTCGATGGCCTGAAGTCCTGGCGACTTGCTGCTGTTGGTGATGTCACGCAGGAACTGGGTCATGGGTGGTGAGCGGCCGGGTGAGAACGCAGACAGATCCACCTGGTTCATCAGATAATCGATGACCGCCTGATCGCCGCCGTTGTTCATCCAGCCCCAGGCCTTCTCGAAGTACGACACCCAGCTCGGGGTAATCTCGCCGGTGACATCACGAACATTGAGGTCAGACCATAACGCAAAGAACCGGCGACTGTGTCCGTCCAGCTTCATCGGGGTCCGTGCGTTGGTCGTCATGATGCAGTTGACGATGTTGTTTATCTCCAGCTCCGGGATGTTCTTCTGATTTACTCGCAGCTTTTTCGGTGGTGCTGCTGCCAGTGGTTTCAGACTGGCGCCAACACTCGAGGCATCCCGGTGGTCGAACAGCTCGGTCTCATTGATCAGCAGCAGTTTGGTGCCGATCAGGTACGAGTTGAAGTTGCTCAGCAGTGCATGACCCTCGATGGTCTTGGTGTATCGAGCGAGCTGGACCACGATTGGATTCAATATAAAGTCCTTGCCGATCCCCTCGTCGCCGCCAAGCAGGATCATGTAGTTGATCTTCTTGTCTGGGTGACGGATGGTGTAGGCCATCCACTGGATCAGGTGCCAGATGTGTTCCTCGGCAATGCCCATGGTCCTCATGTGCTCCAGCCACGGTGAGATATCACCCGGTGTGCCGTTGGTGAGCTGATCATCGTTCCAGATGTTTCCACAGGTCAAACCACCCTCTTGAAAGATCGGCGGCTTTTTCGGTGCGAACTCCAGTCTGTGCACCTTCTTGATCCACCGCTCCTGCAATGCCATCTTCAACACCTCAGGGTCACGGTCGATGTGGCTGTTCCTGAATGAGTCGGTGGTGTAGAAGATGCCCAGTTTCTGGTTATAGATGCGGTTGATATCGTGGACGAAAATGAAGTCATCATAGAATGTGTCACTGGTTCCACCAGTCTCGTACCACTCCTTTCTCAGCCCCTTGAGTAATGCGGAGAACTCGGTCTTCGACCAGCCCTGCACTGACATCAGCTCCTCATGGCATCGCTTTTGATGCATGGCCCCGAGGCTCTCACAGGCCTTCAGCACGCTCTCAGCGGTGTCAGACCGCTCAGGTGCTGTTGGCAACATGTGACTGAGCTCATGGATCTTGTTCATCACAAGTGCCGCCGGGTCCGTCGTCTCAGTTTCTACCGGTGGGAGCGCCACCGGCTCAATAAAAGACAGTGGAGCTGGCGCCTCCCCAAACCATACTTTCATCTGCCAGCTGTTGTAGGTGTCTCTGAATCCAGGCGCCTGCCTCTCGACCCAGTTCATCAGGTCTTTGCCGGTCCGGGCCTCGCACGCGCCATGGTGGCACTTGAACCCCATGGACCCGTCCTTGTTGGTGAACATGGCCGCACCGTTGTCGATGGCGTTGGTGTGCTCATCCACCCATGGGCATGTGATATCGAATCGTCCCTTGGACATGGCTCCCTTGATATAGATAAGGTCGGGGATCTGCAGTAAAGGATGATCAGGGATGTCGGCAGCACCATCCACCCGGGCCTCACGACGCGGGGCTTCCAGGTCCACAGCGAACGGTGCAGCCAGCTGCTCCATGGTGCTGCGACAGAACGGTTGCCACTTCTTCATCACACACTTGAACGGCTGTCCGTCGACCATCTTGCTGCGTTTGGTATTGTAACCACCCGGCAGCCTGACGTAGCGAGTGACACCCTTCATTCCAGGATCTCTCCCGTCCGGTGCGAGACCGTTGGCCACCAGCCCATCGAGCAGGTTCTCTACGCGTCCACGGTCCTCACAGGGTGTGTCGAGTATGTAACCCCACTGCTCACTACCGGGTGACGTCTCGAGGATCCACGAGGGCTCAGGCAGCTTCGACGCCTGCTCCACATCCAGCTTCTCTTTGACGTCGTCCAGCACAATGCAGGGAGTCCGCAGGTATAATGCCTTGCGGCGACGAGCAACACCGTGTTCGTCTGGCTTGAACACACTGATGGTGAAGTATTGGTTGGTGCCCTCCTGCAAATGATAATTCGATGCCCAGTCCCCGCGCCATGCCATCAAGTGCATGCCTTCTGGGATGTCATTCGGGTCATTAGCGAAATCAGTTACATGGCAGTGGGGCGCGTCGTCACCGAAGACCATCCGGATAAATGTTTGGTTATCCATGGAGATCCCCATTGAAAAGTTGGCACGCTATTTGTATCATTGATGTGCTCATTGTAAATTCCTAGTTGTTAGGATTCCTCCCCCTTTTCACGAAGGGGGATTTTTTAGTTTATCAGTTACTCGGGTCGACTGACCAGCGTATCTTTCCACTGGTCGTTGGACATCGGTCTGCCTTCGAAAGCATCAAGAAAGTCACCGACCGGGGCGTCCCAGATCTCCTCGTCTTTGTCGATCTCGGGCTCAACCTCGTACCACCACCAGTCGCCGTTCTTGTCCTGCGCTGCCCATCTCGCCCACTCTGGGGCTTGCTCCCAGTTAACCTCCATAACGCACCTTCTGCACAGCCTTGCTGAGTGAGGTGAGGTGAAAGCACCCGCAGTGCGGGCACTCGTACACTCTCATCTTGGATTTGTTTTTACCTGAGGTTCTGTCCCCGAGGTGTGGTCCCTGCTTGCGCAAATAGATCTTATGCGCGGTGGCCTCTGCCTTGGTCTGGAATCCGACTTTATTACAGCCCATAAGTCACCGTCCCGATGTGCCCGATTTTCAAGTCAACGTCCACGTAAATTGGAGTGCCAGTGGATCGCACTATTTTACAGAAATGTTCGTCCTCAGTCAGCCACGGTCTTTCCCTCTCTGCGTCAAAGCTGGTCTCGAACCAGGGCTCGTGCTTGGCCTTGAACAAGGACCGGTGGACCAGGCAGAAAGCCAGCCCGGTGGTCTCCACTGCCTGTATCCCATACTCCCCGGTGAAGTCCATGAAGTTGCCGTCCTTGTCACGACTCACTCCGTGGATCGGCTCACGTCTGGTGGTGCAGTGACCGCTGACCATCATCTGACCGTGGTTCATCAGCATGTGAACAGCGTTGAATGGGAACACCATGTCACTGTCGATAAACAGGATGAAGTCCGGGTCCATCTCCAGTGCAGCCTTGACGCCCATCCACCGGCCCTTGGCGATGGTGGAGCACCTGGGGTTGATGAAGGCGAACTGGTTCATCCGGTCCATGGCGATCATGCGTGCCAAAGACATTGCGGTATCTGCGTGAATGGTGTCGCCGGTTGGCATTACGATTGCGATATTCTTTGTCATTTTGCGTGCCTCAATATTTTACGATGAGCCTCTGTCAGCTCGGCGCGTTCTTCTGATGAAACCCCTATCGGGATGTGCTGTATCTTCCCACCTCTGGCCAAAAACTCCTCGACGGTTTCTTTACCGGCCAGGACGTCCTCTTCATCGGCGGGTCTGACTGGTCTGATCTCTCGATAGTAAGGGCTGCTCACAGGCGGTCTCCTCTACTGATCAAGCACTCTTCCCACGGCGTCATCTTGTATACTGCGGAACAGTAGCCGATCAGATCACAGACATCCTGATTCAGGTGGTACTTGGTCTGATCCTCTCGAGGAATCCAGATGTTGTCGCTTTCTTTCCTTTCTGGTTTATCTTTGTACCCGAACCAGATCCCGCTATGGTCTCGAGCTATCCACCCGATGTGATTGCTTATATCTGACCAGCCGTCCTCATGCAGGGGTCTGCAGATCACATATTCCCCCTCGTCTGGTATGGTTGGGTAACACTTCGAAATCTGCGCCTTGAAATAGCCTTCGTTCGCGACACGCGTGCCGACCTGCGGACCGTCTACTGTTTGTGTTACAACCCAGTGGCCAGCCTTCGTGCGACTGTACTCCAGGACTCTGGGGTTGTCCCAGATGCCGCCATGGAGAGGCTTGCTAAAGTCAGGCTGCTCAACTGGGGCACTGCGGTCCGTCTCAGCCTGCTCACCGGTCAGCGCGGCATAAGCAGCCATGTCCTCATAGTTGTCGATCTTGAAGTCGCCGCTCTGGCTGCGCACAGCCTTCAGGATCATCATCAACAGCCAGCCCTGCTCTGAGGTCAGACTGTGCCCGGTGATCGCATTGAACGCGGTGATAGCTGCCGGGATGCTGTGCTCGCCGGTCGGCTTGTCGTAGGTGGCAGCCCTGTCCTGCATGTGCTTGGCACCATTGTTTAGAATATCGATCGCTTTCTTCATTTGCCGGTACTCCCGTATCCGTTTTCTCCGCGTGGGGTTTCATCTAACTCATCAACCTCCTCGCAGATTGGGTTCTCATAAGACTGGATCACGATCTGGGCGATCCGGTTGTTGGGGTGGATCTCGACTGGCTCAGTCCCCGTGTTAAGCAGCAGCGCGTGGATCTCACCCCGGTAGTCACAGTCGATGACGCCAGCCATCACGTCTATGCCTTGTCGTAGTGCCAGCCCTGACCGAGGCTTGATCTCACCCCAGCAGCCTTGGGGGATGGCCATAGCGATGCCGGTGGGGGCCAGTTGACGCCGTCCTGGGTGAATGACCAAGACACCATGACCGTAGTAGTGCAGGTCCAGGCCCGCCGCGTCAGGGGTTCCCCGGGTCGGCAGAATGGCTGATGGTGACAATCTTTTAATCTTCATCCTGCCACCCCCATCAACACGATGACGGTCAGTGAGGACACAACCATGCCTGTTGTTGCGCAGGATTGAAATCTACCAAACTGACCAAGACCCATCAGACCGGTGATGAACCCGGCGACAGCGATGGCCCAGATGTGGATGGTCTGTCCACCCCACTCGCTGATCTGAAACAGATGCCAGACCAGGAACGCGGCGAACACGGCCGACGCTATCTGCCACCACTCGGCGGCATAGTCCAGCTCACACATAGCGCACCGCTCGGTGTCGTATGCTTCCCAGTTTCTGCAGTGATGGTTCTTACACATTGCTATTTCTCCTTCGGGTAAAATTGAACTTCACGTTCGTGGGTTGGTAAAGGGGTCTCCCGTTTCTCGGTGTCGTCTCGTGGGCAGTCCATTGGGACACGAGAGTAGATGATTGACAGCTCGTAATTCCCGACCGATGACCACTGAGGTACCACCGATCCTGTCTCCCGGCATGATGCAACAAGTGCTGTGCCCAGTCTGGTGGTGATCAGGTTTGGACAACCCTTGCAGGTTTTCACTGGCACCTTTCTGACGCATCTGAAGCATCGTCCGTCTTCGCACAGGAATGTCACCATGTTGTGGCACTCCGGGCAGCTGTAAGGTAAATCACTCATTTCCGTTCTCCGGTTAGCTCTGGGGTTCAACGGCGTCTATCTAAATATCTGTTCAGCTTCATCCATAGGCCGCAGCTTAAATCCACAACCTTGCAGCCGTCGCTGTCCTCTTCCTCCGCACGCCAGAGCAGGTCATGGCGTATTTGCTCCAAGAGCTCATCCGCAGTTGAACAATCCGGTGAACGAGACGACTTGCAAACAGGGCAGGGGGTAATCGGCCCATTGTTGTCTGTCTCAATCTCTCCGGTTCCTTCGCAGTATTCGCATTTCATCGCTCACCTCCAGTAGTTTCTACGATAGGAAGTTCCAGTAATTCAGCGTATCTCTCTGCGAGTTCCTCCAGATTACTCAGGTTGTGATTGGCCCATGTGATGCGTTCTTCAAAACGCAGTTTATCCAGACCAAAGTTATTGGCCACATCAATCAATAGGTATTCCCAGCCGGTAAATTCCTTCATGCTTATTCCCCTAGAAAAGGTGGTAAGTGGTATAGGTATGTGTCCCGTTGTGACGGTGGCATTTGGCGCAACGCGGGTTGGCCAAACCGCCCAGGACACAGAAGTATTCATAGGTTATCTGGTTATGCTGCCCCACATGTGATTTCTCCTATAGAGGTTATTGGGACCCTTGAATGAACAGCACATTGCCTGTGATTATTTCAGGCTCTGGCTCAAGGTCTTTCAGTAATTTCTGGTAGCGTTTGGTGTATTCCTCCTCATAGTCCTCATCCCCCGTTACTGCCAGCAGGCTCAAATAGCTGTCTTCTGCTGGGCCTTCTTCCAGCGGCTCCCACTCGGCAATAACTTGCTTACGTGCGGCCTCTGGGGTATCAGCTACAGCAATGATGTGGCCCTTCCCCCACTCTTCTAGCAGAGTGGAACTCCAGCGATATAAAGTCATGACTCACCTCCAGTAGTTTCTACGATAGGAAGTTCCAGTAATTCAGCGTATCTCTCTGCGAGTTCCATTGCAGGATCCTTACTGGCGTAGCCATACCCGCCACACATGAAATTATCCAAGCGGATCTCCTGCTGTTTGCTTTCATTCATTAATATGACTGACCAGCGATCTCTCAATGTCGTGGCAAACCCGCCGCTTTTCCCTTTGAACTGCTTTACTTTTACATAGATGTTGCTCATATCTCGATCTCCTCTACAGTCCCGCCGATGCTCTCGTTCAGCTGGTCAGCGACAGCCTTGGTGGTTGTGGTTGCCGCAACGTGGTCACCCTTGCGGATGACGTACAGCACGTAGACCCGGTTGCCCTTGGGTCCGTAGAACCGGCCGTGCTTCAGGGTCAGCGGTGCCAGTGGCTTCATGAACATACTCATGACCCTTCTCCCATGAACAGGCTGTAACCAGTGGCACGCTTGTCGGCATGGTTGATCATGACATCGGTGATGCCTCTACCCGGAACCACCTTCACCGATGTCACTTTATGGAAGTACTCGGCCATGATGAACCTGCGCAGAACCGGCTCCTCCAGGGTGACCTCCATCAGGTCCGGGTCAGCGGTGAGAAGGTTCAGCTGGATGTCGCTGCCGCCTTCGATCTCGATCAGCATGGTGAACACCCAGATGTCCTCCGCACAGGGTAACTTAACGCGGAAGACCTGGATGTCGGTAACGCCGTGAATTGTGCTCATTGTCGTGCTCCTGAATAGTTGAGTGGCGATTGTTTCACAGTGTGATTCGTTATGTCAAACCTTTATAGCAATATCTTGCAGGCGCATCCGCAGCTCACCGGTTGAGTAACCACCGAGCCATAGGCGCAGCGTCTCGATGTCCTCCAGGTTGACGCTGGGATGGCCGATGGCCTCGCGCAGTGCTGCAGCGTCGTAGGTCTCGCCTTGTGCAATGCTCTGCAGTCTGGTGCTCAGTTTGCTCATGATGTGTTACTCCGAAAAGGTCAGTGCGTGGTATAACGCTTCTATTTTTTTAAGCAGCTCAGGATCTTTAAGCTGCTTCATCAGGATGTTGTGTCGGTCGCAGGATGTGACGTTGCCCCTGTCGTCGTGGGGCAGGAGTCCGTCCAACATCTCACCGACTATATCCAACTGGTGCCGAGCTGCTGTCTGATCGTCGGTGAACAGCTGCCCGTCACTTGTTTGGTATGCTTCTAAAGTTTGTACTTTCATGGCGGTGCCCCTTAGTAACAGAAAAAGCCTTTGTTCGCTGCCAGACCGAGGTATCCACCGATGGCATCTTTGCGGCTGATGAGCTCGTTCAGGTCGATGGCGCCAACCCAGCGGCCCCAGGCTTCGTTATAAATGACGATGTAGTTGGCTGGGCGAGTGCCGTGGTATTGACCAACCAGTTCTGCGATCTTCTTGGTTGCCTTATCAGCAGCAGCCTCGGTTGCGTAGTTTTTGCAGGGACTCTTGTTGGTGGCCCTGGCGTCTTCGATGCGGCTGATTACGTCGTTGATTACATTCATGGGGTCGTCCTCTCGTTGTTGCTTGAGCTGTGATTGTAACACGTGTGTTTACAGCGTGCAACATTTATCTTCACATTTTTGATCCTGTGCGTGTTTTTCTGGTTAAAAAGTGATCAGATTCTTTGGGATAGATGAACTATTCCATCTATCCCATCTATCCCAAGAATTGGTTAAAAAATGATCAGCTATCACTCAGATAAACTACCTTTTTTTGTAGGGTTATTCACTGTTGCTAGAAATGGCGGTTTTCTGGATCAGTGACTCAAATTGGATCAATTCTTGGGACAGATGAAAAAATCATCTATCCCAAAATAAGTGCTTGATTCTAAACAACATTCAAGGAAAATGTTGGTCATCTAACCCAGATTAAGTGTTTGATTTATAAGGAGAAAAAAAACACTCGTTTTGAATGTTCTTTAAAATCAGTAACTTACAAATGGTACACTTAGACACTATTAACTTTCCTGAAGATTAATAAGTAACTTAATAAAGTACTTTAAGTGAAACACTACAAACACTAGGAATGTTTTTTTTTAGGCTTCATCTGTCCCATAGATTTTGAGCGGTGGGGACTTTACGGTGGGAACTTAATGTTGTTTCTCATACGTTGCTTGGTGGGGTTTAACTGGTATAATCGCACGATGATCATACCTCCGACTGTCCAAGAGTTGACGGGCCTCACGATGTTGAGCGGTGAGCGGTGGCTGTTCGTCAAGGAATACATGCTGGACTACGACATCCAGCGGGCCTCCGAGTGTGTGTGGCATGACCGGGCGAAGGGCTACCAGGTTATCGCTGAAGACGAGGAAGTCAGAAACACGATCACGGCACTCAAGAGGCACGCCCAGCAGAGCGGCAAGCGCATTGGCCCTGAGGACATTGAGACGGCTCTCTGGGACAATCACATGCTGTCCCGGCAGACTGGCAAGATTAACTCTAGCAACAAGGCCCTGGATCAGCTGGCGAGGCTGAAGACCATCGATGCCTATGCCACATCGAAGCTGGATGTTGTAGCATCGACGGACCAGGAGATGGTCGATAGGATTAGAACCGGTCGAGTGCGTGCTGCACAGACCAATGATGAGAAGCCGCTGAGCTTCCTGTGAGGGCATAGACGATGGCGACGGTACCTTCCCCCCTATCTGGGACGTTCAGTGGCACAGGAGAGTCCGACGCAGTCCTGGTGCGCGGCGCATGTAACATCACACTCAAGTTTGGTGGCGCTGTGGCGACCGTCAGGCTCGAGAAGTCGTTCGATGGTGGATCCACGTGGTTCACGGTCAGCAAGAACACAGTCCCCGAAGATGCATCGTTCACTGACTCAGTGAGTGCCGTGATCGAGGAGCACGAAGGTGGTGTGCTCTACCGGTGGAACTGCTCGGCATTCACGTCAGGTGCTGTGATCTATCGGATCGGCAAGGCTGATGGACCTCGGAGAGAGTTCATATGAAACCAAAAGAGACAATCAAGACGCGACTCCAGTCATGGTGGCTGGGGCGTCAGATTCGTAAAGGCACTAAACCAAGAGGACGTCAAAGTGAAAAACCTAAAGCTAAGAATCCATAACTTCTGGATGCTGTTGGCCCAATGGACCCGCGTGCTGGTGGCTCACCTTGCGCGTCCAGTGGTTGCCGCATCGACGGGTGGTTGTTATCAGTCAGGCGCCGTAGCACCTGAGTCGCGACTGACGGCCATTATCAGGCGAGCGAACGGCGAGATCGAGGATCTGGGCATCCTGTCCACCAAGGTGGTCAGTACGGCCTTTGTGAATCACTTGGTTGATCAGCTGCAGTCATCCACTGGTGAGATTGATCTGTTCAGCTACCACGGCATGGGCACAGGCGGTGCTGCTGAGGCTATCGGTGACACAGCACTGGCGACCCAGGTTGAGTCTCGGGTGAGCGGCACGCAGGTCGAAGGCGCCAGTGCCAACATCTTCAAGACTGTGGCGACCATCACAGCCAGCGCGACTCGAGCAATTGTGGAGCACGGCGTGTTCAATGCCGCCAGTGCCGGGATCCTGATGGATCGCAGCGTGTTCAGCGTGATCAACCTTGGCAACGGTGATGGCGTTCAGTTCACTTACGAGTTAACAATACCAGCAGGAAGCTGATCATGACGGACCACCGCAGATCTGACGACTTTGATCGCAAGTGCGCAGGCACAATCATCGCTGTGAGCGTTGCGTTGGTGGTCCTGTTCGGGCTGATGGCGCTGACCGGTGCTATCTGAGCCGTGGTGCACGCCGAGCTGATATGCTGTAACCCGATTACAGGCAGGAAGGCGTGGCTGCTGCGGCACATCCCAGGCGGCCAGTACGGTGATCCATGGGACGCCATGCTGGTGGTAACCAGGAGGCACTGGTTCGACAAGCGTGCGATGATGTTGGGTGGTGAGGCTATCGGTATACCCGGGGTCCACCGTAAAGTGAGAGGGTGTTTGGCGAAGCTGGGGTTCAGTTACGCTATGGCCAAGAGACACGGCCGCATCAAAACATACCCAGTCAAGACGAGGCGAGGCGCATGATTTCATTTCCAATGGAGCAGCTGACATCACTGCCTGCAATATGGCTGGCGATCTTATTCATCACCTGCATGTTTGCATTGCTGGGGTTGGCGCTGATCTCGATCATTCTGGGGTTTATGCATGAGGATGAAGACTGATGGCGTTATACACACGACTAATCGGCACTGAGCTGCCTAAAATCAGAATTCACTCTTTCACGTCTGCAATGGATGAATGGGCGCGTGGGTTTCTGACTGCGCAGGAGGTTATAGGGTTTTTCGACCTTGACGCCTCCGAGCAGACTCAGGCCCAGTCGCTTGTCTCAATCTACAACCAGGCGACCGATAAAGTGCGCTTCATGCGGGTGTTCAAAGACTGCCTGTATTTGGCAGAGCAAGAACTGGCGTACACAACGCAGGCTGAGTTCGTTCAGCGATTGAATGACGAGATAACAGCACAGAATGGCTGACGTTAAGCGCGAGTTTACCGTTGTCGCGGTCAATACCACCCTCGGCAATCAGGACGTCACAATATCAGGCTTTGGTACACCAAAGGCTGCTCAGTTCTTCCTGTCGGAAGCCGTCACCGATGACGCCATTGCTTCCGGCGGTGCTATCTCTGTTGGTTTTAGTGATGGTACTTACTCGGCATGCGTGTCTGTTTCTAATGAGGATGGTCAGACTAGCACTGACACTCAAAGGACTCCCGGTTTTGGCGGTAGCTCTATTGCCAGTGTATCTGATCCAAACGGCGGGACTAAATGCACCCTCGATTTTGTATCATGGATTACCGACGGGGTTCGAATCAGTGTAGATAGCAACGCTGTCCCGGCCGGTTATTTATTGACCGTGGTTCTATGGGGCGGCGCTGATCTTGATTCTGTTAAGTGCGTCGAGCGAGGGCTTCAATCAAGCACAGCGGCGCAGACTTACACTGGAATTGGATTTGAGTTCGATGTGCTGTTTCTCGCGCATTGCTATGCATCAGTCAATGGCGGTTTGGTTCATTCACCATTTGCATACGGCTGTGTTATAAACGACAACGCCGCTGCCCCGACACAGAAAGCTATCGGGTTTTGTGGAGATAACGGGTCAGCATCTGGCGATCAGAACACAAGAGCGGCAGACGGTGCGGCACTGATAGCACCATTGATCGGGTCTAATCGCTGGACACTGACCATCAGTGATATTTCGTCAACGGGTTACACGCATACCACTTCTGCGTCGTCCAGCACTAGCACCATCCAGCTTGCGCTCAAGTTTGCGGCTGGTGTTGATTTTGATTTGGTTGACGTGTCCATCCCTACGAGCGGTAACTTGGTAGAGAGCGGGCTATCGTTCCAGCCTGAATTTACACAGATGGCGCTTATCCAAGGCCCATCAGCTTATAACTCAACGGACACAGCAGCACCGTCGGCTTCTCTCGCATTCGCCCTGACAGACAGCAGCCAAGTACACACGATCAGCACCTCCGATGAAGATGGTTCAGCAGATACGGTTTGTAAATCGCTGTCATCCGATCAGTTCAGGATGCTGGATTATCAAGGGTCAGCCGATGCGTTTCTTGCCTCTGGCTATTCGCTTGATTCAAATGGCTGGACTTACACATTAACAACCAACCCAGCGGCGGCAATCCTTGGGTGGGCTTTTGCCTTCTCCAGTGGCGGCGGCGGGGGTGGCACAACATACACCCAGGGTCTCGCAGGATCTCTCACCCCTGTCGGTGTTGTGGACTACAACATCACGTTCGATCAAGGCGTCGGCGGCACTATCGCCATGCAGGGCGTCGTGTCCAAACTGATCGACTACACCCTGGCAGGCGGCGTGACCCCGGCCGGTGACATCACCAAACAGGTTGACACCAGCATGGATGGGTCGGTCACCCTCAGTGGCGACGTCACTACGAACCTCGGTGCTGAGCAGGCATTGGCCGGCAGCATGACGATGACCGGGTCTGTTGTTAAGTCGATACTCAAGTATTTCGAAGGGTCTACCGCCCCGTCAGGTGACATCACCAAGCTGGTTAACAAGGGCGTCAGTGGATCGATCACACCCAGTGGCTCGATCCAGAAGATGGTGTACGCGGTCCTCAGCGGCAGCCTCACCCCCACAGGCACTATTGTCACCGGTGCTGTGCTGACCGTGCTGTTGACCGGGCAGATCGTGATGAGCGGAATCGTGAGCACCGTGTTCGTGCCGCTGGGCACCGTCGTCACCTGGACCATGAAGAAGTTCCGTGGCATGTACTCACAGCTCAGAACCAACTTCAAGTCGATCAGTCAGGAGTATCGCGATGATTAGCGAGTTCATGCTGGCTGACGACATGGCGAAGTACTATGCCGATCCATTGGGCTGGGTGATGTACGCATTCCCTTGGAATGAGCCAGGATCAATGCTCGAGGGCTTCGAGGGTCCGGATGAGTGGCAGGTCAGTATTCTCATTCAACTGGGCGAGGAGATCCGCAAGCGTGGATTCACCGGTGTCGAGCCCGTCGATGTTATCAAGTTTGCAACAGCATCTGGTCACGGCATCGGCAAGTCGGCACTGACCAGCATGGTGATCCTGTTCGTCATGAGCACGAGACCCCACAGCAAGGGGATCGTGACGGCCAACACCGGCGAGCAGCTGAAGACCAAGACATGGGCAGAGCTCGCCAAGTGGAAGAGGATGTGCATCACTGGACACTGGTTCGAGCTGACTGCCAAGAGCATCAGCCACATCAAGTACAGTGAGACCTGGCGGGTGGATTCACAGACCTGTCGTGAAGAAAATTCTGAGGCCTTCGCTGGACTTCACTGTGCAGACAGCACCCCGTGGTACATCTTCGATGAAGCATCGGCAGTGCCAGACAAGATCTGGGAAGTGGCCGAAGGCGGGCTGACTGACGGTGAGCCGATGTTCTTTGTGTTCGGTAACCCGACACGGAACACAGGCCGATTCGCTGATTGCTTTGGCAGGATGTCGCATCGGTGGATCACCCGTCAGATTGACAGCCGCACAGCCAAGATGACGAACAAGCGTCAGATCCAAAAGTGGCTCGATGACCATGGGGAGGACAGTGACTTCTTCAGGGTCCGTGTTCGTGGGGTGTTCCCACGTGCAGGTGACATGCAGTTCATCGACGGCGACAGTGTCTATTCTGCGATGAAACGAGGCCCGGGACAGTATCTCGGTGACGACCCACTGATCATGGCGGTCGACGTTGCCCGAGGCGGCGATGATGATTGTCGTGTTGGGTTCCGACGAGGTTTTGATGCCAAGTCTGAACGGTCCTACAGGATGTCGGGCGAGAAGTCGCGTGACTCCATGCTGTTTGTGTCAAAGCTGACCATGATCTTCGACCGTCACAAGCCCGACATCTGTTTTCTGGATGCAACCGGGATCGGTGGACCGATCGGCGACAGGCTGAGGCAGCTGGGTTACCCGGTGGTTGATGTCCACTTCGGTGGCAAGGCCGACGACGAGACCAAGTACAAGAACAAAACTGCTGAGATGGGTGACCGTTTCCGTCGCTGGTTGCTCGATGGTGGGTCGATCCCCGACGACCAGGATCTGGACTTCGAGATTACATCCAGGGAGTTCAGTCACGATGACAAAGATCGACTGGTGCTCGAGCGCAAGGAAGAGGTGAAAGCACGAATCGGGAAGTCACCCGACTGGGCTGATCAGATGTACCTGCTATTCGCTCAGGCAGTGCCCAAAAAAGAGATCCCAAGGGGCGACATGGACTTCGTCTATCACGCTCGTGACAAGGCTCTAGAGGACTATGACCCATTGGATGCAATGGACTGATTTAGCTGTTAAACTTGGCACGTTAATTGTATAACATTGTGAGGACAGGCCTGTGTGCAAATCAAGCAAACCCAAACCACCACCACCCTTGCCAGAAGCACCTCGTCTGCCTGAGCAGGCGAAAGATCAATACGTCGACAAATCCAAACGCCGCAGACTCGCAGCATCCGGTACTGTACTGACCGGTGCCAGGGGCGACACAACCGGTGCCAGCACAAGTGCAAAAACTCTGTTAGGGGCGTAATACATGAAGACGATCAAGAGTTTCAACAAGAGGCTTGGCTCTCTGAGATCGGAACGCTCCACGTTTGTGCCGTACTGGGAACAGTTGTCTGATAATTTCCTGTACCACCGTGGTCGGTTCCTAACATCCGACCGCAATAAGGGTTACAAACGCAACACCAAGATGTACAACAACTCCCCGAGGATGTCGGCGCGAACGCTCGCGTCCGGAATGATGGCGGGCATCACATCACCTGCTCGCCCATGGTTCCGTCTCTCGGCGCCCGACCCCGAGCTGAACCAGTACCATGCTGTTCGACAGTGGCTGCACGAGGTGCAGGTCATGATGTACGCAGTGTTCAGTGCCTCTAACGTCTACTCCAGCTTGCACACCACTTATGGTGAGCTGGGTACGTTCGGGGTCGGCGCCCTGGGGATCTATGAAGACTTCGAGAGTGTCATTGTCTGCAAGTCCTACACCGTGGGTAGCTACTTCCTCGGGATCAATGGACAGGACAGAGTCGACACGTTCTACCGGGAATACGAGCGCACTGTGGGTGAGCTGGTAACCGGATTCGGTCTCGAGAACTGCAGCAACCACGTCAAGGATCAATGGGAGAAGGGCAACACCGAGGCGCCAGTCAAGGTGATCTACGCCGTCGAGCCCAATGATACGCGTGACAAACAATCCATGATGGCGCGGGATATGAAGTTCCGCTCTGTCTATTACGAGGACGGCCGGCAGTGCCTCGATGAGAACAAGTTTCTCAAAGAAAGCGGATTCGAAGAGTTCCCTGTACTGACACCCCGGTGGGATGTCACCTGTGAGGATATCTACGCAACCGACTGCCCGGGCATGATGGCCCTTGGTGACGCCAAGTCGCTGCAGCTCGGTGAGCGCCGCATGTACCAGGCTTTGGATAAGCTGACCAACCCACCGCTTCAAGGACCAACCAGTCTGAAAAACAAGGTTGGCAGAACTCTCCGCGACGGTGAGGTTGTTTATACCGACGAGGAGAAAGGACTCAGATCGATCTACGACAGCAGCTTCAGGCCTGACCTTAACGCTATCGTTGAGATCAATCGTCTGGCTGAAACAAGGATCAAAACAGCGTTCTATGAGGACCTGTTCCTGATGCTGTCACAGTCCGACCGTCGTCAGATCACAGCCCGAGAAGTGGCTGAGAAGCACGAAGAGAAGCTGCTCATGCTCGGTCCGGTACTGGAGCGCCTGCATTCGGAGCTGCTGGATCCCTTGATCAACCGCACATTCTCAATCATGCAGCGTTCCGGAATACTACCGGTGCCGCCGCCTGAGCTCGACAACGTCGATCTACGGGTCGAGTACGTGTCTGTGCTGGCTCAGGCTCAGCAGCTGGTGTCAGTCGGCGCTATCGAGCGCGTGGCAGGGTTCACCGGCGAGCTGGCTAGTATCTGGCCAGAAGCTCGACACAAGTTTAATGCAATGAAGGCTGTCGATGACTTTGCTGAAGCGGTCGGTGTCAGTCCGAACATGATCCGCTCTGATGATGATGCCAATGGAATGGCTCAGGCAGAGCAGCAAGCAGCACAGCAAGCAGCACAGGCTGAGCAGATGGCAGCAGCAGCACAGACCGCTAAGACAGCATCCGAGACGGACCTCCAGGGTGACACAGGCCTGAGCGCCATCATGCGGGGAGCTGGACTAGCGTGAGCACTGAAAGCAACAATCATGCCAACAACATTGAACTGGCTGAGCTAGAGAGTATAATGAAGACTCCAAGTGGTCGCGCTGTGTTGTTCAGGATCCTGGGAACTACCGGATACTTCCAGGACTCGTTCCACACTGACACCAACATGATGATCCGCAAGACGTGCATGCGGTCGGTGGGTGTAAGGTTGGTGGATCAGATGATGCAGTGCAATGACCAACTTTTTTACTTGATGTTATCGGAGAATGACAATGACAGATGAGCAAACCACAGTAACCGAATCCGAAGAACCTGGCGCAACCGGTGAGAACCAATCAGCAGCTGCGACAGGTGAGAGTTCCACACCCCCTGCGGGTGAGAATGCAGGCACCACGGAAGGTGCTCAAGGCGAGAATGCCGGTGGTGTGCCGGAGGAATATGCCGAATTTAGTTTGCCCGAAGGTATGACCGCTGATGAAGGTCTTTTAGCCGACGTGCTCCCAGTCTTCAAGGCTGCGGGTCTGACGCAAGAAAAGGCTCAAGAGCTGGTTGACCGATACACGCAATCTATCGAGGCAATCCCCGAGGCACAGGCTGAGAAATTCGAGCAATTGAAGGACGACTGGAAAGCTACAGCTTTGAAGGATGACGAGATCGGTGGCGAGGCGTTCGAGAAGAACGTCGGGGTCGCTGTTCGAGCTGTCGAAAAGTATGCGACCCCAGAACTGAAGGAGTTGTTAGAAAGTTCCGGGCTGGGCAACCACCCCGAAATGATCAGACTCTTATATCGTGTGGGCAATGACCTGAAAGAAGACTCACCAGTGGGCGGCGGCACTCGTGCCGTGACTCCGAGTCAGGACAGAGCCTCTTTACTTTATCCCAATAGTTAGTAGTTAAGGAGACCTTCAATGGCGACTTTAGGCGCAACGTACTTCGATCTTATCGATCTGTACAAGTCGCAGGACGGTTCCGGGAACTTTGTTCCTGTGATCGAAATGCTGAACGAAATGAACCCGATTCTCGATGACGCAATTGCTGTCGAGTGTAACAAGGGTACCACTCACTTACACACCATCCGCACCGGCCTGCCGACTGTTGCCTGGGGTAAGCTCTATCAGGGCATCCCCCAAAGCAAATCCGGCAAGGCGCAGGTTGAAGACACCACCGGCTTCGTTGAAGGTCTTAGCACCATCGATGAGCGTTTGCTGGTTCTGTCTACCAACGAAGGCGCGGTCCGTCTGTCAGAAGCATCTGCTCACCTTGAGGCAATGTCTCAGGAAGTGGCGAGCAAAATCTTCTACGGCAACTCAGCTTCCGACCCTGAAGAGTTCATGGGTCTGGCTCCTCGTTTCGACGATCTCAGTGCGCCTAACGGCAACCAGATCATCGATTGTGGCGGCACCGGTTCTGACAATATGTCAATCTGGTTCGTGACCTGGGGTGACAACCAAACTCAGCTGCTGTATCCGAAAGGTACTCACGCTGGTGTGTCTCGTGAGGACATGGGTCGTCAGCGTGTGTTGGACGGTAACAACAACCCGTACTTCGCCAAGGAAGAGAAGTTCAGCTGGCACATCGGTCTCGGTGTGAAAGACTGGCGTTATGTTGTCCGTCTGGCCAATATTGACGCAAGCCTCCTGGCTGCTGACCCTTCCAACGTGGATGGCGCAAACCACAGCCTGTATCACTTCATGCGTAAAGCATACTGGCAGCTGCAGAACACCTTCGTGCCCGGTGGCAAGTTGGCGATCTACTGCAACCGTGATGCTGCTGAAGCACTGGATGCGCTGGGTACCAACTCCGGTACCAACGATAACTACGCCCGTCTGCGTCCTGAAGAAATTCAAGGCAAGATGGTCGACACTTATCGTCGGATCCCGGTCCGCGTGTGTGACGCCCTGCTTAACACTGAAGCTCGCGTGGTGTAACCCGCAGCCAGACCCATCTCGGTGGGTCTGGCACTTCAGTTAATTGAATGATCAACGGAGAATCGAAATGATTTTGTCAGCTCAACAATTATTTTCAGATGACCAAGCGATTACCGCTACTGCGGATTCGACTAACGTCATCGACTTGGGGGCACCCGGTACACCTGTACGGGCTGCTGCTGCTCTTAGCAACGATAAAGGACCGGGTGCAGGTATCCCGCTTCTTATTCAAGTCACTGAGGATTTCAACAACCTCACCAGCTTGAAGATCACCATCTCCAAGGGTGCCACCACTGCACTGGGAACTGAAATTGCTTCCCGCACTGTGCTGCTGGCTGACCTTGTTGCTGGTTATCAATTCCCTGTTAACGTGCTGCCGAAAGACGCAGACCTTCGTTACCTGGGTGTTGAGTACACGGTCACTGGTACCGCACCGACCACCGGTAAAGTTACTGCCGGTATCGTCATGGGTGTGCAAACCAACGACTAACACGTCGGGGGTGTTTCGGCACCCCCTTCGTTTTTTTTTTTTTACATGAGCAAGTGGAGTGAATCATGCCATCCTACAAAGTCACATCACCGGGGTTTTATAATGGGTTGTCCTATAAGCCGAACGGTAAGCGCCCAGTTTTACATCTTGAAAAGCCGTTCCCAAAAGAGAAGGGCAAAGAGAAGATCCCAAGCTGGCTGGCTCCTATTAGTTCGAAGGACGCTGAAGCCATCGAAAAACAAGAAGGTGAGTTGCATACTCCGGTAAACTATACCGAAGAAGAACTCGCTGCCGAGCGTGCGCATGTCACGTTCATTGAGTCAAACGTCGAGACACTGTGATTATGGGCGTCATCAAAATTGAAAAGCAGTCTTTAGAGTCGAATGAGGTTTCCCACCCCGGCAACGAGTATCCGTGGGGTACTGAGCTGCGGTTCGAGAACGAGCTGGCAGACCAGATCGATGCCACTGCCTTCAATGTTGGTGATGTTGTCGTGGTCCGTGGACTGGCTGTTGTGTCTCGCAAGTCTGAGCACACCGACGAAGACATGGACAACGGTGGCAAGACTGAAAAAAACATGTCCATCCAAATGACTGAGATATCTGTCGAGAAGCAAGATAAATCAGATCGTGCGGACAAACTTTATGGTGGCGGTAATGTCGAGTGAAGTTGAAATTTGTAACATGGCCCTGTCTAAAATCCGGGCAGGGTCAATCAACTCACTGACCGAGAACAGCATCCAGGCTCAGCAATGTAAGCTCTGGTATCCGTATTGCCGCAGATTCCTACTGGAAGACAGCCCCTGGGGTTTTGCCACAAAGATCGCAGCACTGGCGGTACTGTCAGGCGAAGACTTGTTTAACTGGTCGTATGTCTATCAGTACCCCAGTGACTGCCTTTACCTCAACCGGCTGATTCTGAATTACGAACAGCACGGAGACCCGGCAGATGGTATTGCTGTACGCAGCAGGCACCTCGAGGAAATCTATTCTCCGGACCTTGAGCAGCAAATCGAATACAGGGTCTATAACGTGGAAGGCGACAACGGTAAAGTGATTGCCGCGAACGACGCCGATTTGCGTGCTGAGTATCGGTTTAATGTGACCGATCCCAATAAGTTTTCTAATTCATTCGTTGAAACACTGGCAGCGTATCTCGCGTCGAAAATAGCCATCCCCATCGTGGGGGCTGAGATGGGCCGTCAGTTTAAGAAAGACGCGCTTGATGAGTACATGATGCTGGTGAGTGCGGCAACAGCCAATGACCGCAATCAGGAGTTTCAGCCTCAGGTTGAGAGTGACTTTATTCTGATAAGGAACACATAATGCCACAGGTCATTCAGCGTAACTTCACGGGTGGTGAACTTGCACCTGCGATGCGGTCTCGCACTGACCTGGCCAAATACACCAATGGCGTCAGGTTTGCTGAAAACATGTTCATCCGGGCTCAGGGTGGGTTGTACTCACGCCCCGGGACCAAGTTCATTGGTGAGATCTACGACTCCTCAGCAAAGGCGCGACTGATTCCCTTCAGCTTCAACACCGAGCAGACTTATGTGCTGGTGTTCGAGAACCTGAAGATGCGTGTGATCAAGGACGGCGGCTTCGTGCTTGAGACTGCTGGAACAATCACAGGCGCCACTGCTGCCAACCCGGTTGAGATCACTGATGTCGCTCACGGTCACTCCACCGGTGATGATGTTTACATCGCATCTGTCGGCGGCATGACCGAGCTGAATGGCAAAACCTACCGAATCACCTCCACCGGCGCTAACACTTACACCCTCGATGGTGTCGATGGTTCTGCATACACTGCATACACCTCGGGCGGTACGGCTGCGCGTGTGTTCACGCTCACCACCACCTATGTCACTGCTGACCTTCCGAGACTGTCCTACGTTCAGACCGCTGATGTAATGACAATCTGCCACCCAGGGTATGTTCCCAGAGAGCTGAGCAGAACCGGTCACTCATCATGGACCCTGACTGATGTGGATTTTTCACCCACGGTGACTACACCGACGGGGCTGGCATTGAGTACAGCAGGAGGCGGCGGCGGCGCGAACAACAAAACCTATCGGTACAAGGTCGCTGCCGTAGTGGATGGTGTAGAGTCGCTGCCTTGCGCCGAGGTTTCACACAACATTTCATCTCACACCACCACATACGGGTCGAGGCTGGACTGGAACTCAGTGACTGATGTTGAGTATTACCGGATCTATAAAGACCCAAACGGCAACAGCGGCAGTTTTGGATGGATCGGCGATTCTAAAGACCCGAACTTCATTGACTTCAACACCGCGCCGGTGGTCAGCGATGCGCCGCTTGAAGACAATCAGCCTTTCACAGGCGCTGATAACCAACCCGCGACGGTTGGTTTCTATCAGCAGCGTAAGATGTTTGCCAACACTAACGAAAACCCCCAGACGTTGTGGGCAACTCAGACGGCCATCTATGACTCTCTGAGGAAGTCCAGACCATCAAGGGATGATGACAGCCTTGAGTTCACTATCGCAGCCAGACAGATCAATGAGATCCGTCACATCATCCCGGTGAACGGGCTGGTGTTAGGCACAGCTGGTGGTATCTGGCGGGTCACTGAAGGGCAGGATGAGGTGCTGACCCCAGACACGGTGGGCGTGAAGATTCAGAGCTATCGTGGCATGTCCTACGTGGCTCCCATCATTGTGGGTGATTCGATCATCTTCGTGCAGGAGAAAGGGTCCAGGGTCCGTGACACAGGTTACGAGTTCACCGACGATAAATTCAAAGGCAACGATATCAGTCTGATGTCCGAGCACCTGTTCGAAGGCTATACGATTGACGACATGACCTACGCTGAAGAGCCGTACAGCATTGTCTGGATGATCCGCAGCGATGGCACCCTGTTGAGTCTGACCTACCAGAAAGAACACGAGGTCTGGGGATGGACTCATCACGTCACTGATGGCGTCTTTGAGTCAGTCACCTCGATCACTGAGGATGGGCGGGACGCCGTTTATGTCATCGTTAAGCGGACCATTGACGGCAGCACCGTCCGGTACGTCGAGCGACTTGAAGCACGCAACTGGGCGACGGCCGTCGACGCGTTCTGTGTGGACTGCGGTCTGACCTACGACGGTGTGGCTGCTGATAATATCAGCGGTCTGGATCATCTCGAGGGAAAGACAGTGGCCGTGCTGGCAGACGGGGTGGTCATCGATAATCTCGTAGTCTCCGGCGGCGCAATCACACTGCCTCGCGAATACAGCGTGGTTCATGTCGGGCTACCCTTCACCACCGTCGTCGAGTTGCTTGACATCGATCAAGGTGCACCGGTCAATCCGGATAAGATAAGATCTCAGTCAGTGTCCAAGGTGGTCATCGAGACCGAGAACTCTCGTGGAGGTTGGGTCGGCCCAAGGCTGGAAGACGGCAGCACCGGTGAGATGCGTGAGATCAAACCACGGACACTGAGTGATGGGTACGACGCCATCGAGTTGAGGTCGACGAAAGAGGAAATCTACATTGAACCCACATGGTCTCGGGGCGGCGGCATCAGAATTGAGCAACGGTCACCACTACCCCTTACGATCCTGTCGGTCACCCCGCAGGTCGATATCGGCGGTTAAGTGCTCACCGCCTGATCTCAAGTCGATCAACTATATCATCGATCACATGCGTGAGGACGACAGACTGGAGATACAGGCTGCGTCCTCTGAGACGCCAGCGGCTGCGATCCTGCAGGGATTGAAGATCTCTAATTACCTGTCAGTCGCTTCAGTTGATGACGATGTTCTCGCTATTTTTGGTCTGGTTAAAACTGATATACTCACGGGCAAGGGAGTCCCGTGGGCATTGGGCACGGATCACGTAGTCAAGCACTATCGCGAGTTCGCGAAACAATCTAAAATTGTTGTGAATCAAATGCTTGAGATTTGCCCACGGTTAGAGAATTATTGCTGGGCTGGAAGCAGTCTCAGCATTAACTGGTTGAAGTGGCTCGGGTTCCGTTTCGATGACTCGATCCCCATGGGTGCGAATGGCGAGCTATTCCACCGGTTCCACTTGGAGAGATAGACATGTGTGTTCCAGCAGCAGCAGCAATGACCATAGGGTCTGGGCTTTTATCCGCATACGGTATGTACCAGGAAGGGCAGCAAGCCGACGCTGTGGCGAAGTATAACGCTCGCCAGACAGAGAACGAAGCTGTCAAAACCCGGAACGCGTACACGGAGAAGGAAAACGATCACCGGCGCCAGGTTGCCGAGTTGATGAGCAAACAACGTGCCAAGTTTGGAGCCAGCGGTGTCGACGTGTCGTCAGGCTCTGCGCTGGACCTTCAGACCGACACTCTCGATATCGGTGAGACTGATGCACTTCGGATCAGATCTACCGCTGATGATGAAGTCAAAAGCATGAACGAACAGGCGAAGCTCACCCGGCAGCAGGGCAAGAACGCAGCGAAGGCCGGTAAGATTTCTGCTGTCGGGTCTCTGCTGAGCACCGGCGGTCAGGTGGCCGGTAAGTGGTATAACTCAAGCAGTGCAGCCAATGCTCCGATCAGCTCGCTGACAACCACAGCACCATGAGGATATAACGATGCCGAAGGTTGAACAATATGGAGCGAATCGCTTTACCACTGGTGTTGCTACTGGCCCTCGTGCTCGTACTGCTGATAGTGGTATTCAAAACCTCGCTGCTGGCGCTGGACAGCTTGCTGACGGTCTGTCGATCATGCAGAAAAAGCGTGATGAGACTGAGGCAGAGGACGCACTGGTAAAGTTTGAGCGTGAGAAGAATGACCTGTTCTTCAGCCCGAAGACCGGGTACTTCAACACCAATGGTCGTGACGCGTATGACGGCGCTCCTGTCATTAGCGAGAGTCTGGACAAGCTGAAAGAAACCTATGCCGGCCAGTTTAAGTCGTCCACCGCGAGGGAGATGTTCAACAAGGTTGCTGACAACCACATCACTCGGGCACGGGTTGATATCGATCGACACTCCACCAAAGGCCTGGATACGTGGGAGATGGCCACCATTGAGGCCACCATTGAAAACTCTCTGGAAGATGCCGCGCTCTATCACACCCAGCCTGAAAAGCTGCTTGAATTTAGAATAGCCGGTGAGAGGCAGGCAGCCCTCGCCGCTGACAAGGCAGGCATCGGTGCGGAAGCAAAAGCCGAAAAGCTGCAGAACTTCCGGTCATCGTTTGCCAAAAATGCACTGCTGGCTGCCGTCAACTCATCCTCATCTGCCGCCACGGATCTGATGAATGAGAAGGCCCACGGAGACGGCACCACCTACGGTGAGATGCTCGAGGGTCCGGATAAAGTGGACATCGAGGCCAAGATCGTGGCCAAGCAGAAATCAGAGCACACCCAGTATGTGACATCACAGGGGATCGCCTTGGCTACAAAAGCCGTCAATAGTGCCCAGGATCGCGGTCAGGTTATGGAAGCCCTCGGAAACATCGAGGATCCGGAGCTGCGCGACAAGGCGATCAGTGAGGCGATGTACCTGTGGAATCAGAAAGAGACCGTGAAGAAGGAACAAAGTGTAGCCAGCTACAACGATGCTGATTTGTATGTCAGGAGTGGAAATTCAATCAACCAGTGGATATCACAAAACCCTGACGCATGGGAGAATCTGACCCCCACTCAGCGTAAAAACCTGACATCAGGCGACAATATCAAAACTGACATGACTCGGTATAACCAGATCCGCGCCATGTCTGAGCAAGAGTTCCTGAAACTTGATGTGTCGCGTGAGGGAGGACTGTCACCTTCCGATCAGAAGAAGCTGATCGACAAGCAATACAGTCTCAGAAACCCCACAGGCAGCGAAGCGACGGACCACCAGGTCGGTCGTACCCGGGCTGCACAGACCACTGATGTGCTTGAAAAAGTAATCGGCACTAAATCAACGAAGTGGTCGAAGGTGCAAAGAGAACGGGCCGATCTTTTTTACGGATTGATCGATGCCGAGAAGGACTTCCGAGAAACTCAGAAAGGCGCTAAACTCACGTCTCAAGAGTTTACTGACATGCTCCACCAGTTAAGCGCCGACATGGTGATAGAGGACTCGCTCTTCGGGATGATACCATGGGATAGGAAGGCACCCTTACTGGAAGCGGTCAATGAAATACCGCGTGAGAAGCTGGACCAGATTCGCGAGAAGCTGAGAAGCGCGAACCCACCGATCCCGGAAACCCCTGCAGTCATCTGGGGAATGTATGAAAGACGGGACAAATCACTAGACTAAGGGTTAAGAAATGTCGCAATTTGACAATGTCGACTTGAACGAAATCAGAGCACTGACTGATACTACACCTCAGAAAGCAGAGCCCGTCGTCGCGGCAGGTGTCAAAAAACCCTCAGCCAAACCCTCTCAGTTTGACAGTGTTGACATGGATGAAATCCGGTCACTGACCGGATCTACTGCACCCGGCACACTCAGTGAAGCGATGAAGGTGCCCCCGGAGCAGGGTGCCAAAGAGCTTAAACTCAAGAAATCCACTGGGCTGACACTCCAATCTATTCGTGGCAATCGACCGCGCATTGAGCATGCCGAGGCTGTCAAGATGCTCAACATCCCTGAGATGATGCGCAAGAACCCGGCAACCCATGAGATCCTGACCAACTACGACTCGGCCATGGTGGTTCACGACGAAGTCCCCGCCATGATGAAAGCGGAAGATGCAATCCTCGGAAAAGGATACGTTGATCATCTGACTGAGTCATTCCAACGCGGTCAAGATATCGTGCGGGAATCCGAGATCGGCATGGGTCGATTGTGGAAGCACCTTGGCGTCAATGAGCTCGGTGTAACCGACCAGGACATGGCCGACCTTGCTGATATACAGAAGCGCCGTGACACTGTCACCAACACCGGATTCAACAACGAAGAAATCATCTCTAAAAACGGAGAACCCAATTACAACTGGCTCCAGGAGTCACCTATTGTTGCTTCAGAGATGCTGCCCATCATGGGTAACATCCTTGCTGAAGGGTTGAAGGGAACAGCTATAGGCGGCAGCATTGGTCTCGGTGTAGGTGTAGTAACCGGTCCTGGCGCGGTCGCCACCGGGATCGCTGGCGCAAAGCTGGGTGGTCGTGCTGGTGTAGCCATCGGAGCATTCAACCTTGAAGCCGGTCTGGCGTTCAACGAATTTGTTGAGATGACCGACAACAAACAGCACGTCGTCCCGCTTCCGGACACCCCGGTGCCTGAGCCTGCGCGTGATTATTCCGAACCGCTGGATCCGACCAGACTGTCGACAGAGAACCTTGACCCGGATTTCGTCAAGGGCATGAGACAGGGTGGCCGAAAACTGGATCCAGACCTGGCAGCCACCGGTGCTATTGTTGTGGGTGGTATAAACGCCGCTCTCGAGATGGTTACCTTGCGAGCACTGGGTCGTACTGTCACCCCTGTGATGCGTAGAATAATCCGCAACAAGGTTAAGCAGGCTCTGGGTACCCAAACTGGCAGGGAAATTGCAGGTCAAATCGCCGGTCGGTATCTGACAGCTGTCGGTACCGAGGGCGTTGTTGAAGGGCTCCAGGAAACCAGCAACATCGTGACCGGTGAGTTCATGCAGCTGTTTGATGACGGCGCATTCACCGAGGAGACGCTATCGTCCACACTCGATGACATCTTCGAGCAGGCACCCCGTGCTCTCGAGGCTGCGAACAAAGGCGCTCAGGCGGCCGTTACCATCGGTCTCCCGTCCACCGTCGTCAGCAGTGCTGTTGCATATCAAGACCAAAGGGCCAAGCAGGCCGGCAAGGCGCAGGTTCATCTGGATCTGGTCAACGACGCGCTGTCGCAATTGTCGGTGCGTGAGCGCAGTGATGACGTCTTCAAGCAGTTTGTTGAGAAGGCTGATGCCGGTCAGAACACCACTGTATTTATCGATGGTCCTCAGACCGCTCTGTATCTGCAGACAAAGACGCCTGAGGAGATCAATGCTGACCCAGGGCTAAAGCTGCTGGCAGCTCAGGTGCGCGAAGCAGCGACCCTTGGTGGGGAGATTCAAGTACCAATAGCCGACTTCGGTGTAGCTCTGGCCGGTACCGACCACTTCACAGCACTGCGCGAACACATGACCACGGACGCCAGTCTTCCGACACCGTTCAGATTGGCCAATGATGCGGTTGAGTTTGAGAACCAGATCAAAGGAATCATTGCCGAAAAAGAGCAGCAGTCAGTTCAGTATGTTGAGTCACAACGGATCTACGAAACCGTGCGCGACCAACTCATCGACACCGGGCAGGTTGACCCGCAGTACGCTCGTGTCATGAGTGAAGTGGTTCCTGCCTACTTTGCAGCCCTGTCAGAGCGCACCGGGATACCGGTTGCCAAGCTCTATGCCGATCGCGGATTCAGGGTAGAGGGGCCGCAGACCGGTCGACTGGATGCACTGCGCCCAGAAATATCCCCGGAAGAAATACAATCAAGAGTAGCACCGGCCACAGATCGACGTGCGGCAAGTGAAACCGTGCAAACTGACAACCGGCAGTCTGATCGTCGAGTTGATACTCAACGTCGTGCTGCCTTTGATGCAATGTCACCTGATGAAAAATACGACGCCCTGTATCGCAACGAGCTGACAGGAATTAACAACCGTCGAGCTTTTTCTGAAGACACCGGTAAATACCCGGCAATTGCAAGCATCGATGCCGACTCACTTAAAGCTGTGAATGACTCTCTCGGTCATAACGCAGGCGATGAGATGCTGAAGTTGATTGCCTCAGCACTGCACGAGTCCAGCGATGGCAAGGCCTACCATGTGTCCGGTGATGAGTTTTATGTCGCCGGGGCCTCCCCTGCTGAGATTCAAAGTGCGATAGAAAAAGCTCAAGCGTCTTTGCAAAGTCAGAGTGTTGCCAGTGAATCAGGAACACTGACCGGTCCGCGACTGTCGTTCGGTATCGGCACCGACAAAGCATCTGCTGACAAGGCAATGGAGAATGCTAAAAAAGAACGCGAGGCCGCCGGTGAACGCACCCCTCGTGGAGAGCTGCCCGGTAACATTACGCTGAAGGATACTGCGATTGTTGATGAGTTTTACAAAGCACTCAGTAAAGCCAAGGCTGACCACAAGAATGGCGCGGCCGTAGTCATCTGGCCGAAAGACGACTATGCCAAGATGGACCTTTTCCTATACGATGATGGTAAGGCTGGCTTTGCTATCACTCGGCAAGGTGACCTGGTTTCAGTATTTAAACACCCTGACTCCACCATTGAAGGCGCAATGGGCGTGATGGTGCCCGAGGCGATTCGCAACGGTGTGCGTCGTCTTGATGCGTTTGAAGGACCACTTACCGAAGGGTATGCCAAGTACGGTTTTGTGGAAGTAGGACGAGAAACATTCAACCCTGAATTAGCCCCAGAAGGATGGGACATTGAAACAATGGGCACCCCTGATGTGGTGTTCATGGAGATAAGTAATGAAGAAGCTGCCAAACAGTCCGAGACCAAGTCAGTACAAAAGCCTGAGCGAGTACGAAGAGGCACTCGGCTCCTGGAACAACAGAGTGGGCAGGATCAGGGGAATGGCCGCGAGAGCGACGGCAGCCTCCAAGGACTCCCCCGCAACATCGAAGGGTTCGAACCCAAGCACAACCCAGTAATTGAGAGTGTTGCCAGGAAGTACATGGAATCGGTTGGGTTGGAATACACCCCGCCAACCATGTACGCCCCGGTCGATCCGGCTCGTGCTGAGCGCATTGCTGCGGCATTCGACGCCATGGAGCACAACCCCAGTGATCCAGCGGTAAAGGCTGCCTATCAACAAATGATCGACGAGACGGTGGCCCAGTACGAGGCCATCCTCGAGACCGGGTTCGTTGCTGAGTTCATCACCGAGACAGATGCTGAAGGGAATCTGATCGACCCTTACGCAGCAACCCCGCGTCTGGTCATCGACGACATCAACGACAATAACCACATGTGGGTGTTCAGCACCAAGGATGGGTTCGGCAGCGACGAGACATTCGATCCACTGGATAACCCGCTGCTGCAGGACACCAAGTTTAAGGATGCAAACGGCGTGCCAATGCTGGCCAACGACGTGTTCCGTGTGGTTCATGATTACTTCGGTCATGCTAAAGAAGGCGTCGGATTCCGTGCAGCAGGCGAGGAGAACGCGTGGCGTGCTCACTGGGCCATGTACTCACCTGAGGCCAGGAAAGCTCTTACAAGCGAAACCCGTGGCCAGAACAGCTGGTTAAACTATGGTCCCTATGGTGAGACCAACCGTACCGCCAAGGTTGAAGATACCCACTTCGCTGATCAGAAGATCGGGCTGCTGCCTGACTGGGCTGTCAATGAGGGTGCGCAGGATGAGGTGTTCAATCAGCCTGCATACGATAACGCAGCCGAGGTTTATGATGCGGTGCGTGACAACTTCCTGAACAACTTGGACATCGAGTCCGGGTTTGATGAGGTGTTGGATGCAGAGCATTGGTCACCACAAGAGCGCCAGTTTCTCAAGGCGCTGGATTCCAACGACTGGTTAGGATTCGACAACCCTGCTGGGGCAATCGAGGCAGCACTGTCTGGCGACATAAACAACTGGGAACCATCCCAGTCGCTGAAGGCTGCGATTGGCAAGCTGGTAAACAATCAGGGAGTCCTGTTCTATCAAGCAGTGTCGCTGCGTAAAGGCACAGAGACCCTGAAGCGGTTCGGTCTCCACCCCGACAAGACTCACAAAACTCGTGACATTGCTGCGGCCTTAGAAGCTCGTCAGAGAAGCAAGCACGGACACATTCCAAAAGACGACCGGTCACCGGGGACATCATCCAAGATCGCCAAGTGGATGGTTGAGGAAGTGTTATTCGAGATGGAGACCCCGGAGAAGTCGGGTGCTGGTTGGTATAGTGAAAAGTTTCAACGCGCTCTGGACATCTTCGGTGAAGAGTTCCCTGAGCTGAAGACTGACGATAGTGCTCGTAACCTGATGACATCGCTGATCGCCATTACATCTGACGGTCAGAAGGTCGTGCCCAACTTCGCGATGGCTGTTGATATCTATCGCAACTACAAGAAGACCGGGAAGCTGTCGACATCACGAGGACACACCCGTCAGGCAAGCATTAACATTAATATTAAGAACATCCAGAACCTTCTCGACGAGATGGGTCCGGTTGAGATGCACAACCATCTCATGGAAGAGTTGACCGTCAGTGAGTTGAACAAACTGGCAAAAGAAAAAGGTGTTGATTTTTCAACAGACTATAAAGCTGACGTTACGCTGCCTCGTGCGGCCATCGTGTTCGGTCCAAAGCTGGGCGCTTTCTATGCCAACCTGATGGGGTCGCACGGATACCTCACAATGGATCGCTGGTGGACCCGCACGTTCAACAGATACAGAGGGTCACTGCTGCAAAATGTATCAGGCAGCGGTGAGAACACCACTGACAGCAAGGGTCGAAAGATTGGTCTGGCTCGATTCAAGGAAATGATCGGTGAGCCAAACATCTCTGATGACGAGGCCTTGTCGAAGACTGTTGAGCACCGAAACTCGTATGAGAAAAAGAACTACAAAAATGGCACGGATGTTGAGAGAGCCGCTAATACCCTGTACAAGCAGGCATTCGAGAATATAGAGGATGCGCCGTATAACGCCAGTGACCGGTCATTCATGCTGGAAGCTGTCAACAAGGCCCAGAAAAACCTGAAGCGTCGTGGCAAGGATGTGTCTATTGCGGACATTCAGGCTATGCTATGGTATTACGAGAAGCGCCTGTACGGTGATCTGGGCGCAAGACAATCAGCGGATATAAGTTATGAAGAAGCAGCAAAACGCGTCGTGGATACTACCGGAGGACGGCTTGCACAAGGTGGACTGGATGAAGTTGTTCCGGTCGGAGAGGAAATCTTCAACGCCGAAGGGCAAGAAAACTCCCAAGTCAACGGATACTACGACCCCGCCAACAGCCTGATCAGACTGACTGAGTCTTCCAACCTCAGCACCTTCCTGCATGAGTTTGCACACTTCATGTACGAGATGGAGATGAAGCACGACGGTGAGCATCTGCCTGCCATTAACAGCTGGTTGCTCCGTCACTCTGACAAGATCGCCAAAGAGGCAAACCGCTATCTCGGCACCGGCGGCAACGTGCTGGAACAATCGAAGCAGGCAGCTGAAGCAGCTGGGTTCGACACCAGCAAGGTGTGGTATCACGGCAGTCAAGCCGCAAATATAGAAGCGTTCACTCCTGGCAGAGCTGGGACTACCTTCTTCTCGGTGGATGAAGGGTATTCAAAGCAATACGGTAAAAATGTTTACCCGGTGTATTTGAAACTTGAGAATACTGCTGACCTGATTGACAACCCAGAGCACCGACAAATCATTATCGATGCGTTCAATGAGCAGGGCGGCTGGGCAGAGTTTAACGAAGATGTCATGGAAGACAGAGACAGCCCGAACTATGACCCGGCGATTGATGACATCTGGGAAATCTCAGATTATGTAATGGACGTCCTGCAGGAGAAAGGATTCGATAGTGTCAGACAGTCTGAAGATGTCGGTGACAACGCCTACCTGGTTGTCGGGGTGTTCGACCCTGCTAACATTCGATCAGTCAACGCAGCATTCGACCCGGCACAGGCTGGGTCTTCCAACCTGCTTGCACAAGGTCAGGATTCCACCGGCGCAGCTGGGTCCATCACTCAGCAGGATGTCGAGGACTACATCAAATACAGATCTACCGGCGATGCTGTCAAGGATTCTGCAATCCGTCGTGCCACCCATGAACAGTTTGCCCGTGCGTGGGAGCAGTATCTAATGGAAGGCAAGGCGCCTACCATAGAGCTGCAGAACGCGTTCCGCGTATTCGCCCGGTGGATGACGCAGCTTTACAACACCCTGCGCGGTCGGCTGGATAACAACCTTGACGATGAGATGCGTCAGGTATTCGACCGTCTGATTGCCACTGAAGAGCAAATCGAGATTGCAATGGCTCGCGACAAGTTCGCACCATTGTTCACCGACGCTGCCATGGCCGGCAAAACCGAGGAAGAGTTTGCTGCCTACAAAGAAAAAGTGGCCAAGGTCAAAGATGAGGCCGCCGAAACACTACGCATTAAGCTGATCAATGAGATCACGCGCACCCAGCAGCTCTGGTGGAGACAAGAGAAAGCTGATGTAACTGATGACGAGAAAGAGCGTTTATCAGAGCAACCCATCTATCTGGCCATAGAACGACTGACCAATGGTCAATTCAAAATGGATCGGGAAACTGTCAAAGAGATGGTGGGTGAGGATCGCACAAACAAGAGGGGCGTGAAATCAAGAGTCGTCCCCCAGAAGCTGCTTGCAATGACCGTGCCAGGTGCTGAAGGTGTGACTCCTGATGACGCTGCCGCCTTCTTCGGATTCTCTACCGGTGAGGAGTTTATCCAAACCCTGCTCGGAACGCCGACCCTCACAGAGGCCGCAGAAGCTGCTGCTGAGCAGGTCATGCTCGACCGGCACGGTGACATCATGAACGACGGTACCATCGCTCAGATGGCAGACCTGGCGCTTCAGAACGAGCAGAAAGCTGAGCTGCTGCTGACCGAGCTCAGAATGCTCCGCAGCGGGCCCAAGAAGCAGTCGGTCGACCGTGCGGTGATGGAGCAGATGGCTGAGGACCGTATCGCTCGATTGAACTACACCCAGATGTTCCCTGAGAAATATCGCAAGGCTGAGATCCGTGCGGCACAGGAGGCTGCTGTTGCTCTGTCACAGGGTGACACTGAAGCAGCGGCACAGGCCAAAATGCGCCAGCTGCTGAATTACTTCCTCGCTCGCAAGGCCACTGATGCGAAAGCGAAGACTGTAGCCACCGTTGATTTCATGGCCAGGTACAACAAGAAGTCAATCCGTCAGCGGATCATGAGGGCTGAGAACGGATACATGGAGCAGATCGATAAGATCCTCGGTCGGTTCGAGTTCCGTAAATCGAAGTCAATGAAATCAGTCGACACTAAAAATGAGTCACTGCAGTCATGGGCTGAGAAGCGCACCGCCACCGAGGGTGACGCGCTGGCGCTGCACCCGGCTGTGCTGGATGAGCTGTACTCGGTCCACTGGAAAAAGGTCAAGTTCTCCGACTTGCAGGGCATCCACAACTCTGTGAAGAACATAGAGCATGTGGCCAAGTATCTCGACAAGATCACGTTGCTTGAGGATCAGCGAAACTTTGCCGAGCTGGTTGATCAGGTGGTTACTCACTTGGACGAGCAGCCCACGGTCTACAGTGCCCAGAGAACCACCGTCAATGAGGAGCGCAAAACTGTCCGGTGGGCCATGGCGCAGATGTCAAAAATGCCGTGGGTGATGACCATGCTGGATGGCGGTGAGCGTGCCGGGTTCATGCACCGGTTGATCATGCAGCCAATGAATGAGGCCTACAACCAATCCATGGAGCTGTGGAAAGAAGTGGGCGCACCGGTGATGGAGCTGCTGCAACAGCGGTCCCCGGAGGACAAGAAGCGCCACCTGAAAAAGCTGCTGATCCCTGAAATAAAGGACGCAAAAAACGATGGCGTGCTGATGGGGCACCAAGTCCTGGCGGTTGCTTTGAATGTCGGCAACCGGAGTAACCTGCGCAAGATGCTGCTCGGTGAGGGCTGGGCCAGACCTGACGTTGAAGAAGACATCACCCTCAACAATCCAAAACTGCAGGCAGTGCTGGCATACATGACAGAGAGTGACTGGATCCTAGTGCAAAAGATCTGGGATCAGATGGACACTCTCTACCCGATGCTGGCTGAGGTTCACCGGAAGACCACAGGCCTGACACCGCCGAAAGTTGAAGCGGCCCCTATTCAAACCAAATGGGGTGAGTTCCGTGGTGGTTATTACCCGGTCAAGTACGACCCGTACAGATCGCAGAGAGGCGAGGAATCACAGGAAAAAGCGGACAACGAAACCGACTCTATGTTCGCCGGTGGCGCCAGCCTGCAGCAGCAAGTCACTGCCGGAGCAACCAACGAGCGGACAGGGTTCTATGACCCGATCCGATTAAGTCTTGATGTGGTTCACAATCACTTCCACGAGACGATTCAGTACATCTCATTCCACGATGCGGTGCGTCAGATCAACCGGTTGTTCCGTAATAAGCCGGTGGCCGACGCCATCAAACGAGTGATTGGTCCTGAGGAGTTCGCCCAGTTCAAGCCATGGCTGAATGATATCGCCAAGGAAGGACGCGAGGGTCGCACCAAAAACGAATGGGAAAGGGCTTTCGGCAAGCTCCGCTTCGGTGTGACTCTGGGTGTGATGGGCTTCAAAGCCAGCACCGGTCTTATGCAGCTGCTGGGTATCTATAACACGGCCGGTGAAGTTGGGCCTAAGCATGTGTACAAGGCTCTGAGAAACATCATCGGGTCTCCAGATACCATGAAGGCGGCGTGGCAGTTTGCTGTCGATAACTCAAAAGTTATGAATCACCGGGCCAAAACAATGGACCGTGAGATCAACAGTGCCATGAAAGTGATTGAAGGCAAGAGCGGGTTCAAGGCAGCAGTTCAAGAAGCCTCGATGAAGCACATCGCCTACATCCAGACCTACCTTGTCGACCTGCCAACATGGCATGCCGCGTACAGCAAGGGCATGGAGCAGTGGGGTGACGAGCAGCGTGCCTTCCGTTACGCCGACTGGGCTGTTGAAAACATTCAGGGGTCCGGTGCTACCAAAGACATGGCCAGCCTGATGCGCAACCAGTCTGAAGCGTTCCGGATGTTCACCATGTTCATGACCTTCTTCAGCTCGCTCTGGAACATGGAGAGGGATCTGGTCCAAGGCGCTCGTGCTGGTCGGTACTCTGTGACCAGCGTGGCCGCGAAGGCGATGTTCTACTTCGTTCTGCCAGTCCTCACCGAGGAGCTGATGCGCAACGGACTGCCTGACGATGACGATGACGACTCTTATGTCCAGAAGATGCTGCTGGCTACTGCCACTTACCCAGCCCAATCAGTGCCGGTCCTTCGGGACATGGTGAACGGATCACTTGGTGAGTACCGGTACAACCCATCGCCAGTGCTGGGTGTGATCGAGCAGGGAATAAGAACAATCCCTGAAATGGCTGCTCGCGGGTTCACTGATGAAGAGATCACCAAAGGTCAATGGAAGGGCGGTACCAAGTTTGTTGGCGCTGCTCTCGGGATTCCTGGGGTGAACCAGGCGTGGTCCACAGGCGAGCACCTTTATCAAGTGATGAAGGAAGGTGAAGACTTGGCACTCCAAAGGATGCTATACGGTCCTGAAAGATGATAAACTTGGCCCACTAATTGCAGGAAAACTGACATGACAATTAACACCATAGCCACATACGCTGGTCCATACTCTGGCAATGACATAGTCACTGCGTTTGCGTATGGGTTTAAGATCACCACCGAAAGTGAGATCAAGGTGTATGAGACCACGGCACTGGGTGTCACCAGCCTGCTGACTCTTAATGTGGACTATACGGTCACAGGGGTCGGTGAGGATGCTGGTGGCACGGTAGTCAGATCTGCTGGTGCATTGGAAACGGGGGCGAGTTGGCTGCTGAGATCGGCATACACTGCCAAGCAGTTGACCGACTTCAACTCACAGGGTGCGTTCTATCCTGACGTCCATGAAGATGCACTGGACAAGCTGACCATGTTGATGCAGCAAGTACTGGATGCTCAGACCAGAACCACCATGCTGCCTGAGACTTACACCGGCGCGGCTGACCCGGCTTTACCAGTACCGGTGGCCAATAAATACATTCGCTGGAACGCAGCAGGCACAGCTCTTGAGCTAGTGTCAGGGACAACTGTTGTAGTCACAGCAGACATTGCCTACGACAACACCGGTACCAACCTGGATGCCACCAATGTCGAGGCTGCTATCACAGAGCTGGACATGCAGATAATCCAGAATAAAGCCGCACTGACCACAGGACTTGTTGGTACTGCTGAGTTCCTGATCAATGACGACGGTGTGATCAAGCGTATGGATGCTTCAGTGCTGGCTGAGCTGCTGCTGTACCGCACAGGTAATGTAGCCAAATCAGTTACCGGGGGTCCGTACATTCCGGAGCAGACACTCACCCCAGGCGCAACGATCACCTGGACGATCAACGACAACTCGGAGGCGGTTGTTACACTCGACCAGAACTCAACTCTGGCGGTCGCGGCAGTTCCTCCTGCGGGGACGTGGGCAACGCTGCGGGTTGTTCAAAGCGGCACACACACATTGGCTTACTCGGCTGACTTCGACTTAGGTGATGCTGGAGCCCCGACTCTGAGCTCAGGCGCTGGTGCTGAGGATCTGCTATCATTCAGATCCAATGGCACAAAGCTGCAATTCGGCGGTCCAGCCACAGGGTTTTCCTAATGTTTAATCGTCACACTCTGGGCGCAGCGATTACAGACATCAACTTTGAAAGTTCGTTTGGAAGCTCTGCTGACACATCACCTTATACGTTCAGCAGCCAAGCTATAGGTGAGCCACACGGCGACCGAATGGTGGTTGTTGTAGGCGAGATGGTTTACTCCGGCGCATTTACAGCCACAAAGCCTACAGTGACTATTGGCGGGGTTGCCGCTACTGTTGTTGGGGCCGAAGCTCTTATTAGATGCTCTTTTGTCGCCTATCGTAAAGTTTCTAGTGGTACTACAGCCAACATTGTTGTGACTGACTCAACAGGAAATACACCGCAGCAGTGTTATGGGGCTGTGTACAGCTTAAAAACAAAAGAAGCAGGACGCCATGATTTAGGAACCGACATAAGTTCCGGTTTTACTGCAAAAACACCCTTCAGTGCTGCTGTTGATGTAGAGCCAAATGGCGCAGTTGTGTACGCCTTCCTCTGCCAAAATACACCATCTGCCTCTGCAACTTTTGGGGGGCCGGATAGCCCGGTAACAGATATAAACTTGGGAACAGAATCACATAAACGTGTTTTCGGGCATGTTGAAAATACAGAGACTGCAACTAGGACGCTGACCATTAGTTTGGGGTCTGCTCAACTGGGTGCGCTGACGGTGGTATCGTTCATTCCATAGGAACCTAATATGATTTTTTACGTGAAGAATAATCGAATTGTAGAGGGGCCACTGACTGTCTATCCAAAGGTCGTCACTGGACCAAAGGGAGTGCAGTACCCTCTCCGAGAGCTGGCAGCTAAGGGCTACCCTGTGGATAACCACGGGTGGGTTGAGTACACAGCACCGGTGCCGAATTACAACCCCAATACTCACAAGCTGGGTGATGCCGCCTACAGCGTGGTGGACGGTGAGGTGACCGGCGAGTATGCGGTCATTCCTCTGACAGCGGCTGAGCTGGCTGAGATCGCCAGACGGGATGCTGTTCAAACTACAAAGGGGAGTCAGGTGCTCAAGAACTTCCTTGACGCTGGGCCTGATGGCATCGAGACCTACATCACAAACAACGTGACTGACCTGGCATCAGCCAAGCAGGTTCTAACTATCCTGGGCAAGATCGTCTGGGTAATTGCAGATCGGCAGTTCGATCAATGAGCGGCGCGGCTTGTGGTCCGGAGTGGATGCCTACGCTGGTTAGACTGGCGCTGTTTGGCTGGTTCTTTGAAGCATCGTGTCTCAAGCATGACGCTGGATACCGCCAGGGTGGCTCAGAGCTCCGTCGCTGGGAGTGTGATTATAAGTTTTTCAGGGCGATGGTCAGGGATGCGACCACCCCGGTGAGCGCACTTACACCGCTGAAGCTGGGAGTTGCTGTCGGGTTTTATGCGGCGGTGGCTGTTGGTGGCTGGTCCTCATTCAACTATAAGACCAACGCATGAATCCTGACCATCTGTTGAAGTACGTCATCACCCCGGTGCTCAATCACATCGGCCTGTATTCTGAGGCTGCTGCCGAGCTGGTGTTGGGCACTGGTATTCAAGAATCCCATCTTCAATACCTGAAGCAGATCGGAGCCGGTCCTGCTGTCGGTATTTACCAGATGGAGCCCGCCACCCACAATGACATCTGGAAGAACTATCTGGCGTATAAGCCAGTCCTGATCAAATCAGTCCGGTCTCTCGAGCTTCCCCAGTTTGCGCATGGTGCTTGTG